>WOYI010520157.1_pt1 | contig 13052 bp, 16 predicted proteins | sample 6423411 | NCBI WGS metagenome assembly WOYI01 (sample SAMN13441803, study PRJNA592873) | oil field metagenome | biome: oil field; feature: oil-well bore; material: oil-contaminated soil; isolation source: oil-contaminated soil from oil-well borehole | place: Germany: Wietze | collected 2016-10-18 ... | reverse complement strand
ACTGCCGGGCTAATCGTCAGAGCGGCATGCCAGAAGATTGTTCAGCCTGAACTACTTGCCATCTCGACATAAACCCGAAACGCTTTAGCGCCCGGACCGCCGCCCCCAATCCGTCGCATGCGCCCGGGGGGCATGGGCTCACGTCGCAGATGGGACGGGGCCATGAAGGAAAACAGAGGGGTTGGGAAGGGGCGCATTGGGGAGGAGGCCGGGCTGGCGCTTTGGCCGCCTTGTGCACCGAAGGGACGTTCGATGGCGCTACATGATAAACCGCCCCGAACCCACGTAGCGGCGCCATCCCACGGGCAGGCGCGCGCCCGGCTTGCGCTGTGACTGCCGGCAGATCGGCAAAGGGCCCGATGCCGCTATCCGGAACGCGAAACGCCCGCACCTTTCGGCACGGGCGTTCCAATCTGTCAGGCAGAACGCGCTTAGCGGCGGATGCCGAGACGCTGGATCAGATTCTGATAGCGTGCGTCGTCCTTGCCCTTGAGGTAGTCGAGAAGCTTCCGGCGCAGGGCGACCATCTTGAGAAGGCCACGGCGGCCGTGGTTGTCCTTCTTGTGGGTCTTGAAGTGCTCGGTCAGCGTGGTGATCCGCGAGGTCAGGATGGCGACCTGGACTTCGGGCGAACCGGTATCGCCTTCCTTGGTGCCGAATTCCTTGATGACGCGGGCTTTTTCTTCGACGGTGATCGACATCGGGGTCTCCTTTCGGAAATGAGGGTTATGGCGCGAGCCGGGATGTCGTCCAGCAGGGCCCGTGGAGAAGTGCCGCCGTTTCCAGCGGATGCGCGCATATAGGGGAGAATGCGACGAAAGGAAAGCCCCCATCGCGGCGGGACGGACAGCGGGCGCGGTCAGGCGGCGCGGACCTCGTCCTGCGCGATCAGGGTGATGTCGGCGGCGGTCAGGTCGGGATTGTCGAGCACCATCGCGATGACCGCGCCGTCGAGAAGGATGCGCATCGCCCCGTCCGTGCCGTCGTCGGGTTCGACCGTGACCTCGGGATCGGGATGGCCCGTCGGGTCGTAGACGACGACGAGCTGATCCTCGACCGGATCGTAGTCGCCGATCGTCGCGGTCCCGTCCGCCTCGGCCAGCCAGTCCGACAGGACGAAGCTGTCCGCGCCGTCGCCGCCGTCGGCCCAGTCGTCCTGGCCCATCAGGATCGTGTCGTTGCCGCGTCCGCCGTTGAGGAAGTCGCGCCCGTCGGTGTCGGGCGACCCGTCCGCCGGCACCCGCCCGTCGAGCACATCGTTGCCGTCGCCACCCATCAGCCTGTCCTGCCCGCCGCCGCCGGCCAGCGTGTCGTCGCCGAGCATGCCTTCGAGCGCGTCGTCGCCCGCGCCGCCGTCGAGAAGGTCCGCCCCGCCGCCGCCGATCAGCGCGTCGTTGCCCTCCTCGCCCCGGAGGTCGTCGTCGCCCTCGTAGCCCGAGAGCAGATCGTCGCCCGCCCCGCCCTCGATCCGGTCGGCGCCGTCCTCGCCGTGGAGCGTGTCGTTGCCCTCGCCGCCGGCGATCGTGTCGTCGCCGTCCATGCCGTGCAGATCGTCCGCGCCGCCGCCGCCGTGGAGCGTGTCGGCGCCCTCGTAGCCGCCGATCTGGTCGTCGCCGCCGTCGCCGGAAATCGCCTCGGCCGCCGCGCCGCCGGAGATGATCTCGGCCAGAGGCGTGCCCTCGATGGTGTTTTCCGGCTGATCGCCCTCATCGGAGGCGGGAAGCGCGTCGTCGTCCTCCTCCTCCGGCTTCAGGACCCCGGTGAAATCGACCGCGGCCCCCACCATGAGAATCCCGAACAGACTGGCCAGCATGAACATGTCGCACCCCCGCGATTCGCGGCCGGACATCCCCATGACCGGCGCACCCCGGCGTCCAGTGAAGCTCAGGAGTGTTAAGAACCGGCCAATGCCAGCCCCCCGGGCGTCAATTGTCGGCATTTTCCCCGGCGGCCGCCCAGTGCCCGGGCCCGCGCGCATAGCCGATATAGAGCGGGTGGCGCGGATGCCCCGCCCGCGTCAGACCTAGATGCCAGAGCGGGTGGCCTCCGGCGCGCAGGAGCCGCGCGACCGCCTCACCGCGGCCCAGATAGCCGCCATGCGCGCCCCAGCCGCAGAGGATCATCGCCGCGTCGGCGGCGGCGGCGCGAAGGATGGCGTCGTTCCCCGCCCCGACCGGTTCCGCCGCCCGCTTGAGGTCGGCGGGATCGGTGGCGCGGAAGGCGAAGATGTTCGCCACCGCAAAGCCGCCGAACCCCGCCGCCCGCGCCCGCCGTTCGCAGCGCTCGATCGTCGGGTCGTTGCGCGCCTCGGTCGCGGTCGAGGGGTTGAGGAGGACATAGAGAAGCCGCCCGCCCGCGCCCCAGTCGCGGCGCAGGAGGTAGCGGTAGGCCTCGCAGTCCGAATAGAGCGCCTCGGACCGGGTGCCGGCGGCTTCGTGGCCGCGGACGATCATCGGAACGGACAGGGGGCGGTGAAGGTCATGCCCTTGCCGGTCTCGGGATGGGCGAGGCGCAGGCTCTCGGCATGGAGCATGAGGCGCGGGAAGTCGCGCGCCGGCCCCTCGGCATAGAGCGGATCGCCGAGGATCGGGTGGCCGATCTCCCTCATGTGGACCCGAAGCTGGTGGCTGCGCCCGGTGATCGGAAAGAGCCGCACCCGCGTCGTGCCGTCGGGATCGTGACCGAGCACCTTCCAGTCGGTCTGGGCGGGCTTGCCGGTCGCATGGTTCACATGCTGGCGCGGACGGTTCGGCCAGTCGACGATCAGCGGCAGGTCGACGCGGCCCTCCTTCGGCTCGAGATGCCCCCAGAGCCGGGCGCGGTAGGCTTTCCTGGTCCTGCGCGCCTCGAATCCCGCCGACAGCACCCGCTGGGCATGCCGGGTCAGCGCGAAGACGATGATGCCGGAGGTATCGCGGTCGAGCCGGTGGACGAGAAGCGCCTCGGGATAGACCGTCTGCACCCGCGCGATCAGGCAATCGGCGAGGTCCTCGCCCTTGCCCGGCACGGTCAGGAGCCCCGCAGGCTTGTCGACGACGAGGATCGCGTGATCGGCATGGATCACGCGGAGCGGCTCGTCGGGCGGGGCATAGGCGGCATCTGTCATGGGCGGGGCGATAGCACGGCGAGACCGTCGTCGTAAGGTGGGTTTCAACCCACCCTCCCCGGCGAAGGTGGGTTGAAACCCACCTTACCTCGCGGTGCCGCTCAGACGATCCGGTGCCCCGCCGCCCCGAGCCGCCGCGCGATCTCGGCGATATGGGCCGGGGTCGTCTCGCAGCAGCCGCCGACGAGGGTCGCGCCCATGTCGACCCAGCGCATCGCGAAATCGGCATAGAGCGCCGGCGTCATCTCCGGCCGGGCGGAGAGCGCGTCGACCGTGGGGCTGTCCTTCAGGAAGGCCTTGGTGATCTGCCGGAAGCCGTTGGCATAGGCGCCGAACGGCAGGCCGAAGCCCCCCAGGACCGCCAGCGCCGCCGCCATCGCCTCGGGCGCCGAGCAGTTGGCGAGCGCCGCCGCGGCGCCACCGGCCTTCAGGACCGGCCCAAGGCCGGAGAGCGCCTCGCCCGAGCGCAACCTTGTCCCGTCCTCGTCATCGACCGTCACCGAGAGCCAGACCGGCTTGCCGCCCGCCTGCGCGCCTTCGAGTACCGCCCTGGCATGGGCAAGCGAGGCGACCGTCTCGGCAAGGAAGAGGTCCACCCCCGGCGCGAGCAGCATGGCGATCTCGGCATATTTCCCGACCGCCTCTTCGTGCGGCGGGTGGGTTTCGGCGCGGTAGGAGGCGACGAGCGGGCCGAGCGATCCTGCAATACGGCCGGCGCCCTGCGCGGCACGGGCGCTCGCGGCCTCGGCCAGGGCCTGCCTGTGCAGGGCGGCGAAGCGCTCGTCGAGGCCGGCCTTCACGAGCCGGTCATGGTGGACGGCATAGGTGTTCGTCGTCGCCACCGTGGCGCCGGCGGCGAAGTAGTCCGCATGGACCGCCCGGACGAGGCCGGGATGGTCCATCATCACCCGCGTTGCCCAGAGCGGCGTCGGGGCATCGCCCGAGCGCGCGACCAGCTCCTGCCCCATGCCGCCGTCGAGAAGGGTTATGTCCGCCATCTTCTCACTCCCATACCAGCCGCGCCGCGAGGCCGGTGAAGACCAGGGCCGCGATCCGGTTGAGCGCCCCGAGCCGGCGGCCGAGCGCCTGCCCCATCGCCCCCGCCAGCGCGCCGTAGCCCATCGTCACCAGGGTTCCGGTGACCGTGAAGATCCCGCCGAGAAATACGATCTGCTGCCAGACCGGCCCGTGGGCCGGATCGGTGAACTGCGGCAGGAAGGCGAGGATGAAGAGGATCACCTTCGGGTTGAGCGCATTGGCGAGAAAGCCGCGACCGAGCGCGCGGAGGGGCCGCGCGGCGCCCCGTTCCGCCGCCTCGGGCGGCCCGGCCCGCCAGGCCTGGACCGCGAGCCAGAGGAGGTAGAGCGCGCCGAGCCAGCGGATCGCGCCCAGCGCCGCCGGCTGCGCCGCGATCAGCGCCGCGAGCCCGAGCGCCGCGAGCGTCACATGCAGCGCGCCGCCGAGCCCGACGCCGAGCCCCGCCGCCACCCCGGCGCGCGGCCCGCCCCGGAGCCCCGAGGCGGTGGCGAACATCACATCCGCCCCCGGCGTGAGGTTCAGCATCAGCCCGGCCAGGGTGAAGGCCAGAAGCTGGGCGGAGGGAAAGGTCTCGATGGTCTCCCACATGCGCAGCGCTCCTTTGCCGCCAGCGCTGACGGAAAGATCGGCCGGCGTCAAGCCGCCGGTCGCCGCCGCCCGGTTCGGCCGTTGACGGCGGCGGCGAAGAGCGCCAGCGTGGCCGGGACAGGGAGGAGGCGCGGATGGCGTTCGAGACGGTATCGCCGGAGGAATTCGGGCGCTCGCTGAAGGGGATCGGCCTCAACCTCCTGGTTCGCGACGTGAAGGTGCTCGCCGGGTTCCTGACCGAGGTCTTCGGCATGTCGGCGCACCGGCTGTCGGCAGATTTCGCGATCATGACCTATCATGGCGAGGTCTTCCAGCTTCATGCCGACGCGACCTATCATGCGCATCCCCTGCCCTCGCTCCTGCCCGAAGCCGGGGCGCGCGGCGCCGGGATCGAGATCCGGCTTTACGAGACCGATCCGGACGAGGCCGCCGCCCGCGCCGCCGGATTTGCCGACGCGACGATCCTGCAGGCGCCGGCGGACAAGCCGCACGGGCTCAGGGAATGCGTGATCCTCTGCGAGAACGGCTATGCCCGGGTGCCGAGCCGGCGGCTCTGACCGGAAAGGTAAGGTGGGTTTCAACCCACCCGGCCCCGGGGCCGCATGGGGGGGGCTACCAGCCGCCCGATTGCGGCAGGCCGTCGTCGATCCGGTAGTAGTCGCCCTTGTCGCCGACGAAGATGTGCTCGCAGAGCCGACCGCCGGTCGGACCGAGGACCGCGCCCGCCTCGACCGAGAACTCGCCCGCCACCGAGCGGAACCACAGGCTCGACCCGCAGCGGGTGCAGAAGCCGCGGGTTCCTCCGCCGGGGGTCCGGAATTCCGCGAGAGTGGCGCGGCGGCGCCAGTCCAGCCGGCGTTCGTCCGCGTCGAAGGAGGCGGAGTAATGGCCCGCGAGCTTGCGGCACTGGATGCAGTGGCAGGCGGTGATGGCACCGGCCGGTCCCGGCAGGCCGAAGGCAACGCCGCCGCAGAGGCAGGCGCAGTCGAGATGGGACGGGGCCGCGATGGTGTCCGGCGGTGGGCCTTCGGGGCGGTAATAGTCGCCCGCGTCGTCGGTGTGGATGTGCCTCGCGGTCACGAGGCCGGTCGGCCCGTCGAAGGCGCCGGCGGCGATGGCCATGCGCTCCTCCCCGGCGGGTTCCCAGAAGAGGCTTGCGCCGCAGCGCCGGCAGAAGCCGCGCCGGGCCGCAGCGGAACTGTCGAACCAGGCGAGCGTATCCTCGGCGCTGAGACGGAGCCGCTCGAGCGGGACCGAGGTCGCGGCCCAGTAATGCCCGCTCGTCCGGCGGCACTGGCCGCAATGGCAGGCCCAGACGTCGCGGAGCGGGCCGTCGGCCTCGAAGCGCACGCCGCCGCAGAGGCAGCTTCCGGAATGGAGATCATCGCCGCTCATGCCGGAAGGATGGCGGACCGCGCCGGCGGGGGCGAGCCCGGCGGCGTCACCGGGTGCCGAAAACCGACGCGAGGATCGCGGAAAGGCCGACCGCGTCCTCCTCGCGGAAGGCGTCCGGTCGATCGCTGTCGATATCGAAGACGCCGATGAGCCGGCCGCCCTTGCCGAAGACCGGCAGAACGATCTCGGACCGGGTCGAGGCGGCGCAGGCGATATGGCCGGGGAAGGCCTCCACGTCGGGGACGAGCTGGACCTTGCCGGTTCGCGCCGCGGCGCCGCAGACGCCCTTTCCGAAGGGGATGGTGAGGCAGCCGTGGCCGCCCTGATAGGGGCCGATCTTGAGCGTTTCGGGCGCGGTCACGCGGTAGAAGCCGGTCCAGTCGAAGCGGGCGTCGGACTGGTGCACCTCGCAGGCGACGGTGGCCATCAGCGCGATCGGGTCGTCCTCGCCCTCGGTGAGGCTTGCGATCACCTTGGCGAGCGTGGGGTAGTCGACGGTCATGCGAACTCCTTTCGCGGCCGGCCGGGGGCTGTCTGCCCCCGGACCCCCGAGGATATTTTCGGCAAGATGAAGCTCAGGCGCGTTCGATGGCGATGGCGGTGCCCTCGCCGCCGCCGATGCAGATCGCGGCGATGCCGCGCCTGAGGCCGCGCTTTTCGAGCGCGTTGAGCAGCGTCACCATGATCCGCGCGCCCGAGGCGCCGATCGGGTGGCCGAGCGCGCAGGCGCCGCCGTTGACGTTCAGCTTCGCGTGGTCGATGCCCATCTCGCGCATGAAGGCCATCGGCACGACGGCGAAGGCCTCGTTCACCTCCCAGAGGTCGACATCGCCGGTCGACCAGCCGAGCCGGGCGAGGAGTTTCTTCGCGGCCGGAATCGGCGCGGTCGGGAAGTCGGCGGGCGCCTGGGCATGGCTCGCATGGCCGAGAATGCGGGCGCGGATCTTGAGGCCGGCCGCATCGGCCGCGGCGCGGGAGGCGAGGACGAGCGCGGCGGCGCCGTCCGAGATCGATGAGGAATTGGCCGCCGTCACCGTGCCGTCCTTGCGAAAGGCGGGTTTCAGCGTCGGGATCTTCTCGGGCCGCGCCTTGGCGGGCTGTTCGTCGGTCGCGACCGTCGTCTCTCCCTTCCGGGTCGTGACGGTGACGGCCGCGATCTCGCCCGCGAAGGCGCCGGTCCGGTCGGCATCGAGCGCGCGCGAGAGCGAGGCGAGCGCGTAGGCGTCCTGGGCTTGCCGCGTGAACTGGAAGGCGGCGGCGCAATCCTCGGCAAAGGTGCCCATGAGGCGACCCTTGTCATAGGCATCCTCGAGCCCGTCGAGGAACATGTGGTCGAGCGCGGCCGCATGGCCGAGCCGCGCGCCGGAGCGCATCCTGGGCAGCAGATAGGGTGCGTTGGTCATGCTCTCCATCCCGCCGGCGACGATGATGCCGGTCTGCCCGAGTGCCACCTGGTCGAAGGCGATCATCGCCGCCTTCATCCCCGAGCCGCACATCTTGTTGAGCGTGGTGGCCGGCACTTCCTGGCCGAGGCCGGCCCTGAACCCGGCTTGGCGCGCGGGGGCCTGGCCCTGGCCCGCGGGCAGGACGCAGCCCATCAGCAGTTCCTCGACCTGGCCGGCCGCCGCGCCGGCATCGGCGAGGGCGGCGGCGATGGCCGCGCCGCCGAGCGTCGCGGCATCGGTTTCGGCGAAGGCGCCCTGGAAGCCGCCCATCGCGGTCCGCGCGGCGCCGGCAATCACAACCTCTTCCATGTCGAGCTCCTTTCCGGTTCTGTCACCCGGAGGCATACCGAATAGTAAGGATTGGCGTCTAGCCTTCGCGTGACGAGATCGAGGGCGGAGCCATGAACCTTTCCACCGAAGCCAGCGACAGCGCGCTGATCGTGCGCGTGAACGAGGAGCGGATCGACGCGGCTGTCGCGATCCAGTTCAAGGACCGGATGCGCGAGTTGACCGGCGGCGGGTCCGGGCCGGTCATCCTCGACCTGTCGCAGGTCAGTTTCGTCGACAGTTCCGGGCTCGGCGCCATCGTCGCGGTGATGAAGTTCCTTGCCCCGGCGCGGCAACTCGAGCTTGCGGCGCTGACACCGAATGTCGGCAAGGTCTTCCACCTCACGCGCATGGACAGCGTCTTTCCGATCCATGCCAGCGCCCCGGAACCGCTGGGGGATGCCGGGAATGCTTACTGAGTCTCCCGCGCGGGCCGGCGGGATCGGACCGGGCGGGGCGGCGCCGGCGGGATGCGATCTCTTCCATATCGCCTTCCTCGCCGAACCGAACGCGGTTCGAGACGCGCTGCGCCGCGCGGTGGCGCGGTTCGCGCGGCGGATCACGTCCGAAGATGCCGGGACGCTGGAGCTTGCCCTGGCGGAAGTGCTGAACAACGTCGCCGAGCACGGCTATGCCGACCTGCCGCCCGGCCCGGTCCGGCTCGACCTCAGGCGGGCGGACGGGGCGCTGGAATGCCTCGTCGAGGACGAGGGCCATCCGATGCCGGGCCTCGTCCTGCCGGAAGGATCGCCGCAGCCGGTCGCCGCCACGGTCGAGGGTCTGGCCGAGGGCGGCTGGGGCTGGGCGCTGATCCGCGACCTCACGACGGATATCCTCTACACGCGAGACGACGGCCGTAACCGGCTGACTTTCCGCATTCCCCTGGCGACGCAATAGGACCACGCCGCAAAGATGCCGCAATGACACCCAAACTCGGCCCGAATGCCACGCAAGGATGGGACCTGTAGCTGCTTAAGGCTTCCCTCGGCGTCGCGTTCAACAGCCCCCACCCATTGCGCGGCGCCGAGGTCTTTTCCTTCCCCGACAGAACCAGACCGCCGCCTGCGGGAGATCCGCCGGCCACCGGCCGCCGTTCGCACGGGGTCTGGCACAATCCGGAACCCGCCGGGTGACGGGTGGCGAAATTCGATCCCGAGCCACCCCTTTTCCGATTCATTGTCGCCCCGAAACGCTATAGCGTGCCCGCGACAGGAGGGCACGATGCGCGATTTCCAGCTTCCCGGACGATCTCCGGTCCTCGCCGCGAATGCGGTCTGTGCCACATCCCACCCCCTGGCGACGAAGGTCGCGCTCGACATCCTGCAGGCAGGCGGCAATGCGGTCGACGCGGCGATTGCCGGCGCGGTATTGCTTGGCTTCGCGGAGCCGCAAAGCTGTGGCATCGGCGGCGATTGCTTCGTGCTGGTCAAGCCGGCGGGCGAGGAGCGGGTGGTCGCGCTGAACGGGTCGGGCCGGGCGCCGAAGGGGCTGAGCGCGGTCGTCCTGCGGGAGCGCGGCGCGACGGAGATCGGCACGGAAAGCGTCGCCTCGGTGACGATCCCCGGCGCGATAGACGCCTTCTGCGCGCTGTCCGACCGCTTCGGCCGGTCGGGCCTCGCCGCGAGCCTTGCGCCCGCCATCCGCTATGCGGAGGAGGGCATTCCCGTCGCCCCCCGCGTCGCCTTCGACTGGCCCGAAAGCGGCGCGCGGCTGACCGGCGCGGCGCGGGGCTTCTACCTGCGGGACGACAAGCCGCTGGCGACGGGCGATATCTTCCGCGCGCCCGGCCAGGCCGAGGTGTTGCGGCGGATCGCGAAGGACGGCCGGGCCGGGTTCTATGACGGCGAGGTGGCCGAGGACATGCTGCGCTCGCTGAAGGCCGCCGGCGGGACGCATGACCTCGCCGATTTCGCGGCGACCGAATGCACCTGGACCGAGCCGGTTTCGGGCCGGTATCGCGGGCATGACCTTCTCGAACATCCGCCCAACGGACAGGGCGCCACGGCGATCCTCATCCTGAAGATCCTGTCGCATTTCGACCTCACTGCGCTCGATCGAAGCGGCCCCGAACGCGCGCATCTGGAGGCGGAGGCCGCGAAGCTCGCCTATGACGCGCGGGACCGGTTCATCGCCGATCCGGACTTCACGACCAGGCTCGACCACATGATCTCGGACGAAACGGCGGCGCGGCTTGCGGCGCTGATCGACCCGCGGCGGGTCATCGAACAGGTGGCGAGGCAGACCGAGGCGGTGCACCGCGACACGGTCCATCTGACCGTCGTCGACCGTGACCGGATGGCGGTGTCGCTGATCTATTCGACCTACTGGGGCTTCGGCTCCGGCATCGCCTCGGAAAAGTTCGGCATCCTCTTCCAGAACCGTGGCGCCGGCTTCACCCTGACCGAAGGCCACCCGAACGAGGCGGCGGGCGGCAAGCGGCCGATGCACACGATCATCCCGGCGATGCTCAGCCACGAAGGCCGCGTGATCCTGCCGTTCGGCGTGATGGGCGGATCCTATCAGCCGATGGGCCATGCCCATGTCGTGTCGAACCTTCTCGATTACGGAATGGACCCGCAGGAGGCGCTCGATGCGCCGCGCTCGATGGCCGAGGACGGGGTGCTGAAGGTGGAGCGCGGATATCCGGAGGCCACCGCGCGGGCGCTCGCCGCGATGGGGCATCGGGTGACGGTGCCCGATGACCCGCTCGGCGGCGGGCAGGCGATCCTCATCGACCACGCGCGCGGCATCCTGCAGGGCGCGTCGGATCCGCGTAAGGACGGCTGCGCGCTCGGCTACTGACAGGTCCGGCGGTCCACGGGCGGCGTAAGGTGGGTTTCAACCCACCCTCCCCCGACGCGGGACCGGCGGCTCAGTTCATCTGGAAATGCAGCGGGTAGCGGCCATCCTCGAAATCCCCGAAGAGATCGGGAAGGTCGGGATGGTCCACCGGTTCGCCGGAATAGTCGGCGACGAGGTTCTGTTCCGAGACATAGGCGACGTAGTAGCTCTCGTCGTTCTCGGCGAGGAGATGGTAGAAGGGCTGCTCCTTCACCGGGCGGCTGTCCTCGGGGATCGCCGCATACCACTCATCGGTATTGGAGAACATCGCGTCGACATCGAACACGACTCCACGGAACGGGTGCTTGCGGTGCCGCACCACCTGTCCGAGATGATATTTCGCGCTCGTCTTCAGCATAGCGTCCCATGTCCCAGTTTGATTTCTACCCCCTTGACCGCCGGAATGTCCATGTCTCAGACCGATTCGGACGGAAACAGTCTGTGGACCTCACCCCGACAGTATTTGCCGGTCGTTGCGCCGCGGACACGACACTCGCCCCTGACGGGATTGCCCGGACCGGCCGGATCGCCGACGATCCGCCCGCCTGCGCCGCTTTATGATTTCCCCTTCGGGCGATTTTCCGTAAACTGCCGAAAAAAGAAGATCGAGCGAGGCAGTATGAGCAGACTTCTCCGGCTGGGTATCCTGTTGCTGTTGGTGTCGTGCGCAGGCGGCAACAACTCCGCGCCGCGCAACCTCGACAATGCTTGTTCGATACTCGAGCAGCGGCCGAAATACCATGCCGCGATGAAGCGGGCGGAGCGCGCATGGGGCGTGCCGGTCCATGTGCAGATGGCGACGATCTACCAGGAGTCGAAGTTCATCGGCAATGCCAAGACCCCGCACCGCTTCGCGCTCGGGATCATTCCGATGGGCCGGCAGAGTTCGGCCTACGGCTATTCCCAGGCGCTGGACGGGACCTGGGACGACTATGTCAAGTCGACCCGCAGGTTTGGGGCGCGGCGCAACAAGATCACCGACGCCACCGATTTCATCGGCTGGTACATGGACCAGTCGGAAAAGAAGCTCGGCATCTCGAAATGGGACGCGACGAGCCAGTACCTCGCCTATCACGAAGGCCACGCCGGCTTCTCGCGCGGAAGCCACAACGAGAAGGCCTGGCTCTTGCGGGTCGCGGCCGAGGTGGGCGCGCGGGCGGAACTTTACCAGCGCCAGCTCATCGCCTGCGGCAAACTCTGAGCGTCACTTGGTCTTGCGGCGCTTGAGCTTTTCGGCCTCGACCTGGATCGAGAACAGCCCGGTGGTATAGCTTTCGCCGGTCTTCAGCGGGCCGAGGATCACCGTCGTCTGGCCGCCGGCTTCGTCCGTCACCATCCATTGCCGGAGCGTCACAGGACCGGCGGAAAAGGCCATTTGCAGGGTGCCGAGCTCGGGGTGGTCGGGGTCCTGGGCTGTCACTACGGTGAGACCGTCCACCTCGTCATGACCGACCACCATCCTGGCGCGGGAGAGGTCGACATCGGTCGCGAGGATCAGGTTCAGCGGGGTCTTCGAGAGCGGGTATTGCTCGGGCGGCTGGTTGGATTTCCCATCGAAAACAGCGACTTGGCCGGCGGAGGCGAGGACCAGGGTGCGCTCGGGCGGGGCGTATTCGAAACGCATGCGGCCGGGGCGGCGGATATAGACCTTTCCGGTGGCGGTGGAGCCGTCGGCGTTGATCTGCCGGAAGTCGGCCTCGGCCGTCGTCAGGCCGTTGATATAGCGGGATATTTCGCCAAGCGGGAGCTTCTCGGCAAGGGCCGGGACGGCCATCGCGGCGAGGAGGAGCGGGGCGAGGAGGAGGCGTGCATATCTCATGGCCCCAATCTAGGCCGGCGCCCGTGGTTATTCCATAACACCCGCGTCACATATGCGTAGGTTTTCCGTAGCTACGGACCGCGCGGGCGGGAAACCGCCTTTTTACCGTGCCCGGCGACGATGGGGCGACCCGCGTTCGGAGAGCCGAGATGCCCAGACAGACCCGATCCGAAAAGGACCGCCTTGCCGCCTACCACGACCTCGCCGGAACCATGCGGGGGCTGGAGGCGGACCTGCGCTGGGGGCTGAACGACAGCCTGCGCATCCCCCATGAATGGCGCGAGATCGCCGCGCGGCCGGGCGTGCCGAAGAAGCGGATGGTGACGATCAGGCTCGACGAGGACGTGCTCGCCTTCTTCCGGGCGATGGGGGCGGGGTACCAGACGCGGATCAACGCGGTGCTGCGCACCTTCATGCTGGCGCGGCTGGCGGGCGTGGTGACGGGGCCGGAGGGGGTTCGGTACGAGCCCGACCCGGCGGAGGAGATGAAGCG
>WOYI011025065.1_pt1 | contig 13054 bp, 15 predicted proteins | sample 6423411 | NCBI WGS metagenome assembly WOYI01 (sample SAMN13441803, study PRJNA592873) | oil field metagenome | biome: oil field; feature: oil-well bore; material: oil-contaminated soil; isolation source: oil-contaminated soil from oil-well borehole | place: Germany: Wietze | collected 2016-10-18 ... | reverse complement strand
GTACGGGCAGGTCGTTGGTACATACTTCATTTCCATAGGTTTTACCTCGGATAACTGATAGTTTGCCAACCAGACTATTTATACATAGTCATTTTTCTCCAAAAAATGATGAATAACGGTGGACATTGGGGGGGGACAGGAGATGGGGAGAGACAATACTAATTGTTCAAGCACACCACCTACACACCAGATGATTGTCATCCACATCTTCGGGAGATCGAATACCGGCAAGACAACCCTGATCGAAGCACTATGCAGGAGGCTTGCTGAGAGAGGGCGGATCGAGACGATCAAACATAGCGGACATCACCCGCTTACTCTGGAGGAGGGGAAAGATACCACGCTCCATTACCAGACAGGTGCATCCGGGGCCTGCGCCATTGATGAAGAGAAGAGTATCCTGATCCTCGCAGATGAACGCCTCGCCCATGCTCTCGATGCCGCATCGGAGAGGAAAGCAGATTATTGTATCATTGAGGGTTTTAAAACTATTCCCCTGCCGGGCATTGCCCTTGGGGATGTCGGGGGGGATCACATTCTCATGAGGAGCCCGACTGTTGAAGAGATACTCATGAACCTTGACCGGTTTCCGACATGGACCACCCCAAAAACTCTTCTGGACGGACTTCTGGATGATGCCGGACCAGAATCATCCGGCAGTCTGCTGATCTTTTATGGAGCAGACGAAGAAACACTCAGGGATGCCGCAGAGGCGGCACACAGAGCTCCTGGCATTACCGGAGCAGAAGGGAGATTACTGCACGTCGGATGCGGAGATGCATTTTGTGACACAAAAGGATGCATCGCCATAGTAGGAACCACCCCACGATCCGTGACAAAAGCACTCAGCCAGTGTGCAGACCTCCTCGGCGATGCAGAAGATGACAGGAATTATTAGGATAGAGACGAAGGAGATATCATATGGAGATTGAGCGAGACAACGGGATGCATACCCGCGGGGGTGTGATCACCGAGAGGAACAGCGATTTCTGTTGCGTCAGGATCAGGCTTCCGGCAGGGATCATCACGCCACAGCAACTTTCAGGGATTGCACGGATCACGAAGAAATATGGAGCAGGCACCGCCCATCTCACCACCCGGCAGACGATGGAGATCCCGCATGTCAAAATCGAAGATCTCGAGAAACTTGGAAGAGCGCTTGAAAAGAACGGCACACCTGTTGGTGCCGAGCGGGAAGAGATCGTCAATATCACCGCATGCCCCGGAACAGACCGGTGCAGGCTTGCCAATATCGACTCGGTCGGCATCGCCCTTGAGATTGACAGGAAGTATTTTGCCAAAAATATGCCGGTCAGGGTCAGGATTGCAGTATCTGCATGCCCAAACAGCTGTGTATCAGAGCGGCTCTGCGAGATTGGCATTACCGGAGTCCAGCAGCCGATCAGAAACCCCGGACTCTGTACAGGCTGCGGCACCTGCGTCAATTTCTGTAAGGAAGGCGCTCTTGTGGTGAAAAGTGGGGATATCATCCTTGATCGCCAAACGTGCATCGACTGTGGAAACTGCATCCATATCTGCCCATTCCATATCATCAAGGGGGATCCACCCGGATACCTGATCACCGTCGGCGGCAGGCGTGGAAGGCACCCGGAGGCGGGCCGCCACCTCATTACCGTCACAACGCAGGAGGATGCACAGACCGTCATAGATATGATTATCACCTGGATCTACCGGAAGGCATGGGACGGCCGCCTCCTTGGAGACCAGCTCGATGAAATAGGGTATGAAACGCTCAAAAAAGATGTTTTCAAGAGTATTCCACCTGAGCGCATCATATGTAGACCGGAGATTCCATGAACATCAGGAGCGCAGTGAGTTGTAGGAAGATGAGTGGGTATTACAACATACATAGTTATACAAAAAAACATTTTTCATCATACTTGTGTTCGATGAAAAACTGAAATTAGTTCCTATATTTGAATATTACCCCATTTTTTATTTTTATTTTACATTTTGGAATAATATATTCCCCGGAGATGAAAAGACAACACTTATATCCTGAGATACGGTATTATTCAATGTCCCAGAGGGGACGTGCCAATCATTATCAGTACCCAATTCAGTGATGTCTTTTAACATTCAGTATTCAATGACCGGAATGTATCAAATCAAACGGTATTTGGAGGAAAATTTATGGCAAAATATACAGACACAATCGACCTCTATGACGACAACGGCAAGCTCCTGAAGAGCAATGTCGCTCTCGATAAGGTCAGCCCGCTGGTCAACCCTGCGATCCTGAAACTCGTCAACCTCACCAAGAGGACGATCGCAGTGAACCTCGGTGGAATCGAAGCAGCACTCAAGACCGGTAAGATCGGCAAACACCAGCAGATCCTTGGCCGTGAACTTGACCTTGACATCGTCAAGAACGCTGACGCAATCACCGCAAAGATCCAGGAGATGGTGCAGGTAGCAGACGGCGATGACACCTTTATCAACAAGTACGGAGGCGGAAAGCTTCTCCTTGTTCAGGCGCCAACTGCACGGCTGACTGCAGCATCCACCTACGATGCAGCAATCACCGCGGTCGCATCCGCAACCACCTATGCCATCATGGACCAGTTCAATGTTGGCATGTTTGACGCAAACACCGTCAAGGCAGCCGTATGGGGTACCTACCCGCAGACCATGGACATGGCTGGTGCAGGCGTCCAGTCCATCCTTTCCATCCCACAGAACAACGAAGGTCTCGGCTACGCGCTCAGGAACATCCCGGCAAACCACGCCGTCATGATGACCCACAAGAACGCAATGCAGGGAGCAGCACTTTCATCAACCTTCGAGCAGGCAGGAGAGTTCGAGATGGGCGCCGCAATCGGTCCCTTCGAGCGTGCACAGATGCTCCTCTACGCCTACCAGGGACTGAATGCAAACAACCTCGTCTACGATCTCGTCAAGAAGAACGGCCAGACAGGAACCGTCGGTACCGTTGTCCAGTCGCTTGTTGAGCGTGCAATCGAGGACAAAGTCATCACACCAGGCAAGAAAGGCGGATACTTCCAGTTCTATGACACGAAGGACCCAATGCTCTGGAATGCATATGCAGCAGCAGGTACCCTCGCCGCAACCATGGTCAACTGTGGTGCCGGCCGTTTCGCACAGGCAGTCTCTTCAACACTCCTGTACTTCAACGACCTGCTTGAGCACGAAACCGGTCTCCCAGGCTGTGACTACGGCCGTGTAATGGGTGTAGCAGTCGGTTTCTCCTTCTTCAGCCACTCGATCTATGGTGGTGGAGGTCCAGGTATCTTCAATGGAAACCACGTCGTCACCAGGCACGCAGCCGGTGTCGGTATCCCCTGTATCGTTGCCGCCTGTGCACTTGATGCAGGAACCCAGATGTTCTCGCCAGAGTCAACCTCGAAGATCTACCAGGACACCTACGGCCAGATCGAGGAGTTTGCAAAGCCGATCCAGGCAATTGCAAAGGCTGTATAGATCAGTCTCTAATCAAGGATTCAAATGGCAGAAACCAGTTATCCCCAGATACGAATCGTCCCCGCACGCTTCCTCACCCCCGATACCACAGAGGCTCTCTTAAATGAGATCCTCTCAAAAGCCGGTATCCGACGGATGGTCATAAACGGACCCAGTGTACCAGAGATCGTTCCCTACGGACCTGCAAAAGGCACACCAAATGTGGTTGCCCAGAGGAGGGAGATCGAGGTGATGGGTGAGACGATTAAACTCCAGGTGCAGGTCGGAACAATCCTCATGGAACTTGAGGATGAAACACCAATACCGGAGATCAGAAAGGCATGCGAGGCGGTTCTTACGAACTTCCCATTCTCTATCCAGGAGGGCAGATTCATGCGCTCCAGTATGACCATGACCGATTATGCAAAGTACGGTATCGTCGAAGATGAACGTATCCTCGGCATGGTTGACCCAAAGAGCAATACCCGACCGATCATCCTGCAGGGGAACAGATAACATGCCAATAGGACGTGTGACACAGGTCGTCGACTGCCGCCAGTCCATGGGGATGGGCAAAGGTGGATCGCTCGCACAGCGCGGGACGATCTCCGAATGCCGGTACCCGGACGTCATCGTGGTGGCAATGTCTCCCGGACGGAGGCATGTGACAAAGCCGATCTGCGATATCACGTCAGCACTCAGGCAGCAGGGGGTCGAATACAGCGTAAGTACCCTGGTGTTGAACGCGGGCAGCGGCATCCCCGCTGATGCAGGAAACGCAGGCGGAGCGGCCATCGGTGCAAATTTCGGCTTGAATTACCGTGAGATCGAACAGATCGAACGGCATAAAGTCGCAGTCCTCCACCATGGTAATGTTCGATCGCATGTTGTTCATAAAGTCAGAAGCATACTCGAATCATGCGACATCAGAGCGGTCGTCGTCTCCCAGGCGCCGATCGATTATGAAGATCTCGCACGGGAAGGGGTGAAGACAGCATATGTGATGCCCCCCACAGATGCAATCCGGACAAAAGGAACCGTTGTTGCAATTGTGAGCGGAGTGACACGCGGGCAGACACCGACACGGGAGAAGCTGGCAGATGTCATCCGTGAAGTACTACGAACAATGAAGGAAAACACCTTCACTGAGGTGAATTAGTTTATGGCATACAAACCACAGTATGGCCCGGGAACCTCCAAGGTCGCCGAAAACCGGCGGAAGCAGATGAACCCGGAAGTAAAACTCGAAAAGATTCGTGATGTTACCGATGAGGACGTTGTTCTTATCCTCGGACACCGCGCACCAGGTCAGGCATACCCAAGTGCACACCCGCCACTCGCAGAGCAGGGTGAGCCGGACTGCCCGATCAGAAAGATCGTCGCTCCAACCGAGGGAGCAAAGGCAGGAGACCGCATCCGGTATATCCAGTTCGCAGACTCGATGAAGAATGCACCATGCCACCCATACCAGAGAACCTACACCGAATCATACCGCTACCGTGGTATCGACCCGGGTACACTCTCAGGTCGTCAGATCGTCGAGTGCCGTGAGCGTGACCTTGAGCAGATCTCAAAGGACTTAATCAACACCAACCTCTTCGACCCGGCACGTACAGGTATACGTGGTGCAACTGTGCACGGACACTCACTCCGTCTCGCAGAGGACGGTATGATGTTTGACATGTTGCAGAGGTGCATCCTCGACAAAGACGGCATCGTCAAGTACGTCAAAGACCAGATCGGTGTCCCACTCGACAAGAAGGTTGCAGTCGGCAAACCCATGGACGAGAAATGGCTCGGTGAGAATACAACCCTCTTCAATGTCCTCGGCGGGAACCCGTACAGGAATGACACAGAGTACATCGAGTACATCCAGCGTATCCACAGCCTGAGAACAAAATATGGATACATGCCCAAGGAGTGATAAAAGATGGCAAAAATTGAGAGAGCACAGAAACTCTTCCTGAAGGCACTGAAGGAGAAGTTCCCTGGACAGGATGTAGAATCACAGAAAGCCAAGTTCTATGCATTTGACGGCCTGAACCAGTCTCCCCGAAAGAAGGAGTTCATGGCTGAGAACGCAAAGATCGTCAAAGAGCGTGGCATTGACATGTATGACCCCACACGGTGCCACCTTGGTGGTATCCCGATGGGGCAGCGCCAGCTGATGACCTACGAGGTCTCAGGCACCGGCACCTTCGTCGAGGGTGACGACCTCCACTTCGTTAACAACGCTGCCATGCAGCAGTTCTGGGACGACATCAGGAGAACCGTTATCGTCAACATGGACCTTGCCCACCAGACCCTCCAGAAGCGTCTCGGCAAGGAAGTTACCCCTGAGACGATCAACGAATACCTCCACGTTGTCAACCACGCAATGCCCGGAGCAGCCGTTGTTCAGGAACACATGGTCGAGACCCACCCTGCACTCACCGACGACTGTTACGTCAAGGTCTTCACCGGAGACTCCGAGCTTGCAGACGACATCGAGCCTCAGTTCCTCCTCAACGTCGAGAAGCTCTTCCCGAAGAAGCAGGCAGAGGCACTGATGAACGCAGTCGGCAAGTCCATGTGGCAGTGTGTCCACATCCCGACAACCGTCTCCCGCACCTGTGATGGTGGAACAACCTCCAGGTGGTCCGCCATGCAGATCGGTATGTCCTTCATCGGTGCATACCGGATGTGCGCAGGCGAAGCAGCAGTCGCTGACCTCTCCTATGCAGCAAAGCACGCTGGTGTTATCCAGATGGCTTCACACCTGCCAGCCCGCCGTGCCCGTGGTCCAAACGAGCCAGGCGGTATCCTGTTTGGCAACTTCGCCGACATGATCCAGGCAGACCGGAAGTATCCAAATGACCCCGCAAAGGCAACCCTCGAAGTCGTCGCCTCAGGTGCAATGCTCTTTGACCAGATCTGGCTCGGCTCCTACATGTCCGGCGGTGTCGGATTCACCCAGTATGCAACAGCCGCATACACCGACAACATCCTTGATGAGTTCACCTACTACGGTATGGACTACATCAAAGACAAGTACAAGGTCGACTGGCAGAACCCAAGTCCAAACGACAAGGTCAAGCCAACCCAGGAGATCGTCAACGACATTGCAACCGAGGTCAACCTCAATGGTATGGAGCAGTACGAACAGTACCCGACCATGCTTGAAGACCACTTCGGCGGTTCCCAGCGTGCAAGTGTCCTCGCAGCAGCATCCGGTATCTCCACCGCAATTGCAACCGGCAACTCAAACGCCGGTCTGAACGGCTGGTACCTCTCGATGCTCATGCACAAAGAAGGATGGTCACGTCTCGGATTCTTCGGCTACGATCTGCAGGACCAGTGTGGTTCAGCAAACACACTCTCTGTCCGGCCTGACGAAGGCTGTATCGGTGAGTTCCGTGGACCGAACTACCCCAACTATGCAATGAACGTCGGCCACCAGGGAGAATATGCAGCTATCGCCGGAGCAGCCCACTTCGGACGTGGCGATGCCTGGACACTCTCCCCACTCATCAAGATCTGCTTCGCAGACCCCGCCCTGAAGTTCGACTTCGCCGAACCAAGGAAGGAGTTTGCACGCGGTGCGATCCGCGAGTTCATGCCGGCAGGCGAGCGCTCGCTCATCATCCCCGCAAAGTAAATCTTCTAAACCAAACTTTTTTTCACTAATGAAAGATGTTCTGAAGTACGGGCTGAAAATTCATAGTCTTTCTTTGAAAAGGAGAGTGACGATGCCCGAATTCAACAGTATTTCGAAACCTTTAACTCAATCACTATCAAGTCTTTTATATCTACACGTAGTACTCCGACTCTGGAGAAGCAGCGCTGATCGAACACTCTCATACACATTAGATCAAGGGAGAATCTCACATGGAGAACATCGTATTAGGTATTGGAGTAGCGGCTCTTGCCGGAGCGCTCGCCACAGTGGCGGGTGCTGCCGAAGACACGGAATCTGATATCGGTTCACAGGGTGATCCGAACTCTCAGGTTCAGCTGGCGCCGCAGATGGGATACATACATCGTATCTTCAATAAAGCTATAGCAGGTGAACCGCCGGCATGGGGTCTCTGGATCACGATTGGTGCTGGTGTTGCCTGGGCATTTATGGTGATGAACATCAATCCTGTTCTTGCCATTATCCTCGGAAGCATACTGGCATCATTTATCCAGGGTGTGTATGCAACCACCGCATATCTGGGCAGGACTGCAAGTCTTGCCAAATTCGGCCAGCCGGTCTACACAGACATTCTCAAATCAGTAACATCAGTCACTGTTGCACATGCATTCGTTGGAATATTTGCCACAGTAACCGTCTGTTACCTGATGAATGCAGTACTCGGCCATCCGTTCCCACTGCCACTCCTCGGTATCGTCTGGGGAATTGCACTTGGAGCGGCAGGTTCAGCAACAGGAAATCCATTCTATGGAAAGGAGCGGCAGTATCAGAACCAGAAGTTCGGTGCAGGCGTCCCGATCTCAGCATCCGGAAATATCGTTCGATATGCCGAGGCAGGGGAAAGAAGCTCACTGGACAATGGTTGGTTCACTGCAAAGTACGGAGGACCGGCTTCAGGTCTCTGTTTTGGACTGATCGTCTTCTTCGAATTATGGAGAACAGTGATCTTTGAGCCGATTGGCAATGGATGGGGAGCCGTCATCATCGGTGTCGTTCTTATTCTCATCTTCATGGCACTTGATCGCTGGATCGAGGTCTGGGCACGTAAGACATACGGTCCATACACGAAACCCGAAGTACAGGAGGAGGCAGCATAATGTCAGCAATCGCAAGCAAACCAACTGGCGGCGCAGACATGCCGGCCAGTGCACTCGGCATTGCAATCGTACTGCTTCTTGTGTTTATTGGAAGTGGATATTACCTTGTAATGAATGGCATGATTGGAATGCTCGGTTTTGAAGCCCTCATCGGCATCATCATCGGAGGAGTCCTCATCGCCTTTGGCGTCCACTTTGTTCCTGTCGGAGGAGCTCCGGCAGCCATGGGACAGGCACCAGGTATTGCCACAGGTGTAGCCATGCTCGCTGCAGGAGCCGGTCTTGCCGGTGTCTTTGGAGGCGCATGGGCAGCCCCACTCGGCCTCTGGGTTGCACTCGGTGCCGGAGCCGTTGGTGGAGGACTGCTTATGGCAATTACATGTACGATGGTCAACGTCACCTACGTGTTTGCCATGGGCATTCCGGCAGCATCCGGCAAAGTTGACAGGGATCCAATCACAGGAGACAGTCAGCCAGAATACAAAAGTCAGGGTACAGAAGGACATGGCCTGCCGTTCATCTCATATGTAGGCGGAGTCATTGGAGGTATCCTGGGAGGATTAGGCGGCACTCTGATATACATGCAGCTTCTCGCTGTCTATACAGACATGCTGCCGGCCTTGATGAACGCCAGTGCAGAACAGATTATGCCAATCGCAATCTCGATGGCAGGTATCTTCGCAATCGGTATGTTCCTTGTCAATGCTGTCCTTACCGCATACAACATCACCGGAACAATTGAAGGACCGCACGATCCCAAGTTCAAGAGGGCCCCACGTGCGGTTGTCGCCAGTGCAGTCGCATCTGCTCTCTGCGGCCTGATGGCAATCCTGATTGTGGTGCCCCTGTGAGGTGGAAAATATGTCAGTAAAAATTGAAGCATCCCACGACGGAATTCCGCACAATACAATTCTTGGAATAGGTTTTGTCGGATCACTCGTTTGTATCTACCTGACCTACCTCAATGTAATAACCGGGCTTGATCTCTTCTCATTCTTTGGAGGTCTGGGTGCGGTTTTTGCACTTGTCTGGGGAACAAGCACAATCAAAAACCTCTGTAGCTACGGTATCGGAACCGGAGTTCCATCCGCAGGTATGATTGCCCTTGGTTCAGGAGTCATTGCCATGCTCCTTGCAACAAAGTTCGGTATGGCCACACCCATTGCAGCGGTTATCATCGGCGCAATTGCTGGTCTGGTGATCGGTTTCCTTGCAAACAATGTTCTTAACATGAACATTCCTGTAATGATACAGTCACTTGCAGAACTTGCCATCATCGGAGCATTGATCATCCTTGGATTTGCCACGATGACCACAGGAGACTTCACACTTGCCTCCCTTTCATCAGGAACGGTCACAATCTTCGGATTTGTAATGGATTCGTATACCACATCCTACCTGGGTGGAGGCGTCATTGCAGTTGCATTTATGCTCGGCGCTATCGCAATTCAGCACCCATTCAATGCGGCACTTGGTCCATCCAACACACAGGACCGGACACTGATGCTTGCAGCAGAGTGCGGATTCCTCTCCATGATCATAATCGCAGTCATCTCGTTTGCCTTCATATCAATGGGATCAGCACTCCTTGGGCTTCTGATTGCACTCATCGGGTGGATCTACACCTACGCACAGTTCATTGAACTCTCAAAGCGCGATGCAGCCGGATGGCTTGATGCCAAGATGATCGTGGAGAGCGAGGCCTAAACTGGAGGTGGAAGACATGGGATATGTTCTTGTATTACCTGAATTCGGCCTCGTCGCCGATCCGATTCTCGGATTTGTTACGACAGCCGGAGAGTCCTACCAGCCGATCATCGATTCCATTGTTGAACTCGATACGGTCGCAGATGACCTGGTCAACATGCTCTCTGGTGAAGGAAACCTTCTGAACAGCTACCCCGGCCGTGACAAAACACTTGTCTATGCCGGTGGAGTTACCGCATTCTGGTATGGTCTTGCGGTCGGACTGCTGATTGCAGCCATCATAGCGTTCCAGTACCTGGGGTGAAGAGAGATGGCAGAGAAGAAATCACCGGCAAGCGGATGGCCCACCGTCAAGGGAGACTTCCATTCAGGCGACCCAAACAGCTGTGTAACTGTTGTCACCATGGGATCCCACCTCGATGAGGCGGACATCTGTGCAAGCGGAGCTGCATTATGCGGATCATGCAAGACCGAGAACCTCGGACTTGAGAAGGTCATCGCAAACGTCATTGCAAACCCCAATATCAGGTTCGTCCTTGCATGTGGAACGGAAGTGAAAGGGCACTTAAGTGGCCAGTCACTTGAAGCGCTCCACAAAGGAGGCGTCTCGGGCGGAAAGATCGTCGGCGCAGAGGGAGCTATTCCCTTCATCGAGAACCTCGATGATGCAGCTATCAAGCGTTTCCAGGAACAGATTGAATACGTCAACATTATGGAGACTGAGGATCTCGGCAAGATTAAAGCCAAGATCGCAGAACTCACGGAACGTGACCCGGGAGCATTTGCCGAAGACCCGATGGTTGTCGAGGTCAAAGAGGCAGGTGGAGTGGGTGGCGAAGAATCAACCGGCGAAGTGAAACCACTTTCAGGAGAACTTGCCCTCATCCATGCCCGGATGAAGATCATCCAGGGAATGGTCACCGATATCGGGTACCGTGACAGGTTCGCCGCTGGCGTATACTCAGGAAAAATCGAAGGGCTGATGATTGGTCTTGTGGTAATATTTACCATTCTTGGATTCCTTCTGATGGGGTGAGTAAAATGGCAGGTTCAAGCATCAGAATGACATCAATTGAAACCATGGCTGAGAACATCCGATACAAGGCGCAGATCATCGCCAGAACCAACAAGATTGATTCTGGTATAATGGCTGCAGGAATCCCCGGATTCATCGCCGGGCTACTCCTTGCCTTGGTCTTCGTGATGGTACCGATCCTGGTTCTGGGGTGAAGAGAGATGGCAGAGAAGAAATCACCGGCAAGCGGATGGCCCACCGTCAAGGGAGACTTCCATTCAGGCGACCCAAACAGCTGTGTAACTGTTGTCACCATGGGATCCCACCTCGATGAGGCGGACATCTGTGCAAGCGGAGCTGCATTATGCGGATCATGCAAGACCGAGAACCTCGGACTTGAGAAGGTCATCGCAAACGTCATTGCAAACCCCAATATCAGGTTCGTCCTTGCATGTGGAACGGAAGTGAAAGGGCACTTAAGTGGCCAGTCACTTGAAGCGCTCCACAAAGGAGGCGTCTCGGGCGGAAAGATCGTCGGCGCAGAGGGAGCTATTCCCTTCATCGAGAACCTCGATGATGCAGCTATCAAGCGTTTCCAGGAACAGATTGAATACGTCAACATTATGGAGACTGAGGATCTCGGCAAGATTAAAGCCAAGATCGCAGAACTCACGGAACGTGACCCGGGAGCATTTGCCGAAGACCCGATGGTTGTCGAGGTCAAAGAGGCAGGTGGAGTGGGTCTTGAGACATCAGTTGCCGGAGCTAACCCCCAGTTCCTTGAGATTGAGAAACGACTTGACGCAATTGAGAAGAAGATCGAATTTGCAGACGCAGAGATTGCCCAGAGGGTGGGCAGGAAGATCGGACGTGACATAGGCATCCTCTATGGCCTTGTAGCAGGGCTCATCGTCTTCATCATGCTGCTTATGCTCCTTCCGAAAATTAGTATGCTCTAACTGAGGTGTTCCAACTATGTTTAGGTTTGAGAAAGAACAGACCGTTCACGACTTCAATGGAATTAAGATCGGTGGACAGCCAGGCGAATACCCAAGGGTACTCGGCGCATCCATCTTCTATAATAAGCACGAGACTGTGCTTGATGATCACACTGGAAAGATCGACAAGCCAAAAGCAGAAGCGCTCTGGAATCGTTGTATGGAGTTGTACGATATCACCGGCAACCCGTACTTCATCCAGATCATCGCCGAATATGGTGAGGCATTCGAGAGCTACTTCAGCTGGTTTGACAGTATCGACAACAAGACTCCATTCTTAATGGATTCATCAGCCGCACCGGCACTCGCACACGCATGTGAGTATGTCACTGAAGTCGGCCTTGCTGACCGTGCAATCTATAACTCGATCAATGGTTCGATCCCACCGGAGAATATCGAAGCTCTGAAGAACTCAGATGTCAGCTCTGCAATCGTCCTCGCCTTCAACCCTGGTGACCCATCGGTCCCGGGAAGAGAGAAGGTGCTTACAGAAGGTGGTGTTGCAGGTCAGTCGATGGGAATGTTGCAGATCGCAGAGGAAGCAGGTATTACCCGTCCTATCCTCGATACAGCAGCAACCCCGCTCGGTCTTGGGTCAGGCGGCTCGTTCCGTGAGATCCTCGCCTGCAAGGCGATCCACGGTCTCCCAACAGGTGGTGCATACCACAACATGACGGTATCATGGACCTGGCTGAAACGCTGGAGGGGAACTGCAAAGAATCCCTCAGTGCTTGTAAGCCAGTATGAGGGCAAGGATATCCTCCTTGAGCAGATGGGACATCACCACTTCGGCGGAATTGATGGTATCAAGCAGGCTGCATGGTCAAGTCCTGATATCGGGTGTAATATCATGGCAATGACGCTTGGTGCCGATTTAATCATGTTCGGTCCAATCGAGAACTGTGAGGGCATCGCAACCGCAACCGCATTCACCGATATTGTGCTTGCTGAGGCTGGCCGTGAACTCGGTGGAGATCTACAGGAAATGAACCACCCCCTGAATAAACTCGTATAAACAGAAAGCAGACATGGATGGATAATCAATCCATTCGGTTCCTTTTTTTAACTCGCGGGGGTGAAGGGGGCGGAGCGTGAAGTCTCCTGTCTTCAGGCCGGAGAT
>WOYI010319929.1_pt2 | contig 13055 bp, 14 predicted proteins | sample 6423411 | NCBI WGS metagenome assembly WOYI01 (sample SAMN13441803, study PRJNA592873) | oil field metagenome | biome: oil field; feature: oil-well bore; material: oil-contaminated soil; isolation source: oil-contaminated soil from oil-well borehole | place: Germany: Wietze | collected 2016-10-18 ... | reverse complement strand
CGTCTGTTCCTCGAGCACCGGCGAGACGTCATTCTGCGGCGCACGCGCTTTGATCTGCGCAAAGCTGAAGAGCGCGAGCACATCCTGCTCGGGTACCAGAAAGCGCTCGACCATCTGGACGAGATCATCAAGCTCATCCGCCGCAGCAAGTCGCCCAAGGAGGCCAAGGAAGGCCTCATGGGCGGCATCAACAAGAAGAAGCAGAACAGCATAAAACTCGGTTCGGTGATGACCTTTTCCCTGACCTGGGATGAACTTTCCGGGAAAATTTCTCAATTCCTTTCCGAATGACTTCATGGACCCTCTTGCTCTTCTAGGTAAACTTTTCCGCAGGAAGAAATTGCCCCTTACACATGAGGAGATGATCACCAGGGCTCCGCGCCTGGATGCCTATTTTCGATGGGCGCAGGGAAAACGTCTGTTGATCTTCGATCCTCCCTTCTGGGGTTTCCATGACCTGTTCGTTGACAAGCAGGGCAATGTTTTGCTGATCTGTCTCAAGGCAGAGGGAGAGGCCTTCGCCTTCCTTGGTGATGAACGTGGGGCAGGCCGCATGTTGAAATTCGGCCCCGGCCCCCGTCTTAACGCCGGTGAGGATCTCGACCCGGGTATTCTGGAATGGGTCATTTACGATGACTACATAGTTTACAGGGGACCCTTCTTCCCCATCAGCCGCACCCCGTACTACCTCGGAAGGGTCGCTGCTTCATTCCCTTTTGAAGAAACCATCCGCACGGAAAGCATCTCCGAAAGGATCTCCTCACTTTTCGAGTGGTACCGCACCCACGGAAGGACTCCCTCCCGATCGAATACCCACCCCATGTAAACGCTGGTATATTAAGGATCCTGCCAACGAAGTAGCTTTGTTTTTAAATACAGAATATCGGTTCTCTCTCTTTTGACCTTCTCCGTGGCCCTCGGTGGTGAATGCTTTTATTCGGGTTTTGAAGAGACTTCAAAAGTTTCGGATCGAGTACAGATATGGATTTTGATTTTCCTAGTCACGAGTTACGAGTCACGAGTCACGTTCTTTTCCTCACCTCCTCAATGTTTCCGGAGCCAGATCCCAGAAGATACCGCAGGCGCCTTCGGGGCAGCGTTCAGGGTATCGGAGAGAACCCGGGAGAGACATTCCGAAGATCCTGACCGCCCACTCCTCGATCTGCTTCCGCTCTCCCGGATAACTCTCCTGCGAAAGCCCTTCCTGGAGCTCGGCGTAAAAGCGCAGAAGGTAGGCGACCATATCGGCAACCTGGATGAGCAGGACGAGACGCGAGTCGGCAAAGAGCGGAGCCTCGAGAAGGGTGTCGAGAGGAGTGGCGTCACCTGGAGGATCGTAGTATTCCCGTGACCAGTCCGGGGGGTACTTTATCAGTTCACTGAAGCGGTCCTCCTCGGCGACTTCCCTGTCGAAGATAAGGACCGTCTGGCGCCGGGAACCTTTCAAGCCCTGGTGGGCCCGCTGGAGTGTGAGAACGCAGTGAAATGCCGCCGCGCTCCACGGAGTGCCGAGATCCTTCAGGTATGGAGCTGTCCGCAAGCTCTCGAACCGGCTTTTCAGAATGGCGCTGAAGGTTATTCTGTGGCGGCGGGCGGCAAGCCAGTCAAGGATGGCTGATATGACCTCGGCTCGCTCGTTGCCGTCGATCGTCCGGGAGAGCCGGTTTCCCCTGTAGAAATTCCTGGTATGAAATTCATCTACCGGCCGCTCGATCCTGCGAGAGAGGGATTCAAGAAAATCCGCCCAATCCTTCCTTGTGGTGCGCATGCGGCCAGCATCCACGTCTATTCCGGCAACGACCAGTACGGGTTCTTCTCCCATTCCGCTTTCATCGAAATAACAGAATTTCATCTCCTGAACCTCCAAGATCACTAAAGGTCAATTGTTTCTACGCTTTTTTATGATCCTCCATTCCTTTCGATCTTAACGGCTCTTAAGATTCTTGATGTATTATATCCCGAGAAGAAAACACAGGAGGAATAATGCGGAAAACATGGAAGGCAGGCTTCCTGAGCCTTATATCCATTGCTTGGTACCTTTAACTTCTTATTTTCTGTCCCATGCAAGCTTTATTTTTGAAATTTCAAGGGGGGTCTCCGCTTTGTCAGGGAAAAACCAAAGGTTTCTCAATGACCTGACCATCAGGAAGGGAAAGCGCTCCGACACGGCTCTTGTCCTGCGATTCATCAGGGAACTGGCTGAATACGAAGGTATTGCGGACCGGATAACTGCTACAGAAGAGAGCCTTGCTGAAAATCTTTTCGGAGACGATGCCGCTGCCGAAACAGTTCTGGCGTTAGTTGCGGAAGAAACTGTCGGCTTTGCAGTCTTTTACCATTCATTTTCCACGATCCTCGGCAGGAAAGGGCTGCATCTGGATGACCTTTACATCCGACCTGACTGGAGGGGCAAAGGGCTTGGAACAACTATGCTGAAATGGCTGGCATCCCTTGCCGTGGAGAGAAAGTGCGGCAGATTCGAATGGTGGTGCATGAAGAACAACACCCCGGCTCTGGATTTCTATCACAGGATCGGGGCTAAAAACCTTGACGAAGTATCCATTCTCAGGCTTGAAGGCAGGGACCTGGAAAATTTCGCCTCGGAATAGGAGTATTCCGGCCGGAGTAAGGCCTTGAAAGATGACCGGGATGACCCTTCTTTTTTAATCGATGCCGTCGGACATCCTCTGCCTGATCGCCTGCAAAAGTCCCTCCGGGTCATCTGTGCCTATGATATAACGTTTACCGTTCTTCAACGCGATATCCACCCCCCCGGATACGGCCACGCTGTAAAGCCATCCTCCGGAGACCTTTTTGAAACCAACGGAGTGCCAGGGTATGCCAACCTCAACGATGGATGCTATCTCTGAAACGGGAACTTTTTTCCGGATAAGTTCCAGCCCCATTGCGATCTCGATATTTTTTTCATCCACTGTCACGGTCATGACCGTAAAGACGAGGACGACCAGGGCGAGGATAATACCTGCCACCATCAACGGCCAGAATTCGGACGATCCGGATATTCCGTTCCAGGAACCAGCCCTGAGCCTTGCCCGGTATATCAGAACAACAAAAGCGCCAAGAAGAATACCCCTGAGTCCCCAGCCCGTCTGGGTACGGACATACCATGACATCGAAAAACCTCCCCGCGGCGATCAGGAGCCGCCGACGATCTGTTTTGCGCCCCTGTCCCGAAGCCATCGCTCCGCCCGCTCTGATACATCTCCCTGCAGGACAATGGCACTTTCCTCGACACGGGCTCCGCAGCCGAGCCCTTTCCTGAGCGCCTTCGCCAGGGGTTCCATTTCGTTCGCCCCAAGTCCGGATCCCGAAAGGATCGTAACCGTTTTCCCGCCCCTGCCCTTTCTCTGTACTCTGAGGACGATCTTGCCCAGGCGGTTAAAGTCGGGCAGTGAAACAGAGCCGGCCGGCCTGTCAGGTTTCGCTGCCGGGATATCTGTCCGGGAATCTGCTTCCCCAGAAAGACCGCTCTCCCGCAGGAGATCTCCCAGAACGGTATTCACCGCAATTTCGCCGGTCCCGTCGACTGGTATCCTGTTCCTCTTCGCCATGAGATCCTCCGATAAGCCTATGGTGCGGGGATGAAGTTGGTGGCGTAAACGATCATGCCCTCGTTTATAAAACCGATATCGAGGTCTATGACTTTGCCCCTGAAGCGAAGTGAGCGGTCTACCCAGAGTAGAATTCCATTTCCCTCGACAAGCCTGAATTTCCTCGTATCTTCCGGCGCTCCGCCCCGGGCCAGGGCGAAAATCGTATCCCCGGACCCTCCGGAGAGAGTGGCGGTTGAGAGAGTAACCTCGTTCCCCATTTCGGCTATTGCTAATTCCGTCTCCGGGTTCATTGTCAGGGTATCGACATTACGCAAAAGCGACATATAGCCAAACGAAAGAGCGGCTATCAGAAAACCCGTCCCAAAAACAATCCGTTTCTTCATATCTGCTGCTCTCCTCTCCCAATGGGTTTATCCGTGCCGCAAGGGTGCCAGGATCAAACAAAACCTCTGGATCTCCGGATCTCTTCGTATGCCTCCTGGATCTCCTGGAATCTTCTTGAAGCAAGATCAATAAACTCCTTGTCCAGTTCAAGCCCGATAAATTTGTCGGGGTGATACCTGGCCACAAGTTTGTGATAGGTTTTCCTTATCTTGTCGTCCGAGTCGCGTGGAGAACACCCAAGGACATCGTAAGGATCGCGAAAGGAATTTCTACCGGGGGTCGGCGGGGGAGCATAACCGGACCCGTTCCGGGAGGAGGACCCGCCGTAGCGCCTTCCCTGGTTCAGCCACCCGTAGAACAACCCCGAAAAGGCCCTGATAAGAAAGAAACCCAGCACTAGCGGGAGCAGAAAACGAAAAAGCCGGATTATTATAAGCATTAACCCGGATCCCCCGCTTCAGCACCGTCTGTCCCTGATGAAGCAAGATCCTCCAGGGTCATGCGGGTGCGCTCGATATCCTCTCGAGTCTCGCGGATCCATTTCATCCTGAGGGCCTGATCCATGGATGCGGCCTTCGGGTCGTCCGATTCGAGAAAGTTCAGTTTTTTCTCCTGTATCATGAGCCAGTCCCGCAGTTTTTTCTCATGCTCGATGGACTCGCGATTCAGAATCGCTTCGCTGTCCTCGTCTACGAAAGCCCTGGACACGTGGTCCACCCCCTGGCGGATCTTTCAGTATCTGTCTTTTTCATACAGACGATCATTATAACCGCTCCGGCCGCAAGTTTCGTTCCTACTCCGCCAGCAGATCCGAAACTTCTCGGCTGAAAGCAGCAGGGTCGTCGATCCTTCCCCCTTCGGAAAGCGCCGCCAGCCCGTAAAGAATTCTCGCAAACCTCGCTACTCTCGGGTCGGTGGGGTCTTCCGCATGGAGCCTCGACAATTTTTCCACGAGCGGGTGAGAAGGGTTGATCTCCAGGTTCCTGCGGACCTTGGGTACATCCTGCCCCGCAGCCCTCAACAATGCTTCCATCTGCGGCGTAAGGTCGAAATCTTCTCCCGCCAGGCAGGACGGTGAAGTCTTCAGCCGTCCGGATATCCGGACCTCCTTCACCTCATCTTCGAGAGCCTTTTTAAGATCCTTAAGCAGGGCATCCAGTCTTTCATCCCGAGGTTTTTCGTTCTCCTCGCCGGTTTTTCCGGATCCGTCAAGATCGACAAGTCCTTTGGCGACCGAAGTGAACTTCTTGCCCTTGTACTCCGTCACAGCCGGAGTCCAGATCTCATCGACAGGGTCCGCAAGAATAAGCACTTCGAACCTCTTTGCGGTAAATGCCTCGAGATGTGGGCTGTTCTTCCCTACAGTCAGGGTCGGGGCTGTAACGTAGTAGATCGCATCCTGCTCCTCCGGCATCCGTCCCATGTATTCATCAAGGGTGGTAAGACCTTCAGGACCGGTCGTATCGAACATGGAAATTTCCATGATCTTTTCCCGGTTCCTGCTGTCGGAGAAGATCCCTTCTTTGAGGATCTTGCCGAACTCCTTCCAGAAAGCAACGTATGATCCCCGGTCATCCACGGCCATTGAAGCGAGGTTTTCCAGGACCTTGCGGGTCACGCTCCTCCGTATCGTCTCGACCTGGCGGCTCTGCTGGAGCATTTCACGGGAAATATTAAGAGGAAGATCCTCCGAATCCACGAGTCCCCTGAGGAATCTCAAGTATTCCGGAACAAGATCCCGGCAGTCATCCATGATGAAGATCCTTCGGATATAGAGCTGTATCCCCCGGGCCATATCCCTGATGAACATGTCCAAAGGGGCTTTCGAGGGAACATAAAGCAGGGCCCTGAATTCCATGCTCCCCTCAGCCTTGAAGAATATCCTTCTTGCCGGTTTGTTCCAGTCGTGTGTTATGTGCCTGTAGAACTCATCGTGTTCCTCGTCGGAGACTTCGCTCTCCGGCCTTGTCCAGAGAGCCTTCATGGAGTTGAGGGTAGCGTCGGAGCCGTTTTCGTCCTTCATCCGGATAGGCCAGGAAACGAAATCCGAGTGTCTTCGTATAATTTCCTGGACGATCGCCGGATCCGAATAATCCCTTACCGGCCCTTCATCCTCCTTCGGCTTGAGGAAGAGCGTAATTGTCGTACCCGGAGAAGGGCGGGAATCCTCTTCTAGAGTGTAGGTGCCGTCTCCGGGCGACTCCCATCTCCAGGCCTTCTCCTCGCCGGCCCGGCGGGTGACGAGGACAACCCTTTCCGCAACCATGAAGGAAGAATAAAAGCCTATGCCGAACTGGCCTATCAGCTCTTCCGGCAGCGATCCGGAACCCTTTTCACGCAGTAGAGCCACGTACTCTTTTGTACCGGAACGGGCGATCGTTCCGATGAACTCCACAAGCTCTTCCCGGTTCATTCCTATCCCGTTGTCGGAAATGGACAGAGTCCTGGCAGCGGGATCGACTTCGAGGCGGATGTGCAGGTCTTCCGCCAGACCGGAAAAAGACCCGTTCGTCAGCGCTTCGAAGCGAAGTTTGTCGAGAGCGTCGGAAGCATTGGAGACAAGTTCCCGAAGGAATATATCGGGGTTGGAGTACACGGAATGGATCATCAGATCGAGCAGTTGCCTGGCTTCGGCCTGAAACGTAAATGACTGTTTGTTTTCCGACATTTAGGAACCTCCTTAATTAAAGCCGTAACTCGTGACACGTAACTCGTGAATCGTGAACCGAAAAACGGTAAATCATAGATCCGCCTACCGGCGGACGGCAAATGGCAAACGGCAAAGGCGGCGGAATCGCCGCCGCCTTGAAATTGTAACTTATCCGCAAATTTTCCGGAATCCGTTTCCGCTATTCACCTTTGAGCTCAAGAACCTTGCCCTGAACAGCCCGGCTCTTGGGCATCCTGATCGTGATCACGCCGTTCTTGAAAGACGCCCTTGCTCCGTCCGGGTCGACCTCGGTCGGAAGCGTTACTGACAGATCGATGGACCTGTTATTCCTTCTCAAATACCATGTTCTTCCCTCGTCCCCAATATCAGAGGTCTCCTCCATTTTCGACCTGATGTTGACCCTGTCCGAGAATGTCTTGATCTCTATCTGGGATGGCTCAAACCCGGGCGCATCAACGCTGAGCACGACTTCATCGTTCTCCTCGAACATGTCTACGGGAATATATCTTCGCGTCATCGGCCTGATCGCATTCGAAAAACCCCTGAAAACGTCATCCATTTCGTCGAATATGGAATTTCTCCCGCTACCGAAAGGAATCATCTGTCTCATAGCATCCCCTCCCTGTAAATATTGTTCACAGTGGAAATATAACAGTTTATGTCAGGGAAGGTCAAATTATTAGGTCAGCAAAGGTTAGTAATTTTTGCCGGGTATTTGAGAATATTCCCGGTTTTGGTCTGATTTTTTCATTTTTTAAGGTTTTTCAGGATATTGGGTATTTTTTGCAGTATCAGTTTTACTCAGAAGGGAACCGGAGCTCAAGGTATTTGACAAGAGGCGGAAGATCCTTGTGAATTGCGTTCCAGCCTGTTTCAGGATCGAAATCGAAATACCCGTGTACCAGTCGATTCCTCATTCCTGTCGTTACATTCCATGGTATTTCGGGATGGTCCTGTCGGGATTTTTCCGATATACGTACAACTGCCTCTCCAATAATTTCAAGCGCCTTGATCACAGCACTTTGATGTAAACGGCTTTCTTCAAACTGACGCAGAGAAAGCCCTGCTCAAAACTGCCATGCATCGCGGGCGGCAATAAGCGTATCCAGAAGGTGACCTTCATCACGCTGCATAAACCGTTTACCGTTCACGCTCTCGACCTTACAGTTACGATTTACGATTTACGATTTACGATTTACGATTCACGAGTTGCGATTCACGCTCTTTACGATCCCCCTCGCCGCTACGATCCCGCTGGCAGAAGCCTGGATCACACCCCTGGTAACACCTGCTCCGTCGCCGGAAGCAAAAAGGCCCGGGATGCTCGTCATGAGATCCTTGTCCAGGGCAAGCTTGAGACTGTAGAACTTGACCTCCACCCCGTAAAGAAGCGTGTTCTTTCCATTTATCCCCGGTATGATGGTGTCCAGTGCCTGGATCATCTCGAGGATCCCTTTAAGGTGCCTGTAGGGGAGGACAAATGAGAGATCTCCGGGCTCCGCGGTCTTGAGCGAAGGCTCGACAAGTCCCCTGGCTATACGGCTTGGCGTAGAGCGCCTTCCGTGCTTAAGATCTCCCAGCCGCTGAACAAGGACTCCGCCGCCGAGCATGTTCGCGAGCCTGGCAATGTGGCTTCCGTAGCCGTTTGGATCCTTGAACGGCTCCGTGAACTCGGTCGATACGAGGATCGCGAAATTGGTATTGTCGGTCTGGCCGTTGCCGTCGCGGTTGCTGTGCCCGTTGACTGTGAGTATGTCGTGCTGCGCAAGATACTCGGTGGTGACCTCACCGCGCGGGCACATGCAGAATGTCCTTACGTGGTCGTCGAAGGTCGGGGTCTCAAGGATGGCCTTGACCTCGTAGAACTGGTCTGTCAAAGCCTCGGCAAGCCCTGCGGGTATCTCCACGCGAACTCCTATATCCACAGGAAGCGACTGGATCTTCAGGCCCAGCGATTTTACCGTCTTCTCCATCCAGAAGGAACCCTCCCGCCCTGGAGTCAGGAGGATCGCGTCTGATCCTATTGCCCTGCCGTCGGCAAGCCTCACCCCAACGGCCTTTCCGTCCCTGGTCTCGACAGATTCCACAGCCGTGTCCATCATAACGTCACAGGATGCGGATATCTCCAGGTACATGCTGTGAAGTATCTCGCGCGACCTGTCCGTTCCCATGTGGCGAATCGTCGCAGGGATTATCCGAAGGCCTGCTACGCCGGCCCTGATGGCTGTGTCCCGTGCGAATTCAGGGTCCGGGGAAAAGACCTTCGTGCTGGCACCGTGCCTCACGAACTCGTTATCCACGGTCTTTATCAGCTCCAGCAATGCCTTGCGCCCTATGTAGTTTTCAAGGTTGCCGCCGAACTCCGGCGTCAATGTCAGTTTCCCGTCACTGTAGGAGCCCGCTCCGCCCCATCCGCAGATGACATTGCACGGCTTGCAGTGGGCGCACGTCTTTGTCCTGCCCTCTTTCAGGGGACAGCTTCTTTCGCTGATCTTCTTTCCTTTGTCGATAATGACGACCTTTTTGCCGTTCGCTATAAGTTCGCGGGCCGCGAAAAGACCTGACGGTCCTGCACCGACGATCACCACGTCGTACTTCATTTTCTCACCTCTTGATATTTCGTCCGGATCTTCCGACGAAAATATTATAACCCAGGGCGTCCCGCACGCGCATGGTCCGGACTTTTGCTACAATGAATTGATGCAGGTTCAGCTTGCGTCACCGAAAGGAGTGATATCCATGAAAGTCATATCGATGGATACAACCGGAGGACCAGAGGTCTTTGCGATACGTGAAATTCCCGTACCTTCCCCGGCCCCGGGCGAGATCCTTGTAAAACTCCGCTTCGCCGCCGTCAATCACCTGGACATCTGGGTCCGGATCGGGAACGTCCCCGTGAAATTGCCCCTCATTCCGGGATCTGAAGGTTCCGGGGTCATAGAAGCCGTGGGTGCCGGAGTGTCCGGCTTCTCCCCCGGCAGTAAGGTTGTGGTAACCCCCTGGATATACCCCGGGGATCACGCGCACCAGCCTCTAAATACCTACACGGCTGCCCTTGGAGTGGCCCGTGACGGATGTTACGCACAGTACGTATCAGTTCCCGCTTCCTGCGTCAGGCTGCTTCCCGGATATCTCTCCCTGGAGCAGAGCGCAGGCTTTACTCTTGTAGGTGCTACCGCCTATCACATGACTATATCGCGGGGCGGCCTTCGTCCTGGAGAGAAGGTCTTCGTAATGGGGGCAACAGGCGGAGTGGGGATCGCGGCGATCCAGATCGCGAGGGCTTCCGGAGCCATAGTGTTTGCCGCCACCAGGGACGCGGAGAAGCGGAAACGATTGAAGGAGGTCGGCGCGCAGGAGGTTTTCGACACGGCGGGCGATTACCCCGCTCTCGTCAGGGAGGCGACGGGCGGAATGGGAGTGGATCTGGTCGTGGAGACAGTCGGAAAGGCCACCTGGGACAAGAGCCTTTCTCTTCTGCGTCCCGGAGGACGACTGGCCTTCTGCGGCACGACATCCGGATCGGAATACACGATCAACCTGCAACGCATCTACCGGAACGAGATCTCTCTGCTGGGCTGTTACGCAGCCACTCCGGCCGAGGTCGGGCTTCTTTACGATCTGGCTGAGGGAGGACTGGTGAGCCCGGTCATAGACAGCATCCTTCCGCTGGAAATGGCGGGAGACGCCCAAAAGAGAATGGAGCGCAGCGAACATTTCGGCAAGATCCTTATGAAAATGGAGAACTGAAAAGATGACCTTAAAAACCAGGAGAGAGCCTGCAAAAACACAACAACCGGTAATGGAACTCATAGCCAAAAGGTGGAGCCCCAAAGCCTTCAGACTGGAGATCCCCAAAGAGGCGGAGCTGATATCCATGTTCGAGGCTGCCCGGTGGGCCCCTTCATGCTTCAATAACCAGCCCTGGAGATACCTGGTGACCACCAGGGAGGACCCTGAAGCCTTTTCAAGGGCACTGGCGTGTCTTACGGAGAAGAACGCCTCCTGGGTACAGAACACACCCCTGCTGGCCTTCCAGATAATGAGGGAGACCTTCGAGTACAACGGAAAACCCAACCCCTGGTCGGGCTTCGACTGCGGCCTTGCCATGGCCCAGCTGATATTGCAGGCCGAGTCGATGGGGTGGTCGGTCCATGTCATGGCCGGGTTCAGCCGCGACAGGGTCCGTGAGGCCTTCGGAGTGCCCGAGGGGTTCAAACCTCTCGTGGCCTTCGTCATAGGCATAGAGGGGGATCCCGATACTCTGCCGGAGGATCTGAAGGAGAGCGAGATGGAGCCGAGAGAGCGCAAACCTCTTGAAGAGATCGTATTCTCGGCCAGTTGGAGCAACCGCATGTTCTAAGGGTTGTTTTCCTGCCGTGATCCACGACCCAATGTGCAGGACCTGCAGAAGGCTCCGGTCTATCGGAGCCTTCTGTCATCTCCTTGCTATGACCCGGCGAAATCTTTTCTCAGAATTGAGGATCCCTCCACAAAAAACACTCATCATTGATGATCTTTGTTGCGCTTGTGCTTGGTCGTGGATCCTTTAAATAAGGCAAAGATCCAGCCTCGGGAGTGAAAAATCGTGTGCTCCCAACCTCCGCCTCCCTCAGAACAGTTTAAAATATGTGTTTTTGCCTGTGGATTACAATTCTTTATTGACTGTTTTTAGTTCCCGGGGTATATTTTCATTGCTCATTTTTGATGAATGAAAGACCCGATAAAGGAGCTGGAAATATTGGGAAAGATCCGTGTTGCAGTTATGGGGTACGGAAACGTCGCGAAAGAAGCAGTAAACGCTGTCAAGTTTGCTCCTGATATGGAGATGGCCGGTATAGTCATTCGCAACCCTGAAAAGGTCGAAACGACAAAAAGAGAGAGCGGTCTCTCCGTCGTCGTCGATGCGGCAGATCTTGAAAAGGTAGATGTGGCGGTTCTTGCCATCGCAAGCCGGGCTGTTCCCGAAGCGGCTCCTGTTTACCTTGAAAAGGGGATCTGCACTGTCGACTGCTACGATATCCACGGTGGATCCATGGCAGAGCTTCGGAAAATTCTTGGGAAAAGCGCCCTTAAGGGCAACTGCGCCGCCCTGGTCGGTGCGGGGTGGGACCCGGGGACGGATTCGCTTTTCCGTGGCATTTTTGAGATGATCGCCCCAAGGGGGATCACTTATACAAATTTCGGACCCGGTGTAAGCATGGGGCATACGGTTGCGGTAAAGAACATCCCCGGAGTCAGGAACGCGGTATCCCTTACCCTTCCCGCCGGACAGGGAAAACATCGCAGGGCGGTATATGTGGAGGTTTCCGAAGGCCACAACATCGACGATATCCGGAAAATGATCCTTGAAGACAACTACTTCCAGCATGACGAAACCTCTGTGGAGGCCGTCGATGACGTCGAACAGCTCATCGACCTAGGTCACGGCGTGCACATGGAGCGCAAAGGTACTGCCGCCTCTTCCTGCAACCAGCGGATGTCCCTCGAGATGTCCGTATTGAATCCATGCGCTACGGCCCAGGTGATGGTCTCAGCAGCACGGGGCATTGTGCGGCAGAAACCGGGTTGTTATACCATGCTTGAGATCCCGATCGCGGACTGTCTTCCCGGAGACAGGGAAAGCAACCTGAAACGGCTTGTCTGACATTTTATTTCCCACTGAGAGAGGATGTTTCTGATGAACGCGGCCCATGCCCTTCTGGAAATGCTCCGCAGATACGGCGTTGAATACGTCTTCGGCCTCCCAGGGGAGACGACACTCGGTCTTTATGACGAGTGGAAGAGATTCAAAGGGATCACCCATGTAATGGCAAGGGACGAACGGAATGCCGTCTTCATGGCGGACGGCTACGCCCGCGTCAGCGGAAGGCCCGGAGTCTGCGAAGGTCCCAGCGTCGGAGCGACCCACATGATCCCGGGTGTCATTGAGGCCCTGAAATCCTCTATCCCCATTATCGTCATGACAAGCGATATCCCTCTCCACATGGAAAAACACAACATGCTCACTGGCTTTGACCAGACCGCCCTCTTCTCTCCCTTCGTGAAGGAGAGCCTCACGGCGTTCCGGGGCGATGATATTCCATTCCTTGTACAGAGAGCCTTCAGGGTTGCCGTATCAGGATGCCCCGGTCCGGTTCACCTGAGACTCCCCATGGATGTGCTTGCCGAAGGGGTAAAAGAACCCCTACCCCTTGCGCAGGAGCGTTTTTCGTCGTGTCCCGGCACTCGACCGGCCGCCGGTCAGGATCCCGTTATCGAAGCGGTCCACTGCCTCGCCTCATGCAAAAAAGGAGTCATGGTCTGCGGTCAGGGCGTGCTTACTTCAAGAGCATGGGAAGAGGCCGAAAAAACAGCTGAGAGGTTCGGCCTGGCAACAGGAACAACAATAAACGGCAAAGGGAGCATTTCGGAACTGCACCCCC
>WOYI010573989.1_pt1 | contig 13062 bp, 11 predicted proteins | sample 6423411 | NCBI WGS metagenome assembly WOYI01 (sample SAMN13441803, study PRJNA592873) | oil field metagenome | biome: oil field; feature: oil-well bore; material: oil-contaminated soil; isolation source: oil-contaminated soil from oil-well borehole | place: Germany: Wietze | collected 2016-10-18 ... | reverse complement strand
TCCAATAGGACATTTTAACTTTGCTAGAATAGGACATTACTACTTTGCCCTAACACGCACTTAATATGCCCTTGACAAAACATTAATACTTTGCTAAACTCATACAAACGTTTGCGCAATCGATTGCGTTAAGGAAAAAATGAAACGGGTAACGATAAAAGACGTAGCAATAGAAGCAGGTGTATCGGTCACAACGGTTTCGCATGTGATTAATGAAACACGGTATGTGAACCCAGACACCAAACTGAAAGTTCAAAATGCGCTGGAAAAATTGGGGTACCGGCCAAACAGTGTTGCTCGTTCTTTACGGATGGGGACGACAAAAACCATTGGCTTGATTGTCCCCGATGCCTCAAACTTATTCTTTGCTGAAGTAGCTCGAAAAATTGAAGATTTTGGTTATCAGCAGGGATATAGTGTCATTTTGGGCAATAGTGATAATGATTCCGACAAGCAGACAAATTATATCAACACCTTAATCGCGAAGCAGGTGGATGGTGTCATTTTTATTTCTGCAGGGGGGGAAGTTCAGGACTTACAGCAATTATTGGGAAATAACATCCCCGTAGTGGTCGCTGACCGTGATGTGCCGCTGGAAATGGTGGATGTCGTTTTATTGGACAATGAAAAAGCTGGGTATGATGCGACCCACCACCTGTTGAACCTTGGGCATGAATGTATTGCTTGTATTACGGGTCCGAACGATCTTTCCCCCAGTATGTTGCGTGTTGAGGGTTATAGGCGGGCATTGAGTGAGCGGGGGATCGCTTTTCGGGAAGATTTAATTAAAGCTGGAGATTTTCGCTTTAAAAGTGGCGAGGTGGCCATGCGGGAATTGCTCAAGCAGTCCTGCAGACCTACGGCGGTATTCATTCTAAACGATATGATGGCGATTGGTGCAATGACAGCGGCGCGTAAGGAGGGCTTGTCTGTTCCTTATGATCTGTCTGTTGTTGGTTTTGATGATATTGAAATTGCTTCTGCTGTGATCCCTGCATTAACGACTATTGCTCAGCCGTTTGATAAGCTAGCCGAAAGCGCCACAAGTTTGCTGATTGAGCGCATGAAGGGTGAGAGCACCCAGGAGAAGAAACGCATTATTCTCGATGCGACCTTGGTCGTGCGAGAATCGACTTGCCAAAGAGGAAGTGTGGATGCCTAGGATAACGGTTATTGGTAGCCTGAATATGGATATTGTCATTCGTTCGCCCCGCATCCCAGCGGTAGGCGAGACAATTGCAGGCCTTAGCTGTCATTTCTTCCCCGGAGGAAAGGGTGCAAACCAGGCACTTGCTGTATCAAGAGCTGGAGCTCCTGTTTTTTTGGTGGGTTGTGTGGGCAAAGATGAATTTGGCTCAGAGTTGGTGAATGGACTTTCTCGTTCTGGCGTTGACACCTGTCATATTAAGACTTTGGATGGGATAACGACGGGGACAGCGACCATCATTATTGAAAAAAGTGGAGATAACCGGATCATTATTGTCTCGGGCGCCAACTCGGCAGTATCTACGGAGCTGATTAATGAACTGTGGTCTGAAATCTCGAATTCCAAAATGATCCTGCTTCAGCATGAGATTCCGCTTGAGACTGTTTTTTACATCATTGAGAAAGCAAAGAAATCTGGCATCAAAGTTATTTTAAATCCTGCCCCTTTTTATCACATTGGACTAGATATCTTGCGCAAGGTGCACACGTTGATTGCCAACGAAACAGAAGGTACTGCCTTGAGTGGCATTCAGATTGAAGATGTGGATTCCGCAACTCGGGCTGCTAAGAAATTATATGATGAAGGCATTAATACAGTCATCATTACGCTGGGAAAAAGCGGATCTGTTTTAGTCAATGATGAGCACACTATTTTTCAACCTGCTTATAAAGTTGATGTTATTGACACAACTGCAGCAGGAGACACATTCATAGGAGCGTACGCCGCGGCAATTGCGAGGGGTGAAACGACAGAAAACGCATTACTTTATGCCACAGCCGCTGCCGGATTGGCAGTTACAAAACTCGGCGCTCAACCATCTATACCTAAGCATGACGAGATTGTGGATTTTCTCGCAAGGATGAATCAAAGGGCTGCCTACAATAGAAGGATAAGCTGAAAAAGTAATTCTTTACTGTTAGGCAAGATATTTTCTTTAATATTTTCATAGAACAAAACTGCTTAAAAATGGGGCTTTATCAATTAAATATTTCTTACCAAAGGTCTTGTGGTAATTTCTTGTGATTTGAATTTATACCTCTATTCAAAAGGTCTTTGAGTATTAGATAAAGGAGAACATATGTAAATGAGTTTTAAGAAGCAGTACGTACCTCGTCAATAAAATAAACACTAACTTTTCGGAGGAATACATGAAGAAAATATTGGCACTCGTTTTTGTTTTGGTTATGGTTCTTGCCCTCCCGGCTTGCAATACGCAGCCCGAGGCCACAGATACCCCCGCCGCCAATGAGCCTACTAGTGAATCGGAAGCTGAAAAAAATCCCGAGGCAGAGACGGCGGATGGCGAATCCAAGAGTATTATTTACATCTGCTTAAATTTGGGTGACCTGTCATTCAATGATAGTGGCTGGCAGGGTGTTCAAGAAGCTGCAGAAAAGTATGGCTGGGAAGCCAACGTCATCGAGCTTGGCAACGACACATCCACCTATGAAAATGCTTTTGCTGATGCTGTGGACAGTGGCAAGTATGATTTTGTGGTGACTCAATCAAACTATGGCCTTTCTGATTTGGCCCAAACCTATGCTCCCCAATATCCGGACATGAAATTCATTTCTTTTGATATGGGCGCAAGCGCTGAAATTGATGCTGATAACATGTTCGGCATTGCCTACAAACAGAATGAGGGTTCATTCCTGGTCGGTGCATTGGCTGGCAAGATTACCAAAACAAACAAAATTGGCGTCTTCATCTTCAATGATGTCCCAGTTGGCAATGATTTCCTGACTGGTTATATCGCCGGCGTTCGGTATGCGAATGAGGATGCTGAAGTCACCGTTGCTTATGGCGGTGGGACGGCGGATGCTGCTAAACTGCAAGAGATTGCTTCGGCCATGTATGATAGTGGCGTTGACATCATCTACGGTGTGAGCGGGAGTGCGTTCCCAGGCCTGGCCAAAGAGGCGACCAGCCGTGGTGGCCTTGATGCAGGGATTTATACCATTGGTGTTGACACTGACATGTGGACTGTTTACAGCGCTTCAGAAAATGCAGAGTATGCTGATGTGATCATCACTTCCATGTTGAAGAACGTTGGCGACTCTGTTGTCTTCGCAATTGACCACTATATGGATGGTGATCTTCCTTGGGGTACGGTTATGCCCATGGGTATCCTGGAAGATGCTGTTGGTATAGCTGATAACAGTCATTACCGAGAGGTAACCCCTGCTGAGATCCTTGATTACATGGATGCGTTGCAGGAAGAGGTCGTTTCAGGTGCGGTGGAAGTTCCTTCATACTTCGACTTCGCAGATTATGATGCCTTCGCTGCCTGGAGAGATCAGTAAGCTTATGTAGCGTAGTGAAGTGGGCAATCAATTTTCCAATTGATTGCCCTCATGATAAAGAAAAGGGATGTGAAATTCCATGAAAAAAGAAGTGTTGCGGATGCAAGATATTACAAAGATTTACCCCAATGGCTTTATTGCTAACAAAAGTGTGAATCTTGCAATCAATGAGGGTGAGATTCATGCGCTGGTTGGTGAAAACGGCGCCGGGAAAACAACCCTAATGAAAATTCTGTTCGGTATGGAGGATTTTCAGAGTGGAAGAATTCTTCTTTTCGGTGAAAATGCCAATATCAAGAATCCTCTTGACGCGATAGCAAAAGGCATTGGAATGGTTCACCAACATTTCATGCAGGTTCCATCCCTTACCGTCGCTGAAAATGTAACACTTGGTATTGAACCAGGCAAAGGCGGTTTGTTCAATAGAGCAAAGGCCAGTGAGATAACCCAGGCCATATCCGATAAATATATGCTGAGGGTTGACGCGGACAGCAAGATTGCGGATCTTAATGTAGGGCTTCGCCAAAAAGTCGAAATTCTCAAGGCGTTGGTAAGGGATTGTAAAATTCTAATCCTTGATGAACCCACGGCTGTCCTGACTCCTCAAGAAACCCAGGAATTATTCGTTCAATTGAAAATGCTTAAGAAGGATGATATATCTATCATTTTCATTTCTCATAAGCTGGAAGAAGTCATGCAATTGTGCGACAGGGTGACGGTGCTTCGGGCAGGTAAAACTATTGGTACGGATGATATTGAGAATCTGAGTCCTGCAAAAATATCTCGCATGATGGTTGGCCGTGATGTCGTGTTGACGATCGAGAAGGATCCGCCAGACGCCAAGGAACCCGTGCTCTCGATTAAAGACCTTCATTATCAAAACAAGGATAATGTTGGAATCATTAACGGTGTATCATTTTGCATTCGTGCGGGCGAAGTCGTTGGCATTGCCGGAGTTGAAGGAAATGGCCAGAACGAAATAGCTGAGATCATCAGTGGGATGCGCACGAAGTACGCCGGCGAAATAGTGATTAATGGAAAAAACATTAAGCAGAAAAACATCCACCAAATTAGGGATCTTGGGCTCTCATATATATCAGAAGATCGGATGCGCTATGGATGTGCACCAAATTTGCCAATTAGAGAAAACATTTTAGCAGACCGGATTCAGGAAAAGAGGTTTCATATTTTTGGTTCGATCCTCGATGATAAGAAAATCAACCAAGAAGTTGATCGTTTGATTGAAGAATTTGAGATCATGTGCGATAGCAGGACTGAACCTGTGAGGATGCTGTCGGGAGGCAATATTCAGAAAGTGATTGTTGCCCGGGAATTTTCCAGTGGCTCCAACTTAATTGTCGCCAACCAGCCCACGCGCGGCATTGATGTGGGGACAACGGAGATGATTAGAAAGGCATTGATCCGGAAGGCGCGTGAGGATGATGTAGCAACGCTGCTGATCTCATCGGACTTAAATGAAATTCTGGAAGTATCTGATCGGCTTTTGGTCATGAAAGACGGGATAATTGTTGCCCATTTTCGTCAAGTGGATGATGTGAGTGAGACATTGTTGGGTGAATATATGTTAGGCGTTCAGAAAATGGGTCCAGATGAAATGGGTGAATTGGGATGAACGAGACAAGAAGAATCGAAATCATTTTTGAAGTTTTACGTATTGTGGGTGCCTTGGCGATTGCTTATGGTTTGTCATTGATAGCAATCGCGTTGATCAGTGACTCCCCAGGAGAAGCCATTTATATGTTTGCTATAGGCCCCTTTACTTCAATGAGGCGTTTCGGTCAACTGGTTGGCAGGTTCATTCCCTACTTGCTCACAGGGACTGGAATGTGCTTCGTGTATGCCTCCAACAGATTTAATCTGATTGGTGAGGGATCCTACCTGATTTCTGGGTGTTTGGTGGCTTATGCAGCTATTAATTTCGGTGCATCTGGCCCGCATATCCTCGTGTTATTAGGCCTTTTTGCTCTCGCTTTGTTGGTTGGGGGTGGCTTTGGTGTGGTTCCCGCTGTGTTACGGGAAAAGTTAGGCGTGAATGAAGTTGTGGTCTCGATCATGATGAACTACGCGTTACTTTTCCTTGCAACCTATATTGTCAAAACTCAAATGCGGGATAACAACATTACTTATATGGCGTCAACGATCTTTAGTGAGAATGCGAGATTAGGGACAATCATTCCAAACACGCAAATTCACACAGGACTTTTCATTGGGTTGCTTGCGGTGATCGTCACCTCTCTAATCTTCTATAAGACTCCGCTGGGATATGCAATTCGAATCGGTGGTTCTAACCCGGATTTTGCTAAAGCGGCTGGGATCAACATCACCAAAGCCATGATCATTGCTCAAGTCCTCGGCGCTGCACTGGCTGGTTTGGGTGGCGCAGTGGACATGTTGGGCATCTATGACCGGTATATGTGGACTGCATTGACCAACATGGGCTTTGATGGCCTGTTAGTGGCTGTTCTTTCAAAGAAAAACCCATTATTTGTTCCCCTGGGCGCTTTTCTGTTGGCCTATCTGCGGACGGGTGCATCAATCCTCAATTACACGACTGAAATTCCCATTGAGTTTGTTCAAATCGTACAGGCGATCATCATTTTGCTCATTGCCGCCGAACAATTCATGGGTGGATTTAAGAGGAAACTTATCTTCAGAAGTGCGGAACGAAAAGAAGAAAAGGAGTTGGCAAAATAATGGATACCTTAACTTTTATCTCCAGTTTCCTTTTTTCGGTCATCCGAGTGTCTACCCCTTTGGTTTACGGTGCACTGGCTGCCGTGGTAACCCAGAAAGCAGGGCTCTTAAACATGGCTATTGAAAGTATGATGTTGGCCTCAGCGCTTACTAGCGTATTGGTGAGCGGTGCAACACAAAGCCTTGCACTAGGATTGCTGGCCGGCCTGGCAGCGGCAGTTACCGTTACCATGGTGATTTCCTATAGTTCCTTTATTATGAGAACAGATCTCTACCTGACGAGTATTGCCATGAACACCGGTTTGGTAGGTGGAACAGTATTTGTGATGTATTTGGCGACAGGCCAGAAGGCCAACACCGGTCAAAGCATTGCAAGCCTGGCGGTTGGAACATGGGATATTCCTCTGATCAAGGAAATTCCGTTCCTTGGCGCTGTGTTATCGGGACATAATATCCTTACTTATTTGGGAATCCTGATGGTTGTCCTTGTGTGGTTCTTGCTTTATAAAACCAAAATTGGTCTCCGCATCCGTTCAGTGGGTGAGAACCCCCAGGCTGCGGAATCAGTGGGGATTTCCCCAAGAAGTATTTACTTTTTATCGTTTGGTCTCTCGGGTGTTTTGGCCGGGTTGGGTGGGATGTTCATGTCCATGGGTTATCTCACCTGGTTTGCCAGAGACATGATTGCTGGACGTGGCTTTATTAGTATGTCCGCAATGAATATCGCAAATGGTGATCCTGTGGGATCTTCTCTGGCAGCACTGATGTTTGGTACTTCGGACGCGCTTTCCAACTACATGCAGCTTGGGCGATTCCCTTCGGAAATTGTGTCCATGTTCCCCTATGTTTCAACCATTGTTTTATTGATCATTATCACCTTAATTAAGATGGCTAAGTTTTCAAAAAAGTCTAGCAAGGTAGCTTCCTGAGATAATAATTATAGTTTAGGAGATAGCAATGCCGAAGAAAATTATTTTAGACGTTGATACTGGTTCTGATGACGCCATCGCAATTATGATGGGCATCCTCTCCCCAGACATTCAGGTCGCGGCGGTTTGTTCTGTCGCTGGCAATAAAGATATTGATAAGACGACTGAAAATTCACTCCGCGTCGTCCAGCTTTTGGGCGCGGAAGTCCCCGTTTATCGGGGGTGCAGCACGCCATTGGTGAAATTCCTTTGCGATGACAGACTCCAAGCCCGACAAATGGGTGAGAAATTAGTTGTCGATGGGAAAGAAATGACCATGCATCCGGATATCCTTGAGATTCCCGAAGCGACAATCAAAGAGCAGGATGTTCCTGCGGCTGTCTTCTATGTGGATTATCTACGCAAGGTAACCGAGCCTATTACTATCGTGGCTGTAGGCCCATTAACCAACCTGGCTGTGGCGTTCATGCTAGATCCGAGAATTATTGAGAAAATCGACGAGATCGTTGTAATGGGCGGTGGCTATAACATCACCAATATCAGCCCCGCTGCTGAGTTTAATATTTGGTTTGATCCGGAAGCTGCTCAGCGGGTGATCCAATCAGGAGCAAAGGTTGTTTTTGTGCCGCTGGATGCCACCCATGAGGCCTGCATTTCCAAACAGGATTGCGAGACATTCAGGGAGATAAACACAAAAGCCAGCAACTTTGCTGCTGCACTATGTGAACGCCGGATAATGATGCATAATGCTTTCCAACCACTGGACATTCCAGATGCCGCTGCAGTGCATGATGCACTTGCGGTTTGCTATGTTATTGACCCTTCTGTGCTCAAGGATGTGCGTCATGTGCATTGTGATATTGGTTTCAGAGATTTTTCTGAAGGACAAACAATTATTGACCCCAGGTATTACACAGAAGAGAAGAATTGTTACTTTGCCTTTGGTGGTGACCGGGAAAAGTTTGTTCAAATGCTGTGTGATACTTTTAAGCTAAATAAATAGCCTTGAGGAGCAATTAAATGCCAAAGAAAATAATTCTTGACGTCGATACCGGTTCTGATGATGCCATTGCTGTTATGACAGCCGCTCTTTCGCCAGATATTGATCTGATTGCGGTATGCACAGTCTGGGGAAACCTTGCGATTGATAACACCACAGATAACACCCTCCGCCTGGTTCAAGCTCTCAGTGTTGATGTCCCGGTGTATAAGGGCTGTGACACCGCTATGGTGAAATATCTTACCAATGATTTCGTTCCAAACAAGGAACGCCCTATGGTTCAGCATGGTAAGACCGCTTATAAGATGCATATGGACCATTTGGATTTACCTGAAGCAAGTATTACTTGCGAGGATATGCCGGCGGCTCTGTTTTATGTAGACTATTTGCGGAAAGCTACGGAAAAAGTAACGCTGGTTCCCGTAGGACCGTTGACTAATCTGGGCCTCGCCTTGAGGATTGCTCCGGATATTATCGAAAACATTGAGCAAATTGTCATTATGGGTGGTGGTTCTAAGATCAGTAACTGCAACCCATGGTCGGAATCAAATATTTGGCATGACCCTGAGGCAGCGCAAATTGTGACGGAATGTGGCGCCGAAGTGGTTTATGTGCCTCTTGATGCGACCCATGCCGCTTTTGTCACTCTGGACGACTGCGAAAGGTTCCGCAAGATCAATACCTTCGCCAGCAACTTTGCAGCCGAATTGGTCGAGCAACGGATTATTGTTCATAATGCCCAACAACCCCTGGAGGTTCCAGATTCGGCCGCAGTTCACGATCCATTATGCGTTGCCTATTTGATCGATCCTACGGTCCTGACGGACTTGCGCCATTGCCATGTGGAAATCGGTTTATCCGGATTTGGTGAAGGGCAGACGATTGTGGACCAAAGGGCTTATCCACTTGAGAAGAATGCTTATTTCGCTTACGATGCAGATCGGTTTAAATTTGTGGATATCCTCTGCGATTGCTTCGAACGCGGGAAATAAACTGTACCTATTATTGAGGATTGATTCTAGTCCGCTTCAATCATTGAAAGATGTTGGATGAAACATAAGATAATTCTGGATGTTGACCCGGGAACCGATGACGCCATCGCTATTATGTCGGCTTGCTTGGCTGATGAGCTTGATGTAGTGGCAATATGTACGGTTTTTGGGAATGCAGCCATTGAGTATACAACGATTAATGCCTTGAATATTGCGCATTGTGTAGAAGCGGATCACGTACCGGTATATCCCGGCGCGGCGAAACCGATTCTCAAGCATTTATATAACTCACGGTCTGAGTTCGTCGATGAACCGGTGTTGAAGGGAAGTGTGGTGATTGATGAGGTGGAAGTCAAGATGAACCCTGATATTCTTCCTCTTAATCCAGCACCTCGAGGCCCCGAGGAAATGAATGCGGCGTGTTTTTACGTTGATTATTTACGGAAAGCTTCCGAGAAAACGACCCTTATTGCTACAGGTCCGCTGGCCAATTTGGCTTTGGCCTTAGCAATGGCACCTGATATCATCGAGAACCTTGATGAGATTGTCATCATGGGCGGCGGGGTGAATAAGACAAACATTACCTCTTCAGCGGAAGCAAATTTCTGGAAAGACCCCGAAGCAGCCAGGCATGTCCTTAGCTGTGGAGCAAATATAACTTTATGTACACTTGATGCCACGCATAGTGCAGCACTTACTACACATCATGAAGAACAGATTCGTATTATTGGTACAAACGCAGCCAAGTTTATTGCAAATGATATCCATTCGAGGATTGAGAGTTATAACAAGTATCAACCCTTAGAACGGCGAAATACCGCTCCCATTCATGACGCACTATGCGTGGCATATTTATTGGATCCGGGTGTTTTGACTTCAGTAGAGCAATGCGCTTGTGAAGTAGATTGTGGGGATAGCGCTTGCGAAGGACGGCTGGCGGTAGATTTCAGACATTTTACGGCAGAGAAAAATGTTCGGGTAGCGTTTAAAGCTGACCCTGACCGGCTTGCCGCAGTGTTAATTAACGTCCTGTCAGGATATGGGAGTAACTAACCCATGGCACAAAAGCAAAAGGTGATCCTTGATCTGGCTGCTGGAACTGAGACAGCAATAGCGCAGATTGTATCAACCTCAATTCAGGCGGTTAAACTGATCGGTGTGACGACCTCATGGGGTGCGCTTCCGCTTGCTGTAGCAACAACGCAGGCGTTGCAAATCTTCGGACTTTTAGGGAAACAGGTTCCTGTTTACGTCGGGTGCCCTGATGCGATTGCGAAAAATGATTACCGAAAGCCTGATTTATTATCCGATCACAATTACCCTGAAGCGATGATAGATCTATTGATCTCCGTAGGTACGATGGAGAGAAAAGCGGCCAAAAAGCATGCCGTCCGTTTCATTATTGACACATGCCGTGAAAGCCAGCAGAAAGTCACTCTGATTGGCCTGGGGCCATTAACCAATTATGGGATGGCGTTGAGTATTGCCCCGGACATTGTGCAAAACATTAATGAGATTGTTGTTGTTGGGGGAGGTATTACGCTTTCTGATATTACTGCTAGCGCCGAGAAGAATATTTGGCTTGACCCGGAGGCGGCTCAAATGGTGATTAATAGCGGCGCAAAAGTCGTGATTATTCCCATTGATATCACGCACCGGATTAACCTTAACAGCGAAATCCAAAAGACCTTTATGGAATTGGACAACCCTGTCGGCGAAATCCTTAGAAGCGTTCAAAAACAATTTGATGCTGGAAACAATACATCAGGACCAATGGTTAATGGAACGGCCTCGCCTCTGGCCACAGTGGTTTCTCTTGCCTATTTGATAGAAACATTGCCATTATTAACATTGCGACAAGTCCATTTACAGATTTGCCTAGACCACAATGAAGGGGCAGGAGCGTTCCTGATTGATCAGCGCCAAGACCATGGAAAACCCAATGTGTATTTAGCAGACGAGGTTGATTCAGGCGTGTTTAATGCTTTCTTACTGGCTTCGCTGACGTCCGTAAACGCCGGACACTAAGAAAAAGTTTTACATCTCCCATATCTACTAATGAATAATGATGAGAAAGGTAAAGAAAATGGAAGTTGATCTTATCATTAAGAATGGCACAATCGTTACTTCATCGCAGGAAATCAAAAAAGCCATCGCTATTAAGGATGGAAAGGTTTTGGCGTTTGATTCCGAAGAAAATTTAACCTCAGCAAAAACAACCATTGATGCCCATGGGAACTATATTCTTCCCGGCATTATTGATGCGCATGTTCATTTCCGCGATCCGGGCATGACTTATAAGGAAGATTATCAATCCGCCTCTCTTGCAGCGGCTTTCGGGGGGGTGACCCTTGCAGTCGATATGCCGAATAATGTTCCGCCAACGGATAATGCTGCGCATCTTCAGGAAAAAGCTGAATTGATCCGAGAAAAATCATATATTGATATTGCTTTGTTTGGTCTTATTGCGCCGGAAAATATGGACAGGATCTCTGAGCTGGCCGAGGTAGGTGTGGCCGGGTATAAGGTATATATGGGTGAATCCTTTGGCGGGTTGAAAAACCTGGAAGATGGACAATTAATCTGTGCCTTTGAACAGGTAGTGCTGACCGGTCGTCGAATCGCTTTCCATGCCGAGACGAACTCGTTGCTAAAATATTACGCTGAAAAAGTGATGAAAACCGGGCGAACCGACCCAATGGCTTTCCTTGAGTCACGCCCGATTATCTGCGAAGTGGATTCGATCCAGAAAATTGCCCTTTATTCTAAATATACCGGGGCCAAAGTCCATATCCTGCATGTCAGTTCAAAAGATGGTGCTGAGGCAATCCGTGATTGGAAAGCAGCAGGCGTTGATATCACTTCTGAAACGTGCCCACACTATATGTTCCTCCCTTCAGACAAGTATATGGAGTCTTTGAAATCCTTGCTGCGAGTGAATCCCCCGGTTCGACCTTCAGAACATGGTGAATACTTGTACCGCGCTCTGGTCAGTGGTGAGATCGATTTCCTTACGACCGACCATGCCCCGCACAGTGTTGAGGAAAAAGTAACGGATGATATCTGGATCGCCAATTCTGGTCTGCTGGGTGTTGAAACCTCCGCTCAAATATTGTTGTCTGAAGGTGTCAATAAAAGAGGGTTGCCGTTGCACAGATTCGTGGAAATCACATCCGAGAACCCCTCTAAAACTTGGGGACTTTGGCCGCAAAAAGGTTCACTGGAGGTGGGGGCTGATGCAGACATTACCATTGTAGACCTGAATAAGGCTTGGATAATCAAGAACGAGGCGCTTCACAGCAAATATCCAGTATCAGCATGGCATAATTGGGAAGGTAAGGGTAAGCCCATTACAACAATCGTGCGCGGCCAACCTGTGGTGGTGGATGAGCAACTTGTCGCTAAAGAGTCAGTAGGTAAGTTTATTCGCCCTTTGAGTTAGCGGCAGCTCAAAAATTGAACGAAGAACTGGAAATCTGGTAAAATAGACCTATCTGGCCGGGATGTCTTCAGTGGGAATCTACAGCATCCTGGGCGTCGCTCGGTCGTTGCTGCAGTATTTTTTTCCTACGAAGTTCCTTTATTGGTGGCATTCAGCTGCCTTGCCATCCTGAGTGGTTCATAGTCGGTATCTGGGATTCTTAACGCGTAGGCTGATTTCTGGCCCGTTTATCCTCTTCCAGCAGGTGGGAATAATTCAATTACTGTTCATGATCCTGATGGGAATGTAAGATGGCAAGAAGATATAAGCCGCTGTTTGTTTTAGTCGATGCCCTTTGCACTTTCACGTTTTGCCCCTGCGGGCAGGTGATTTGGGTCGGTTTGCCTTCCTCGGTTTGCTTGATCTCAAAATCGGATAAATGCAGTTTCTCTGCGGCTGGTTTTCGGCCCCGAATGGCTGTCTGAATTTGCTGAA
>WOYI010938580.1_pt1 | contig 13064 bp, 11 predicted proteins | sample 6423411 | NCBI WGS metagenome assembly WOYI01 (sample SAMN13441803, study PRJNA592873) | oil field metagenome | biome: oil field; feature: oil-well bore; material: oil-contaminated soil; isolation source: oil-contaminated soil from oil-well borehole | place: Germany: Wietze | collected 2016-10-18 ... | reverse complement strand
AAAAGTTTGCATTACTAATGACAGGCCTGTCTTTTTTCTGTATGATAGGAAAAAATATTTGGACAAAGGCGTCCACCAAAGAAGACTTGTCATGCAAGTTTCCCCTGGTGGACGCCTTTTTTCATACCCAGGAGTACCATTGATGGAGATACACCAAAAACGAATGCCCCTTGAGGGAGAAGAGCGATTTTCCAGTGGCTGTGCGATAAGTGGCCTCTTCAACAAGAATGGGGATCGCTTCTCCGGAAGAGACGCCATTACCTCCATCAGCGTCATGCACGACCGTTCAAACGGCTTGGGAGGGGGCTTTGCTGGCTATGGGATTTATCCCGAATACAAGGACTTCTATGCATTTCACATCTTCTACTACGGCAATGAAGCTAAGAGAAACTGTGAAGAGTATCTTGATGAGCACTTTGATTTGATCAACCTCTCCAAGATTCCTACACAAAAACATCACAACATCACAGACGAACCCTTGATCTGGCGCTATTTCGTCACTCCCCTTCCAACCAAACTGGTGAACAGCCAGCTCGACGAAAAAGAATATACGGCACGTTGTGTCATCCACATCAATACAGATATCAAAGGTGCCTATGTTTTCTCTTCAGGGAAAAACATGGGAGTCTTCAAGGCTGTAGGGTATCCAGAAGATGTAGGTGAGTTCTACCGCCTGGATGATTACAAGGGGTACTCCTGGACTGTCCACGGACGGTATCCAACCAACACCCCAGGGTGGTGGGGAGGTGCCCACCCTTTCGCTCTGCTGGACTACTCGGTAGTGCACAACGGGGAGATATCCTCCTATGACGCAAACCGCCGTTTCATCGAGATGTACGGCTACAATTGCACGCTCCAGACCGACACAGAGGTGATCACCTATATGATCGACTACCTCCACCGTCGCCAAGGGTTGAACTTTGAAGAAGTAGCACATGTCATTGCAGCACCCTTCTGGTCGACCATCGGAAGGAAGAGCGAAGAGGAAATTGCAGAGTACACCTACCTCAGAAACACCTTCGCAAGCATGCTCATAACCGGGCCGTTCTCCATCATCCTCGGCTTCAATGGTGGGTTGATGGCTCTCAATGACCGTCTGAAACTCCGATCACTGGTCGCAGCAGAAAAGGGCGACATGGTGTATCTGGCAAGTGAAGAAGCGGCTATCAGGATCATCGAGCCGAATCCAGACAGGGTTTGGCATCCAAGCGGCGGAAAACCGGTGATCGTCACATTGAACAAGTAAGAGGGAAAGCAGATGGGAATCAATTATCTATATCCGGACTTTGAAGTCCACCGAGACAAGGATAAGTGCATCAATTGCCGGGTGTGTGAACGCCAGTGTGCCAATGAAGTGCATGCCTTTGACAAGGAACTGAACAGGATGATCGCTGACGACAGCAAATGTGTGAACTGTCACCGTTGCGTTTCCCTCTGTCCTACCCATGCGCTAAAAATCGTCAAGACCGACCATCATTTCAAGGAGAATGCAAACTGGAAGGGGGAGGTAATCCAGGATATCTACCGTCAGGCTGAAAGTGGGGGCGTCCTGCTAGCCTCCATGGGTACTCCCAAGGACTATCCCGTCTATTGGGACAAGATGCTCATCAATGCCTCACAGGTAACCAATCCCTCCATCGATCCTTTGCGCGAGCCCATGGAGACAAGGACGTTCCTCGGCCAGAAGAGCACCAAGATCAAGCGCGACGATCAGGGCAGGCTCATAACCACAACGACCCCACAACTCTCGCTGAACATCCCTATCATGTTCAGTGCTATGTCCTATGGCTCAATCAGCTACAACGCCCACAAGAGCCTGGCTATGGCGGCACAGGAGCTGGGAATCTTCTACAACACAGGAGAAGGCGGTTTGCATGAAGACTTCTACCAGTATGGAAAGAACACCATTGTACAAGTCGCCTCAGGTCGTTTTGGAGTTCATCCCGGGTATCTCAATGCAGGAGCGGCTATCGAAATCAAGATGGGACAGGGTGCAAAACCAGGTATCGGAGGACACCTTCCCGGATCGAAGATTGGGGAAGACATCTCCAAGACCCGTATGATACCCGAACACGCAGACGCCATCAGTCCTGCCCCTCATCATGACATCTACTCCATTGAAGACCTCAGACAGCTCGTCTTTGCCCTCAAGGAGGCCACAGCCTATACGAAGCCAATCATCGTCAAGGTAGCGGCTGTCCACAATATCTCTGCCATCGCCTCGGGCATAGCCCGAAGCGGGGCGGACATCATTGCCATCGACGGTTTCCGTGGAGGCACAGGGGCAGCTCCTGCCAGAACGCGGGACAACGTAGGTATCCCTATCGAACTGGCCTTAGCTAGTGTCGATTCACGCCTTAGGCAGGAAGGGATCCGCAACAATGTAAGTTTGGTTGTCGGTGGTTCCATCCGAAGCAGTGCCGATGTCATCAAGGCCATCGCTCTTGGGGCCGATGCAATCTACGTGGCAACCAGTGCATTGCTTGCATTGGGCTGCCATCTCTGCAGGACTTGCCAGAACGGAAAGTGCAACTGGGGCATTGCAACCCAGAAGCCCGAGCTGGTCAAGCGACTCAACCCAGAGGTGGGAAGCCAAAGGCTTGTCAACCTCATCACAGCCTGGGAGCATGAGATCAAGGAGATGATGGGAGGCATGGGAATCAATTCCATTGAGGCATTGAGGGGAAACCGCCTGATGCTCAGGGGAATCGGACTGAATGAGACAGAATTACAGATTCTCGGCATCTCTCATGCCGGACAATAGGAGAAGCATATGAAGCGGGTTTATGTCAACGAACAATGGTGCCTCGGCTGCCATCTCTGCGAATATTACTGTGCCTATGCCAACTCCGGGCAAGAAAGTATGGTCAAGGCTCTGAAAGACAAGACCATCAGGGCCCGTATCAAGGTGGAAGAGAAGGATGGGATCAGTTTTGCCGTCAATTGCCGGCACTGCACTGAACCACTTTGTGTAAAGAGTTGCATTGCAGGGGCCCTCACCCAAAAGGACGGCCTGATTGTAATCGACCAGGACAAGTGTGTCGGGTGTTTCTCCTGTATCATGGCCTGCCCCTATGGGGCACTCATGCCCAATGAGGAGGGTGTCATGCAGAAGTGCGAACTGTGTACCACCAATTCACACATGCTACCTGTGTGTGTTTCCGGTTGCCCGAACAAGGCAATCGTATTTGAGGAACGATAACATGAAGTATGTAATTGTAGGAAACTCCATCGCTTCGGTTGGGTGCATCGAATCTATCAGAAAGGTCGACAAAGAGGGTTCAATCTGTGTCATCGGAGATGAGAAGTATCCCTGTTATGCTCGTCCACTCATCTCGTATCTTTTGCAAAGCAAGACGACTGTTGAGAAAATGGTTTATCGCGACAAGGCTTTTTATGAGAGCAATGCTGTGACCTTGTTGCTTGGGAAACGGGCAAAGACCATCGATAGGGAGACCAAACACCTTGCCCTTGACGACGGCAGTACTGTTGCCTATGACAAATTGCTCATTGCCACAGGCTCGTATCCCTTCATCCCCCCCATGAAGAATCTCGAGTCGGTGAAGAAATGCTTCACTTTCATGAACCTTGATGATGCGAAGAATCTGGAGAAGGCCCTCGCAAAAGAGAGCCGGGTCCTCATCATAGGAGCCGGTCTTATCGGCCTCAAATGTGCAGAAGGCATCCGAGACCGGGTCAAGTCCATTACCGTCGTCGATCTTGCAAGTCGGATACTTCCGAGCATCCTCGATGAGGCAGGTTCAGCCCTTGTCGAAAAGAAGCTCACCGATGAGGGCCTCACCTTCATCCTACACGACAGTGTCAGAGAATTCTTCAACGGTGACGCACTGCTTTCCAGTGGGGCTGTAGTTGGCTTTGACATTCTGGTGCTTGCCGTCGGCGTCAGGCCAAACATTTCGTTGGTCAATGAGGCGGGGGGTGAAGTCAACCGGGCAATCCTCATTGATGAAAAGTGCCAGACCTCAATCCCTGATGTATATGCCGCCGGCGATTGCTGTGAATCGATCGACTATGTTACCAAAGAGCGTAAGGTCCTTGCCATCCTTCCCAATGCCTATATGCAGGGAGAGGTCGCCGGCAGGAACATGGCTGGGGACGAGACTTTTTTTGACAAGGCCATGGCAATGAACGCCATAGGGTTCTTTGGCCTCCATGTCATAACGGCAGGAATCTATGAGGGGCAAGAGAAACTCTTCACAACCGAGACAGGGTACAAACGGCTCTTTGTACAGGATGGCACGTTGGTAGGGTATATCCTCATAGGGGACACCATAAACAGGGCAGGAATCTATACTTCTCTCATCCGCAATAAGACCGACCTTGGAACCTTGGACTTTGACCTCATCAGTGAGGAACCCCTTTTGATGGCCTTTGCCAAGAAGGAACGGGCACACAAACTTGGAGATGCACAATGACAACCATAGACGTGGGATCGAGAGCCTTTGATGAACTGAACAAGGAAATCCGTGCGTGCACAGATACAGAGTTGGTACTCAACAATGTACAGGGGCAACGCTACATCGGTTGCGCCTTATCCAGACGATGCATAACCATCGAGGGAACACCGGGCAATGCCCTCGGTTCCTATCTGGATGGATGTACCATTATAGTCAACGGAAATGCCCAGGATGCAACTGGGGACACCATGAATGACGGAAGAATCATCATCCATGGCTCCTGTGGTGATGCCACAGGGTATTCGATGCGGGGCGGAAAGATCTTCATCCGTGACAGTGCAGGCTACCGTTCGGGGATCCATATGAAGGCATATGAGGAAAAACAGCCGGTAATCATCATCGGGGACAGGGCTGGCAGTTTCCTCGGGGAATACCTGGCAGGAGGAACCATCATAGTGTTGGGACTACACCAGGAAGGCAAAGCTCCTGTAGGATATTTCTGTGGAACTGGGATGCATGGTGGAAAGATTTACCTCCGTTGTGATACACTTCCCTCAGACCTGCCACAACAGGTTTCCGCCTCTGATGCAACGCCGGAGGATTTTGCTGAGATCTCAGAGTCTCTTGAGGACTATTGTTCTACGTTTGCACTGGATAAGGAAGCCTTGCTATCTGATCATTTTTTCGTGTTGAGACCGAACTCCAGCACTCCGTACAAGATGCTGTATACAAATGTATAATCCAGGGAGAATCGTTATGACCAATACCCAAAAAGAGGTGCTGCAATTCATCAAGGAGCAGGATGTGCGTTTTGTTCGTCTTGTATTCTGTGACATATTCGGGCACATGAAAAACTTGTCCATCTCCGAGGATGAGCTGGATCGGGCTTTTGCAACCGGTATCTCCTTCGATGCCTCTGCAGTCAAGGGGTTTTTACAGGTTGACGAGAGTGACCTCCTGCTCTTCCCCGATCCATCCACCTTGGCAATTCTTCCTTGGAGACCTGCACAAGGGCGGGTGGTCCGCCTCTTCTGTGCCATCAGGCGTCCCGATGGCACACCTTTTGAAGGCGATGGAAGGTCCTTACTGCAGAGCAAGGTACGCGAGGCAGAGCTTTCAGGGTATAGGTTCGGAGTAGGCCCGGAGTGTGAATTCTATCTGTTCAAGATGGCAGAGGATGGAAAACCGACTTTCACTCCCCTCGACGATGGGACGTACTTGGATGTGGCTCCCTTGGACAAGGGGGAGAATGTAAGGCGGGATATCTGTCTGACGCTCCAACAGATGGGCTTCTATACCGAACGGTCCCACCATGAGACAGGCCCCGGGCAGAATGAGATTGACTTCAAGTACAGTCCTGCCCTTGAGGCCGCTGACAACTTCATCACCTTCAAGTCTGTGGTTAAGACCATTGCAGACCGTAGCGGTCTGTTCGCTTCGTTCCTGCCCAAGCCCATTCAAAACGAGAGTGGCAGTGGCCTGCATATCAACCTCTCACTCACCTACGAGGGAACTCCTGCCCAACACTTGGAAGAGGCAATGACCGAAGGTATCCTCAGAAGGATTCGTGAAATTACGCTATTCCTCAATCCTCTGGTGAACTCCTATGAACGACTTGGGGCTTGTGAAGCTCCTCGCCATGTTGGCTGGGGACGGGCAAACCGATCCTTGCTTATTCGCATTCCTCAGACTAGTGGAGAGTACCGCCGTATAGAGGTCAGGTCCCCTGACCCCTCCTGCAACCCCTACCTCGCCATCACACTGCTGATGAGTGCTGCTTTGGAAGGAGTTAAGGATAAGCTGAAAGCCAGTGACGAGTATCTTGGCGATGCCTACCAAAAAACAGGAGGTGAGGTGCTTCCTTCGAGCCTTAAAGAAGCAATAGAGCTTGCAGAGCAGAGTTCCTTTGTCAGGGAGATCATACCCGAGCGGCTTCTTACCTTCTTCCTGGAAGCAAAAAAGGCAGAATGGGAAACATACGAGGCGAGTATCGACAAAGCCCAAGAGAGTCGGCTCTCGTCCTTCTTCACCACCTAAGAGAGAAAGCGCATGTCACAGGTTCTTGTAGTTTCGTCGAATGAGAAAGGTATGCTTAGCATTTCCTCGCTCCTCAGGGAGTACGAGCTTACTTTCGACATCCACAAGTGTACCAGTGGTAATGAGGCTAGGCGTATCATCCTGGAGAACGAACTCGATCTGGTTGTGGTCAACGCTCCGCTCTCTGATGAATCGGGTGAGGATCTTGCTGTCATGGTAACCGAGCAGAGCATGGCAGGTTCGATCTTACTGGTCAAGGGTGAGTATTTTGAGTCAACACAGATGCTCTTTGGCGAGCAAGGGGTTCTTGTAGTCTCCAAACCGATCATAAAGCAGGTATTCTTCCAGAGCCTAGCCCTTGCCCGTTCAATGCGTAGGCGCCTAAACTCTTTGCGAAACGAGAATGATAAGCTGCAGAAAAAGATTGAGGAAATCAAGCTCATTGACAGGGCAAAATTGATCTTGATGCAGACCTTTGCGATGAGTGAACAACAAGCCCATCGCCATATAGAACAAGAGGCGATGAATCTACGTATAAGCCGGTATGATGTTGCTTGTACAATTATACAGACCTATAGGTAAGGAGAGGACCACAAAGATGGCAAAACATATATTCGTGACAGGTGGGGTTGTTTCAGGGCTGGGCAAAGGGATTACCGCTGCCTCTTTGGGGCGCTTGCTCAAGGCAAGAGGATTGCAGGTAGCGGCACAGAAACTCGACCCCTACATGAATGTTGATCCTGGGACCATGAGTCCCTATCAGCATGGGGAAGTCTTTGTGACCGAAGACGGGTCGGAAACTGACTTGGACTTGGGCCATTATGAAAGGTTCATCGATGAGAACCTGAACAAGTTTTCAAACCTCACCAGCGGAAGGGTCTATTGGAATGTGCTCTCCAAGGAGAGACGGGGTGAATTTTTAGGCTCTACGGTGCAGATAATTCCTCATGTGACCAATGAGATTCGCGCTTCCATCCATGCTTTGGCGGAAAAGACACAAGCAGATGTGGTCATTACCGAAATTGGGGGAACCACCGGTGACATTGAGAGCCAGCCATTTCTTGAGGCCATCAGGCAGATAGGCCATGAGGTTGGGCATGAGAATTGTCTCTATATCCATGTCACACTTGTCCCGTTTCTCAAAAGCAGTGGGGAACATAAGAGCAAGCCAACACAACACTCGGTAAAAGAACTTATGGCTTCCGGTATCTTCCCTGATATCATCGTCACCCGTTCCGACGAGCCTATCGAGCAGGAAATCAAGGACAAGATAGCCCTGTTCTGCAATGTGAAGAAGGACTGCGTCATAGAGAACAAGACTCTGGAAGTGCTGTATGAAGCGCCTATGATGCTCAAATCTGAGAAATTTGATGACATCGTATGCAGAGAGCTTCACCTTCAGACCAAAGAATCTGACATGGCTGAATGGGAGGGTATGCTTGCTAGAATCAAGAGGGCAGACAAGCAAGTCAGGATAGCCCTTGTGGGCAAGTACATCCAACTGCATGACGCCTACCTTTCAGTAATGGAAGCGCTCAAACATGCAGGGTGGCAACTGGGTGCACAGGTTACCATAGTGTGGGTAGATGCTGAGAAAGTCACCCAAGAAACTGTGGAAACCCTATTGGGTTCGGTAGGGGGAATCCTAATACCTGGAGGCTTTGGCGATAGGGGGATAGAGGGGAAAATCCTTGCAGCCTCCTATGCCCGCACACATAAGGTTCCGTATCTGGGGATTTGCCTCGGAATGCAGATAGCGGTCATCGAGTTTGCCAGGAATGTAGCGGGCTATACGGATGCACATTCAAGTGAGTTTGAACAGAATACGCCACATCCTGTCATTGCCCTGATGCCCGACCAGAGGGGAAACATCCCCAAAGGGGGTACCATGCGCTTGGGTTCCTATCCCTGCAAAATTACAAAGGATACCCATATGGATAGGGTGTATGGGGGAGAACAGGTAATAGAGGAGAGACACCGTCACCGCTATGAGTTCAACAATGAGTTTCGTACACCTCTCACGGAACAGGGTATGATAATCGCCGGAACAAGTCCAAGCGGCCTGTTGGTGGAGGCTATTGAGATTAAGGACCATCCTTTCTTCCTGGGTGTCCAATATCATCCGGAATTCAAGAGCAGGCCCAACCGGGCCCATCCTGTCTTCAGGGGTTTCATCGAAGCGTCCCTAGACCTAAATAGTTGACAGTCTGGCTTTGTAGTTGTAGGTTATCTAAGGAAATTGGGGCCATAGCTCATCTGGTAGAGCGACTGGTTCGCAATCAGTAGGTAGAGGGTTCGAGTCCCTTTGGCTCCAATAGAGAGAGGGGGGTTGTCTAGACAGGCAACCTCCTCTTTTTGTCTACAAACCTCTATTCCGTTTACCATGAAATGTTCTCCTTCACAGACTGCAGTGCCTGTTCTGTCCTTTCGTCATAATCTTGGTTGAAACTTAATATCAGAGAGATGCTATCAACAGTTTTACCACTTGAAAGCAATGCAGGGTCATATTTCCAGAGTTCGACAGGAAAGCCTCCAAAATCAAGGAAATCCTGTTCGCTAATCGTATCAGACTCTATCTCTTTTGCTCGACTCCTCGATACAACATAGCTACCATCTTTTTTGTTGGCTGACAGCATCGTCTGGCTGCTCAAAGCCAATATACCCCCAAGAAACGACTTCTTTGGCTGACTTGAAAGATAGATGGTTTGATGTACCGGTGATTTCAAATAGGGCTTCGCCGCATCTAAAAGATTGCGTTTTGGTGTAATGGCTGTTGTAAGTAGCTTTTTAGTGCCTTCTAGTTGTATTGAGATGAGACCAAGTTGCTTAAGAGTTCTGACTGCTCTCGTAAGTGTTGCTTTAGAAAGCTTTAGCTGTGTTGCTAGTTCCGAAGCGGTTACTGGTGTACTAGTTTTTCTGTAGTATACATACAAGAAAACAAGTTGAGCTCCCGGTGCCATGGCTTCGGGTAAACAAAGGGTGTTAGTTTTCTTCTCAGTGAATGCACAACCTACAAAAGGGAGATATAATTGAGCACCCGGCACCAAAAAAGGGACCCTTTGCTGTAGTAGAGCGCTGCGCTGACTTGAACGAAGAGATGAAAAGACCAAGGCACAGTCAAGCCCTGATAGCTGTGATGCTTTGGCAAGGTGCTTGACCAGTGTGGGCAATCTGTACTCTTTGGTTGTTGGTTCCATTGCAATGAAAGAAGTTCCCTGTATTCTTACCATTTGGAATCGATATCCATCATCTAAATAAAGCGGAACACTGTTTGTAAAATTGTAGTCTTGAATTGTAAAATCCTTTCCAAAAAGAGAATTCAAGTATTTTTTTAATTCAGTATTCATTTCTTGTTTCATGATACTTGTAATGTACCATTCCTAATGAAACTTGTCAAATATAATGAAACTTTATACTGTGATACCGTGAAAGAAACCGAGAATTACAACACATGGTTCAGACTTCTCTCTCCCGTACAGATACCTATGATGATCGGGGACAAAGCTGATTCGAAGTCCAATCATTGAGAACCAAGAAAAAGGCTGGCCATTGACTGGACAACCTTGTGCCGAGAATTTTCTAGAAATCGTATCTACCCCTACTTCGAGAATACCCCCTTAACCGTAAGGGAAACATTGAGGGTATCGGCTGTATTATCAATTATGGAGTTATAGAAACTCACATCGAAGACAGCAGAGGTGCTGATCGGGCCGAATCTCTTATCCAAAGCTAAAGACGTAGTGATCTTGTAGGCCTCCAAAGAGCTCTTGAACGCTTGGTCGAAGGATCCTGTGATGCTGATAGTATCAAAGAACGTATCCTTGATCGCACACTTGGCATCATAACCCATGGAGGTTAGGGAAGCAGCTTCCGTGCTCAGAGCATGATTAAATCCAAGGGTGGGGGATAAGATCGGAACCTGCTGCTCCCAGAACTGCTCTACCCGGTACAGCTGGTTCTTGCAGCTGAGCACATCCAGCACCATCGCCTGGACTGCCAAGCCCGGTGAAAGGCGCATTGGGTTTGCCACCCCCATCACATCAAGGGTACGGCAGTAGGCGGCTGCGATAGGCAGGGATGCATTCGTGGCAGCCTCGCTGTCTTTGCGGGAAGACAAGACTGAGGATTCCCCCCTTAAAAAACCCTGAAAATAATTACCCGTCAAAAGCTGTTTTTAGGGTGGGATATAGTATTTTTAGTGCTAGAATTTATCCAAAAGAAAGATGTATCGAATTTTTTAGAAATATGGTATTTTATTGGTTTTTGGTGAGGTGGTAAGGACAAAATAAAACCCTCCACCATGGAGGGCTTCTTGGCTACTCAGGGTATTTCTTCGGTTATTCCCCTTCTTCACCACCACATGTATATAGTACCACTGAAGATCATAGGTGTCAATTTAACTTTTCAAGATTTCCAGATCAAAACTAGCCCGAATAAGATATCTGGACCAAGATTCTGGACGCTTTGCATACCATACTGTACCCTTGCTATAGAGGAGCATCTATGGAACCTGCTTTACCTAGTAAGAAAAAGGAAACACTGCTTGAAACAATCGTCTCAACACTGTTCTCTGTCTTGTTTTTCTTCCTCTATCTGAAGCCTGACCTGCTTGCCATTTACCAGAGAGGATCCGAGCCAACGCCCATGCTGGTGAGCTCTTCAGCTAAGGGCCTCATGTTTGGGTTCTTGCTCTTCTCCCTAATCGCTTTCCTTATCAGCCTTGTAAAGCTCATCAGGAAACGATGGGGTACACCCCTAGTTTGGTTCAACTGTATCAACGAACTCTCAGGGGCCCTGTATTTTGCTTTCTTCATGACTCGTTGGGATGCCCTGAATCAGGAGTTCCTACGCTTCTTCAGGAACGATCTTGCCACATGGGCCCTGATAGCAAAAGCTGCTGTGGTCTGCTTCTTGTTGCTGACTCTCATAAGCATTTTTGATGATCTCTACAAGGCATATAAGCACAGTTAGAAGGCTTTGAAGGGAAACCTGCTATCAGGCGAACCTGAGTGCAGGCTTCTTCCCTTGCACGTCTCTTTGATATTCTCAAAGATTCTCTCTTCTCTAACCTTTCCCTTTGATCAGAAGCTCACCGAACGAACCTCAGCAATAATACGCTCACTGGTGGTCTTGGACTCCTGAATAAAGGGGTTGTCATCAAGACGACCAAGAACTGCATCACGTTCCTGATAATTACGGTAGGTACTCGATCGGAACGTGTTGTTGAAATCCTTCTCCTTAGTCTTGAAGACCTGTTGCTCGATATGCAGTCGGATACGGACAACAGCATCCTGCAAGGTCAGCCAATGGGAAGCTGTTATCTCAGAGACCCCCAAGACTTCATGCAAGATAGCAAGGGCATGCTCTGCCCTGTCCTTTGGATACTCTGCAAACCAGGTTTCGTAGGTCTGGTGCACCTCGTCCCAACGCTCAACTGAACCTGCTCGAACCTGCGCCTTGAGAGATTCCACCTTGCCAGAGGGAACGAGCTGGCCTCCAACATTAAACCACTCCTCCAGATTCGGAGAGCTCTTTTCTTGAAAACTGGAGACCGAGCGGTTTTGGCTGGAACACCAGGAAGCTATTGTTAAAGCCCCATAGTAGAGAAGCATCTCCGTATAGGAGCGATACGCCTCCACAGGTTTGAGAATCTCGACAGGTTCTGCACTGTTCTCCATTACAAAGGTAGTGACAGTAAGGGACGAAAGGTCATCTCCCTGACGCTCGAGCAGCATCTTGCCTTGCAAAATCAGGGCATCCTCAGAGAGGGTACTATCATCATCGTTCTGTCTGTTATAGCTTTGTGCAGTCCAAAGACAAAGCAGCTCCCTTGCCTTAAGCATCTCCAAAGCGGTATCGGGAGCCAAGTAATCGGTCTCTATATGCTGACGAATAACCTTACGCCTGTCCCGATTACGATATTTGAAGCTGTTTCGCTCCAAGGCATAGAGGTTGTACATCCACCAGTAGGCTGGTAGGACCACACGCCGACACTCATGGCTGTCTGAACTGACCAGACTGAAAGGAAGGGGGATATCCAACTCATAAGGATAGTTCCCCTTGGTGATAAGGACATAGCTGGCAAACTTGCAGTCATACTTGAGGGTGCTGGAAAGGGCTGGCCAGAAGCCACGTCCTGCCACCATCTCACCATCATTTCCACGGCTATTATGATTGGAACCTATATTGGCTCCTGCAGCCATATTCGACTGCCCCATGACCAGACTGGCGATAAGAAACGAGTTGTTGTGATGTTGCTCATGGCCGCCGAAGATAAGATTGTTGAGAACTTCACAACAGCTTACCGTGGAGTTGTCTCCTAGGATGGAATGGATGAGACGCGCCCCATATTTGAGACTGCAGTTATCCCCCATGATGAAGCGGATGCCCTTGCAGCCATAGAAGGCTCGGCTACCTGATCCTATGATCCCATTTACAAGCTCGACCCCTTCCCCAATCTGAACAGGGGATTCCAAGGTAGAACGCAGGGTAAGGTTCTTGAGTTTGTTCGCCCCTTTAATATAGGCACCAGGTCCTACCCAGACATCCTTTATGGTATCACAGGACTTGATGACCGACTGTTCCCCGACAAAGCCATACCAACCCCGC
>WOYI010742483.1_pt1 | contig 13064 bp, 11 predicted proteins | sample 6423411 | NCBI WGS metagenome assembly WOYI01 (sample SAMN13441803, study PRJNA592873) | oil field metagenome | biome: oil field; feature: oil-well bore; material: oil-contaminated soil; isolation source: oil-contaminated soil from oil-well borehole | place: Germany: Wietze | collected 2016-10-18 ... | reverse complement strand
ACCATCACCGGGCAGCGCCCCAACTGGGTCAGGTCTGTCGAGACATCCATCAGGTTTCCGCGATGCACTCCGCCAATCCCGCCTGTTGCAAAAACCTTGATCCCCTGCTTTTGAGCAACAAACATGGTCGCCGCGACAGTCGTCCCGCCCATTTCCCCTTTCGCAAGGGCGATCCCAAAATCCCGCAAACTGACCTTGCGCGGATCTTTAGCCATTGCTAAACGTTCCAGTTCAAACTCGTCTAAACCGACCCGTACTTTCCCATCCATGATGGCAATTGTGGCAGGGGTCGCTCCGCGTTCACGCACTATGGCTTCCATCGCCCTTGCAAGTTCGAGATTATGAGGTTGGGGTAAACCATGTGTTATTACTGTGGATTCCAGGGCAACGATTGGTTGACCGAAGCGTTGCGCCTGTGCGACCTCATGGCTGAGTTGGTATGAGGAGGATTTGAAAGTGGGTTGTAATGTTGCCATGTCTAAATTTTACATCACAAAACATCAATTCATTAGGTACAATAAATCAAAAAGAAACCATGACAGAATCAAACCATCACTCAACCCCAAAACGCTGGAAAATTTCACCCCTCTTGCCTTCCCATATTAGCCGGGAACTTTCGGAGCACTCTCCCTTCCTTCGCCAGCTGCTCTTCAACCGCGGTATCACAACGGCTGAAAGTGCTCGTGCCTATCTGAGCACTGAATCCCCGACCAATACTGACCCCTTCGCGCTGAAAGACATGGATAAGGCTGTTTCTCTTATCCACGAAGCTACTGAGAGCAATCAGAACATCGCCATTTATGGTGATTACGACACCGATGGAGTCACTTCCAGCGCCTTGCTTTACGAATTCTTCGATCAGCTCGGGCACACACCCAGGGTTTACATTCCCAACCGTTTCGACGAAGGTTACGGTCTCAACCTGGAAGCCATCCAGCAGCTTGCTTCTGAAGGCATCAACCTCATTATTACTGTCGACTGCGGCATCCGCGCTCATGAAGAGGTTGCTCTTGCCAAAGAATTAGGAATGAAGGTGATCGTCACTGACCACCACCTTCCCGGAAAAGACCTGCCTGATGCTGATGCTGTCATCGACCCCCACCAATCAGGGGACCCCTACCCTTACAAGATGCTGGCAGGGGTTGGAATGGCTTACAAAATTGCAAAAGCTTACCTGCTTGCTTACCCCGACCCAAATATTGATTATCGCCAATGGCTCGACCTGGTCAGTATCGGTACCGTGGTTGATATCGCGCCGCTTGACGGAGAAAACCGTGCTCTGGTCAAAGCCGGCTTGCAGGCGATGCGTTCCACTCGTAGGCAGGGGCTCTTTTCTCTGATCCAAACCTCCGGTATCAAGATTGAACAACTTAATGCTGGGAATCTTGGTTTTGGTATTGGTCCCAGGCTGAATGCAGCCGGTCGCATGGATTCAGCCCTGGCTGCTTTTGAACTGCTGACAACCAAGGATCTTTTCCGCGCCGGTGCGCTTGCCCAGCAATTGGATAATTACAACAGCCAGCGTAAAGATATCATGCACGCCATCCAGGACAGGGTCGTTGCCGAGGCTAATGCCGCCGACCCAAACACACCGATCATCATTTCAGTCGCAGAAGATTACGAAGAAGGCGTGGTTGGTCTGGCTGCGGGACGTGTCACCGAAGGCTTCTACAAACCTGCAATTGTCGGTCGGCTCGAGGGCGGGATGGTTAAAGCCTCCTGCCGCACGATTCCCGAATTCAATATCGTGGAAGCGCTTGACCAGTGCGCGGATCTCCTGGATCATTATGGCGGTCATGCGATGGCAGCAGGACTGAGCTTTGAAATTGGGCAGCTGGAAGCCTTTACAAAACGGATAACTCAAATCGCTCGCGATCGTTTATCTGGAATGGATCTGGCTCCGGAATTATCAATTGATTACGAAATCGCTCTTGACCGCCTAAAGCCAGAGCATATTCCAGGGATACTCTCTGACATCGCCCAGCTGGAACCAACCGGAACCAACAACCCAGATGCCTTGTTCTGCAGCTACAACTGCCGTGTCGCCCGCGCCTACGCTGTCGGTGATGGCCGCCACCTGAAAATGACGTTGGGGTCAGGTAACCATCAATTTGACGCTATCGCCTTCAACCAGGGTCACTGGATGCAGTACATGCCAGATTACATCGATATTGCTTATACCTTCGAGATCAATAACTACCAGGGTAGACAATCGCTCCAGTTGAGTGTCAAGGATATCAAGGCATCTGTTCTTTCATAAAAAAAACGCCTAAACAGGATCAGGCAGGATTCGATATTCGTGGGTCTTTTCTTCAACCCGACCATCCGAATATTGTAAGTGCGCCCGCGCTTTGAGGACAACCGTCTTTTGAGACTTGTATGCTCTTGCCAACAGGTCTGCGAGCTCATGCAGAGCTTTTTCCGCTTGGTGACCTCGTTCCATCCCCATACGATAGGTGAAAAAGCCCGCGTTTTCCTGCAGGACATTGATCGCTGCGTGGATTGCACTTGAAAACTGCTGATTCCAACGGGGTTGTTCTTCCGGAAAAAGCGGTTGGACCGGTTTTTTTAGGTTAGTTGCCATAGAATCCAACATGACCGGTGTGAATAGAAATTGAGCCAGGGCGTCTGACCCTGATATTTCCACCTTCTCTATTGCGCTGTCAGTTCTCTCTTCGGAAACCTGGAGACAGTACTCGATTTTCTCAGGGAGCGACAAGAAATCCTGTGGGTCTACCAATGCCTTGATTTGCTTTAAAACCATGTCAGCATAATCCTGGTAAACTGTTTTGATCACCCGGTCATCATTCTCAAAGCTGAACGCTGGAATTAACCTCCCAACCTTCATTTGGAGGTGAGGTCGTTTTAGTTTGAGGGCTTTCGAAAGACTTCCTTGAAAACCGCTGAACCCGATCGGCACAACTGGTGCCCCTGTTTTATGGCTCAGCCAGGATACCCCCACCTGGGCTTTCATATGCCCTGGGTTCCAAACGCCACCCTCCGGAAAGATCCCCAGGACGCCCCCCTGCTCAAGCACGCCCAAAGCCTGGTTCAACGCGACCCGGTCCAGGTTGCCCCGGTTGACCGGGATAAACCCGTAGAGAGCAACAATTTTACCAATAAAACCCACAAAAGGCATGTCACCCGCGCCAATTAACTCCACGGGGCGTCTGGGATAAGCTGCCATCAACATTGGTTCAAGATAGGAAAGGTGATTTCCCGCCAGGATCACAGGTCCCCCGGAAGGAATATTTTCCATACCGCTCACCTGGAGACGGGCAAGCAAGCGAAGCAAAATTCGTCCCACCTGGTTCATCACTTTTCTACGGAATGTGTACCTGGGATATGCAATTTCAAATGTGTCTGGTGTATTCATCACCTTCTAAATAAGTAAACCCAATTGTGATCGTTCGGTTGCAGCCAATAAAAAATGCCCCCACGGGAATTCGAATCCCGGTTTTGGCCTTGAGAGGGCCACGTCCTAGGCCGCTAGACGATGGGGGCGTCAGGGTAGAAATGATATCATGGCTTTATTTTACCGTCAACGAATTACTTTTATACCAAGCACCTGCTTTGACCAGGTTGTTTCCATCTCACCTGTTTACACCTCCGCATTTAATAATTCAAGGGTATATAATGAACTTAAAATAAGGAGGTACTATGAATTATCGTCATTTAGGAAAATCTGGCTTAAAGGTCTCAGAACTATCCTTTGGATCCTGGGTCACTTACCACAATCAGGTGGATATTGAAAATGCCAAACAATTGATGGCTGCCGCCTGGGAACGAGGTGTTAACTTTTTTGACAACGCAGAAGCTTACGCCAACGGCGAATCAGAAAAAATTATGGGTCGTGCTCTGCGTGAATTGGGCTGGGCGCGTGAACAATATCTCGTCTCAACCAAAATATTTTGGGGCGGCAAAACCCCTAATGAGGTTGGGCTGAGCTTTAAGCACATCGTCGAAGGAGTGGACCGCTCTCTGCGCAACTTGGGGCTCGATCATGTCGACCTGGTTTTTGCTCACCGACCCGACCCCGAAACCCCTATTGAGGAAACAGTGCGCGCATTCAACCATGTCATCAATCAAGGTAAAGCCTTTTATTGGGGCACATCCGAATGGCCTGCGGAAGCAATCCTCAAAGCAGCCAAGATCGCCAAGAAACTTGATCTGATCGGTCCCACCATGGAGCAGCCAGAATACAACCTGCTTCATCGCACCCGTTTTGAGCAGGAATACGACATCCTCTTCAAGAAACTCGGATTAGGCACCACCACCTGGAGCCCCTTGAAATCCGGCATGCTCACAGGTAAGTATCGAAAAGGCACCTTCCCCGAAGGCAGTCGTGCCAATCTACCTGGTTTTGATTGGCTTAAAGAAATGTTCAGCGATCCCAATCGAGTACAGGCAGTCGAAAACCTGGCGCAGATTGCTGATAATCTGGGTGTCAGCCTCGCTCAATTGTCATTAGCCTGGATTCTAAAAAATCCAAATGTCAGCACGGTAATTACTGGCGCCAGCAAAATTAGCCAGTTGGAAGAGAATTTCAAGGCTTTGGATGTTGTTCCAATGCTCACCGATGAGATTATGGCTTGGATAGAAGAAGCTCTGGTCGGTTATTCCGACGATACCAAAGTGAATTAGAAACACTTGCGCAAGATGACCTGACGGAACGGGGTAACCTCGTTCCGTTTTGGTTTGCCGCTTACGGTATAATTTTTCAAGCACAAGCCAAGGAATAACAATGACAACAAAACGCATCAGTCCCGAATTATTCAATAAATTGGTAGGTCTTGCAGCGCTCGAATTGACTGCTGAAGAAAGTGCTTACCTCTTTGAAGAATTGAACCATCAGCTCACCTCCGTTGAAGCGCTCAGCCAAATACCTCTGCCAGAAGGCATCGAACCTTCTCTGCATGGGTTGGACTGCCAGGGTTTACCCCCTCGCCTGGATCAATGGCGACCCTTCCCTAACCCCGAGGCAATCATAACTCTCGCACCAGAAACGGAAGACGGTATGATCGCCGTTCCAGATGTAAAAGGGGTAAAATGACCCTCACACAACTAAGTGCTTTTGAGACCGCCCAAAAAGTCCGTACCGGTGAAGTCAAAGCCATAGAGATGGTTCAGGCTGCTCTAAATCAAATCAAAAATGTGGATGGTGTTTCCGGCTCTCTTGAACCTGGCAACTTGAGCCCGGAAGAAGAACAAAAGGTCCACGCCTTTATCCAGGTTACAGAAGACCTGGCTCTCTCGCAGGCTGAAAAGGTTGACCAAATGGTTACCAATGGCGAGGATCCTGGTTTGCTGGCGGGTGTTCCGCTCTCTGTTAAAGATATCTTTTGCGTTGAAGGTACCAACACAACCGCCGCCTCGAAAATCATTGCGAATTTTGTTCCTCCCTATACTGCCACAACAGTAAAGCGTCTGACAGAAGCCGGCGCGCTGGTTTTGGGTAAGGTCAATTTGGACGAATTCACCTTTGGCTCTTCCAACGAATCCAGCGCTTTTCAACCTTCCACCAACAATCCATGGCATACCGACTTCGTGCCTGGGGGCTCGTCCGGGGGCTCGGCTGCCAGTGTTGCCGCGCAGGAAGTCGCGCTCTCTTTGGGCACCGATACCGGCGGCTCTATCCGTCAGCCGGCAGCCTTTTGCGGCGTTGTCGGCTTAAAACCCAGCTATGGTCGTGTTTCCCGCCTGGGGCTGATTGCCTTTGCTTCCTCTCTGGATTGCCCCGGTCCTTTGGCACGGGATGTACGCGACACAGCCCTGATGCTGCAGGTGATGGCAGGAAACGATCCCAAAGACAGCACATCTTCCACCAAACCAGTCGATAACTACCTTGCAGCACTGGAAAAGGATGTTAAAGGTTTACGGATCGGGCTTTCTCCTGATTACGAAGCTCTCTACTATCCCGATATGGAGAGCGGTGAGCTTCATTCAGAACCGATTCAAAAAGAGGTCCACGATGTGGTCATGCAGGCAGCAGAATGGTTGGCAAAAGCAGGCGCGGAAATAATCGAAAACGTGCCCATGTCCAATACCCGCTATGGCATCCCCACCTATTTTGTCATATCACGGGTCGAAGCCGCTTCCAACCTGCACCGTTTTGATGGAGTCAAATATGGCTATCGCACACCAGAAAATGTAGGGGACTTGATCGAACTTTACCGACGCAGCCGGGCAGAGGGCTTCGGGCTCGAGCCTAAGCTGCGCATCTTGATGGGCATGTACGTTTCGGCTGCCGAACACGCCTCAGCTTATTATCAAAAAGCACTCAAGGTTCGCTCTCTGATCCGCAATGATTTTGACCAGGCATTTGACCGAGGGGGTGATTACCGACTCGACGCCCTGCTCACACCCACAACTGCAACCACAGCCTTTAAGCGAAAATCTGTTTATGGTAATTCTGTTCTCATGCAATACTCTGACCAGATGACCGTCGCCAGCAACCACGCTGGCGTACCAGCATTGACACTGCCTGGTGGGTTGGACAAAAACGGTCTGCCGATCGGCATCCAATTGATCGGAAACGACTTCCGCGAAGAGTTGATCTTGCGCATTGGGCATGCTTACGAGCAATTGACCGCCGACGAAGCCTGGCGTCAAGTTCGCCCGCAGGTTCTGCAAGGCGAGGTGAAAGCATGAAAGATTACGAAGTGATCATTGGCTTGGAAACGCACATCCAGCTCAACACCCGAACCAAGATTTTTTGTTCCTGCAAAGCTGATTCCTGGGAAGCAGCGCCTAACACCAATATCTGCCCGGTATGCAGCGGGTTACCCGGCGTCCTGCCGGTTTTGAACGCCGAAGCGGTTCGCAAAGGTGCTATCCTGGCTGCCGCGATGCACGCGCATATCAACCCGAAATCCTATTTTGACCGCAAAAATTATTTCTATCCGGATCTGCCTAAAGGCTACCAGATTTCCCAATTTGACGAGCCGATCGGCAAAGGCGGTTACATGGACCTGCCAATGGAAAATGGGGAGACCCGCCGGGTGCGCATCCACAACCTTCATTTAGAGGAAGATGCAGGCAAAACCAAAACCGAGCATGGGATGCGGTTGCTCGATTTCAACCGCTGTGGTGTGCCCCTGGTGGAGATGGTGACCGAGCCGGATCTGCGTTCGGGTGATGAAGCCGCGCAATACCTGGTCCGTCTGCGCCAGCTTTTGCGCTGGATTGGCGTTTCCGAAGCCGATATGGAGCGCGGGCACCTGCGCTGCGATGCCAATGTTTCCATCCGCGAACGCGGCAGCACAGTTTTGAACACAAAAACCGAGATCAAGAACGTTAACTCGATCGACTCAGTGCGCCAGGCAATCGGCGAAGAAGCCAAACGCCAGATCGAACTGGTTGAATCGGGTGGTAAGGTTGAATCCTTTACTTTGGATTGGGATGCCGACCGCGGTAAATTGAGCAAGATGCGCTCCAAGGAGACCGAAGCCGACTATCGCTACTTCCGCGAACCCGATCTATTGCCTGTGATCCTCACCGCAGAAGAAGTCGAGGAAATCCATGCAGGTTTGCCCGAGTTACCTCTTGCCAGGCGTGCGCGCTTTGAACAGGATTATCAACTTTCCGGGTATGATGCTGAGATCCTGACCGGCGAACGCAGTTTGTCTGATTATTACGAAGCAGCTGTTCAGGCTTATGGTGGCGAAGCTAAAGTCGTCGCCAACTGGATGATGAACGACCTCTCCCGCTTGTTAAATGACCAGGGTAAGACCGCTGAGCAGTTGACTTTGAAACCTGAGAACCTGTCAGAGATCATCCGCATGGTGGATGAAGGCAAGATCAATGCGGCAACCGGCAAAAGCTTGCTCAAGAAGGTTGAGGAAACAGGCAAGTCCCCCGCTGCAATCGTTGAGGAAGAGGGTTTGGGGTTGGTCGCAGACAGCGGTGCTCTTCGAGCGCAGATCGAAGCCATTCTGGCAAGCGCACCAGATGAAGTCGCCAATTTCAGGTCAGGAAAAGAAAGCCTGTTAGGCTGGTTTGTAGGGCAGGTTATGCGCGGCTCCGGCGGTAAAGCCGATCCAAAACGTACACGCGAGATCTTACTGGAGATGCTGAATAAGCATTGATTTGAGTTAAGAAAATATTGACACAGCTTCTTTTTAGACTAAAATAGAGGCTACGCGGGCGTCGCCAAGTGGTAAGGCATTAGCCTTCCAAGCTAACATTCGTCGGTTCGAATCCGATCGCCCGCTTTTTTCTTTTAATGTCGTATTTCACTTTTTCTTTTAATCCGATTGCCCGCTTTATTTATTCAATCCGACTAAGAGTCGGTTCGAATACCCACAGGGGGTACAGGTGTCCGATCGCCCGCTTTTTTCTTTTAATCTCTTTGTCATCCTGAATGGAGTGACACGAAGTGTATTTTGTGAGAATCTTTTAGTTCAAACGCAAAGACCCATTCGCTGTACTCAGGGTGACAGACGTTTTGTCATCCTGCGAACGCGACACGAAGTGTACTTTGTAAGAATCTTTTAGTTCAAACGCCAAGACTCTCTCGCTGTGCTCAGGGTGTCAGGAAAAGCGAGGGTGACAGGAACCGCTAAAGCCCAAACCTATCCAAGAAGCATAACAAAATACGTGCCCACGACCAGCGCCCAAAGCATCGAATCCAATCGATCCAGGATGCCGCCATGCCCGGGCAGGAGTTTGCCAGTGTCCTTGACCCCCAACGTGCGTTTTAGCAGACTCATCAATGCATCCCCAAAAAAAGCCACCGGTCCCATGATCAAACCGAGTAAAGCCCCTTTCCAGGGTCCTAATTCCGGTAAAGCCCTCTTTAGAACCAAACCAATCAACAGTCCTGAAATCAGACCTACGAGGGTGCCTCCAAGGAAGCCCTCCAAAGTCTTTTTGGGGCTTAACTGCGGGATAACCACCTTTTTCCCAAAACGCGTCCCTACCAGGTATGCCCCCGAGTCCACCAGCCAGACAAGTGCGATCGTCACGAGCACCCACAAATTTCCATTCGTTCCGCTTTGATTGAGGGTGATCCCATAAGCGCCCAAAACACCGATATAAAACACCCCGAACAATCCCACTACCAGGCTCTGAAACGCCAGGTGGTCGTCATGTTCATACTTCCACAATGCAAACAGCCCAAAAATAACCAGGATTACGGGCAGCAGAAGGAGTTCCACCATGCTGTTGCTGAATACTCTCAACAAGACCACAATAAGTATCGCGCCAATGATTAATACAGATGACACCTGGTAGCCTGCAGATTTGAGCATGCAGGAATATTCATAACCAGCATATGCTAAGATCAATGCCAGGAAAATATCAAAAAAAATTCCCCCAAGAAACGCAATACCCAAAAACAGGGGCACAAATATTAACGCCGAAAGCGCCCGCTGTTTCAACATTATTTTTTGCTCAAGCCGCCAAAACGTCGGTCGCGTTTGGAATACTCTGCCAGGATTTTCAACAGATCCTCTTCACTGAAATCCGGCCAGAACACCTCCGGAAAAAACCATTCGCTGTAGACCGTCTGCCAGGTTAAAAAGTTGCTGGTCCGCTTCTCACCCGAAGTTCGGATAACGATATCCGGGTCGGGTGTTCCAGCCGTGAACATGGCATCGCTCATAGCCTTCACATCGACTGCTTCGGCTGGAGTGCCGGCTTCGATCAGTTTCTTTACCGCGCAGATTATCTCATCTCTGCCGCCGTAATTGAAAGCCAGGATGACATCAATGCGCTCATTTTCCCTGGTCAATTCGATCGCGTCTTCAATTTTTTTCCTCAACGAGGGAGCCAGACCATCCAAATGCCCAATGTGCAGGAATCGAGCGCCTTCTTTGTGCATTTCCTGGAGTTCAGTTTCAAGAAACTCAGACAGCAACGCCATCAAGCCTTCAACTTCTTCTTCCGGGCGGTTCCAGTTTTCAGTTGAGAAGGCGAAAAAGGTGAGGTACTTGATGCCAGCATCAGCAGCCGCTCTAATAATGGGGCGCAAGTTTTTTGTGCCAGCATGATGACCAGCCAGGCGCGGCAAGCCCCGGGCTTTTGCCCAGCGCCCGTTGCCATCCATGATGATGGCAACGTGGGCAGGAACAGGTAAATTCGTCTTCTCGCTCACCTTAAAATTCCATAATTTCTTCTTCTTTGCGCTTGCCAATCACAGCAATCTGTTCGATCATCTCGTTGGTCAGGTCCTGCAATTCGCCCTCACCCTGATAAAGTTCGTCTTCGGATATCATTTTTTCTTTTTCGAAGTCGCGCAAGTCTTTTAGGGTGTCCCGGCGAATGTTGCGGATGGCAACGCGAGCGTCTTCCAGGCGGTTATTGACCATTCTAACCAAGTCGCGCCGGCGTTCCTCTGTCAGGGGGGGCAGATTCAGCCGAATGACTTTACCATCATTGCTGGGGGTAAGCCCCAGGTCGGATGCCTGGATCGCTTTTTCGATAGCTTTCAAGGACGAGCCGTCAAAAGGTCGGATCATCAATTGACGCGCTTCAGGTACGCTGATCGTCGCTAATTGGATCAGGGTCAGTTCCGAGCCATAATACTCAACCTGCAGCTTCTCAACCAGGGCAGGAGAAGCCCGACCAGTGCGGATGCCCACCAAATCGTCGCTCAAAACATCAAGCGCGTTCTGCATGCGCTCCTTTGCATCTTTCATTAAGTCATTGATCATAGCGACCTCCTTGGTTTTTGAAGTAAATAGAACTCAATTCTATCACTGACGAAGGGATGCACCCACCAAACATAATGAAACATAATGAAATAAAGGGGTTTCATCCGTTTTGTAGCTTTGCAAACCATCGTTTTCATTAACTAAACACCTGGTCGAGCAAACCTTTTTCGAATATTCGTATGGTTAGTCTTAATTAAAAAGGAGATGGGAAACCATCTCCTCAGTGTTGATCCCTCGAATCTTATCGATTTCTGCGTGTGATGCGGTCAAAGACAACTGCCAGAACAAGTACAGCACCGCGAACGATATATTGGATAGAGATGTCGATTCCCATCAAGTTCATTCCGCTTGTCAAAGACATCATCACCAGAGCGCCAATGATTGAACCAATGATCGTGCCTACGCCGCCAGATGCTGATACGCCGCCAACGAAAGCCGCGGCAATCGCGTCCGTTTCAAACCCGAGCCCAGCCGTGGTCGTAGCAGATCGCAAGCGGGAGGCGTACATAATACCCGAAAGCGAAGAGAGCAGACCCATCGCGCCGAAGACAATGTAGGTTATCTTTGAGACGCTGATACCACTGAGTTCAGCAGCTTCAGGGTTACCGCCCACCGCGTAAATATGGCGACCAAGCGGGGTCTTGGTGGTAATGAACTGGAAGATCAACACCACCAAAAGCAAAATCACCAGGCTCCAGGAAATACCGTTATATCCGGAGAGGATCCAGGAGATGTACCCGATCAATCCCGAGATAAGCACAAGCTGCAGAAGAAACAAGCCTGTGTTGGGAACAGAAAAGTTGTACGATTGCTTGGTTTTCCGACCCTTAATGGAAGAGTATATGGACCAAATGATTGCGATCAGCCCGATGATCAGTGTTAATTTATGCCTACCGGGCAAAAATCCTTCCAGGGGTAAGTCGGGAATGAACCCGTTGCCGATGGCATTGAAGACTGGATCTCTGATGACGATGGTACCGGTGCCCATGGTGACCAGCAGCAGTGCACCTCGGAAAATCAGCCCGGCTGCCATGGTCGATACAAAGGCAGGCACGCCCAGCTTGGCGACAGGGGTTGCTGTGAGCATACCAGCGAGCATACCTAAAACCATCACTGCCGGGATGACTGCAAAGACCGGCCAGCCCCAGAAAGTCATGGCAATAGCTGCAAAGGCTCCCAGGAAACCAGCCAGGTATCCGACTGAAAGTTCGATGTGGCGAATGACAATGATCAGTGTCATGCCGACTGCCAGTACAGCGATATAACCCATTTGGTTGATCAGGTTGCTGATGTTCCTGGAGGAGATGAAGACGCCGTCGGTAGTAATCGTGAAGAAAATCATAATGATTACAAGCGCGAAGAACATAAAATATTCGCCGATGTTCGTCTTCAAGATATCCAGCAAGCTTTTCAATCGAGCTTGCATGTTTGGTGTTTGTTTTGAATCTTCCATGAACGTCTCCTAATAATCCACTGCCAGTTCCATGATGCCTTCCTGCGTGGCAGCTTCGACTGGCATTTCTCCATTAATTTTTCCGGCAGACATGACATAAATTCGGTCGCTCATGCCGAGAATCTCAGGGAGTTCAGATGAGATCATGATGATGCTCATCCCCTGTTCTACCAACGAATTCATAATCGTATAGATTTCGTATTTTGCGCCGACGTCTATACCGCGCGTGGGCTCATCCAGGATCATGATTCCAGGTTTGACAAATAACCACTTCCCCAATGAGACTTTTTGCTGATTTCCACCGCTGAGGTTGCGCACCTTTTGTTGGATGCTGGGCGTTTTGATGTTGAGCTCGGAACGGTACTTATTGGCTACCAATATTTCTTCGTTCTCATTGATCACACCTCCAGCGGTAATCTCTTTGAGATTTGCCAGGCTAATGTTGTGTTTGACATCGTCAATCAGGATCAAGCCGTTGCCTTTGCGGTCTTCGGTAACATAAGCCATGGATGATTTGATCGCGTCATGCGGGTTGCGAAATTTTTGCTCCACCCCATTGATAAACACCTTTCCGCTCAAGCGGTAGTGGTCAGGGTTGCCAAAAATGCTTTTTGCCAGTTCCGTACGTCCGGATCCCATTAATCCAGCAATCCCGACGATCTCACCGGCATGCACGCTGATGTTGACATTCTTGAGGATATCTCTGCCAAGGGCATAGGAAAATGCGCTCCAGTCTTCAAGTCGGAGCACTTCCTCGCCAATCTTCACTTTCCCTCGTTTTGGAAAGACGTTCTCGATCGATCGTCCTACCATGTGTTTGATCAGGACAGGCTCATTGACCTTATCTTCCTCGACATCAAGCGTGGTGACTGTCTTGCCATCCCTTAGAACTGTAATCGTGTCGGCAATTTCCATAACCTCACGCAATTTATGCGAGATAAGAATGCAGGTCACGC
>WOYI011270660.1_pt1 | contig 13070 bp, 13 predicted proteins | sample 6423411 | NCBI WGS metagenome assembly WOYI01 (sample SAMN13441803, study PRJNA592873) | oil field metagenome | biome: oil field; feature: oil-well bore; material: oil-contaminated soil; isolation source: oil-contaminated soil from oil-well borehole | place: Germany: Wietze | collected 2016-10-18 ... | reverse complement strand
TGCCGGGCGGCGACGTCAACCAGTACCTCGCGGTCGCCGCGCTCATCGCCGGCGGCCTCTACGGGATCGAGAACGAGCTCGAACTCGAGCCGGTCTTCGAGGGCAGCGCCTACGGCTCCGACGCCCCGCGGGTGCCGACCACCCTGCGCGACGCCGCCGAGCTGTTCGCGCACTCTGCCGTGGCGCAGGAGGCCTTCGGCTCCGAGGTCGTGGAGCACTACCTCAACAACGCCCGCATCGAGTTGAAGGCCTTCGATGCGGCGATCACCGACTGGGAGCGGGTCCGTGGCTTCGAACGACTGTGATCACGGGGCGGCCGGCGCTTCGACGGAGCCGGCGCATCGGCGGGTGGCCGCGTGAAGCCCATCATCGGGATCACGACCTATCTGCAGCGGGCGCAGACCGGGGTGTGGGATGTGCGGGCCGCGTTCCTGCCCGAGGTGTACTTCGCGGCCGTCGAGAAGGCGGGCGGGATCCCCGTGCTGCTGCCCCCGCAGCCGATCGCCGGCGGGGTGGCCGGGCAGGTGCTCGCCCGGCTGGACGGCCTCATCATCGCCGGCGGGCAGGATGTCGACGCGGCGCGCTACGGCGCGGCGGCGCACCCGGAGAACGACCGGCCGAGTGCGCTGCGCGATGACTGGGACGACGCGCTGCTGAGCGCGGCGATCGCGGCGGAGGTCCCGTTCCTGGCGATCTGCCGCGGCATCCAGGTGCTCAATGTGCTGCATGGCGGCACCCTGCACCAGCACCTGCCCGACGTGGTCGGCGACGACCGGTTCCGGAGAGGCAACGGCGAGTTCGCCGTCAACGAGGTGCAGGTGCACCCCGGCTCCCGCATCGCCGCGGTGATCGGAGAGGGCTCGCACGCCGTGCAGAGCTACCACCATCAGGCGATCGACGAGGTCGGCTCCGGGCTGCGGGTGACCGCGCAGTCCGCAGACGGGATCGTGCAGGCGGTCGAGTTGGAGGACGTGCCGTTCGGGGTCGGGGTGCAATGGCATCCTGAGGAGGACGCCGCCGACGACGCCCGGCTGTTCGAGAGCCTCGTCGAGGCCGCGAGCGCCTATCGGGAGCTGCACGCATGAGGAGCACGACCACCCTGATCAACCCGTCGGACGAGACCGTCATCGGCGAGGTGGTGCACACCTCGCTCGAGGAGGTGGATGCCGCGGTCGCGCGTGCAGTCGCGGCCCAGGCGCGCTGGTCGGCGCTGGCTCCCGCTGATCGCGCGAAAGCCCTGCGGCGCTTCGCGGCCGCCGTCGACGGGGCCGTCGAGGAGCTCGCCGCCCTCGAGGTGCGCAACTCCGGGCATCCGATCGGCTCGGCTCGCTGGGAGGCCGGCCATGTCCGCGACGTGCTCGACTACTACGCCGGCGCGCCCGAACGGATGATCGGCGCCCAGATCCCGGTGGCGGGCGGCATCGACGTGACCTTCCACGAGCCGCTCGGCGTGGTCGGGGTGATCGTGCCGTGGAACTTCCCGATGACGATCGCGTCCTGGGGCTTCGCGCCCGCGCTCGCGGCGGGCAACGCCGTGCTGCTGAAGCCGGCGGACTGGACCCCGCTCACCGCGATCCGCCTCGGCGAGCTCGGCCTCGAATCCGGACTGCCCGATGGGCTCTTCCAGGTGCTGCCGGGTCGCGGCTCGGTCGTGGGGGAGCGCTTCGTCACCCACGAGCAGGTGCGGAAGGTGGTCTTCACCGGGTCGACCGCGGTGGGCAAGCAGGTGGCGGCCGGATGCGCTCGCCAGGTCAAGCCGGTCACTCTCGAGCTCGGCGGCAAGAGCGCCAACGTGATCTTCGCGGACTCCGACCTCGAGGGAGCAGCCGCCTCGGCACCGGGCGCGGTGTTCGACAACGCCGGGCAGGACTGCTGCGCGCGCAGCCGCATCCTGGTGCAGCGGAGCGTGCTCGAGAAGTTCCTCGAGCTGCTCGAGCCCGCTGTGAAGGCCGTCAAGGTCGGCCGGCCCGGCGAGGAGGGCACCGAGATGGGCCCCCTGGTCTCGAAGGCTCATTTCGACAGCGTGCAGAGCTTCCTCGACGACGGCACCCGGGTCGCGTTCACCGGCTCGGCACCCAGCGGCCCCGGCTACTGGATGCCGCCGACCGTGCTGCTGCCCGAGTCCCGCACCGACCGCGTGTCCGTCGAGGAGATCTTCGGCCCTGTGGTGAGCGTGCTCCCCTTCGACGACGAGGCCGACGCCATCCGGCTTGCGAACGACAGCGTGTACGGGCTGTCCGGCTCGATCTGGACCAACGACCTCGGGCGCGCCATCCGCGTCGCACGCGGCATCGAGTCGGGCACCCTCTCGGTCAACTCGCACTCCTCGGTGCGCTACACGACCCCCTTCGGCGGGGCCAAGCAGAGCGGCCTCGGCCGCGAGCTGGGCCCGGACGCCGCCCTCGCCTTCACCGACACCAAGAACGTCTTCTTCGCCAGCTAGGAGCGCAGCCCCTCATGCCCATCACCCCGATCGACCTCACCCAGCGCCTCGCCGGGAAGGTCGCCGTCATCACCGGCGGAGCCAGCGGCATCGGCCTCGCCACGGCGAGGCGCTTCGCCGCAGAGGGCGCGACGGTCGTGATCGGGGATGTCGACCCGGCAGCCGGCCAGGCCGCTGCCGAGTCGGTCGACGGCCTGTTCGTGAAGGTCGACGTGAGCGACAAGGAGCAGGTGGACGCCCTGTTCGACACCGCCGCCTCGAGCTACGGCTCTGTCGACATCGCCTTCAACAACGCCGGGATCTCGCCGCCCGACGACGACTCGATCGAGACCACCGAGCTCGACGCCTGGGACCGGGTGCAGCTCGTGAACCTGACCAGCGTCTACCTCTGCTCCCGGGCCGCGCTGCGGCACATGGTGCCGGCCGGCACAGGATCGATCATCAACACGGCATCCTTCGTCGCGGTGCTCGGCTCCGCGACCTCGCAGATCTCCTACACGGCATCCAAAGGCGGCGTGCTCGCGATGACCCGGGAACTGGGCGTGCAGTTCGCGCGGCAGGGCATCCGGGTGAACGCGCTCTGCCCGGGGCCGGTGAACACGCCGCTGCTCAAGGAGCTGTTCGCCAAGGATCCGGAGCGCGCCGCGCGGCGGCTGATCCACGTGCCGCTCGGCCGCTTCGCCGAGCCGGAGGAGCTCGCGGCGGCCGTGGCGTTCCTCGCCAGCGACGACGCCCGCTTCATCACGGCCTCGACCTTCCTCGTCGACGGCGGGATCAGCGCGGCCTATGTCACCCCGCTCTGAGGGATCGGCGGTGGAGCCTCGCGCCAGCTTGGTCGACGAAGCGGTCTACCGCCCGGTGCGCAGCGGCAATGCCCTCGAGGACACGGTCGCGCGCCTGATGCAGACCATCCGCCTCGGGGTGGTCGCGCCCGGGCAGGCGCTGCCCTCCGAACGCGAACTCGCGCTGCGCTTCTCGGTGAGCCGCGACACGGTGCGCGAGGCGATCCGCGAGCTGGCGGACACCGGCTACCTCGCCCCGCGCCGAGGCCGCTATGGCGGCACCTTCGTGAGCGACCCCCTGCCCGTGCCGTCCGGGAGCCTGGCAGCGCCGCCGTCGGCGGCCGAGCTGGACGACGTCCTCGGGTTGCGGGGCATCCTCGAGGTGGGTGCAGCTCGGGCCGCCGCCGCGCGCAGCCTCGACGCGGCGGAACGCGCTGCGCTGTGGTCGCGGCTGGGGGAGGCCGCGGCATCCGGACCGGCCGACTACCGCCGCCTGGACTCGCGGCTGCACCTCACGATCGGCGAGGTGGTGGGCGTGCCGTCCCTGGTGACCTTGCTGGCCGACAACCGCAGCCGGGTCAACGAGCTGCTCGACAGCTTCCCGCTGCTGCCGCGCAACATCGAGCACTCGAACCGCCAGCACGAGGCGATCGTCATGGCGATCCTGGCCGGCGACGTGGAAGGCGCGGCCGGGGCCATGCGCGAGCACCTCGACGGGTCGGGGGCCCTGCTGCGCGGCTTCCTGCTCTAGCCCTGCGGCTCGGGCCTCGGCGGCGTCTTGCGCGCGCGCGGCTTCGCAGCGGGTGCGGGCGGTGGGGATGCGGGTGGTGCGGGTGCGGGCGGTGCAGGTTCCGTCGGAGCGGTTGCGGTGGCCGGCGGCGTGGCCGTCGCGGGCGCCGTCGTCACCGGCGTGGCGGTCGCGGTCGGCGCCGCGGGCTGAACCGGCGCCGCGGGGCGGTGGGCGTCGATGTAGAGCTGCGCCGCCCTGGTCCCCACGATCAGGAAGCGGATGAGGAAGAACAGCACCGCCACCACGATGGCGCAGAGGATCAGGGTGCCGAGAAAGCCGAGGATCGCGCCCATGATGCGGCCGGCGGCGCCGAACCCCGGGCCGAATCCGAGTCCGATGGGGCCGACCATGATCAGTAGTCCTCCGACTCGAGCGAGCGCTGGCGGACCGCGTCGACCGCGAGGACCACGGTCGCCCCCCAGACGACCACTTGCAGGATCAGGCGCCAGTCGCGAGGGCCGTTCTTCGCCGTTCGGGCGACGCCGACGCCGCCGAAGACGGCACTCCAGACACCGGGGCTGAACAGGAACTTGCGCATTGGATCCTCCAAGGTGGGTCGCGTTCCACGGTACCGTGCGGCCGTGGGGCGTGCGGGCGGTGTTCGCCCGCACTGCACCCTCGCGACCTTCGCGAAATGCCGCACACTGCATCCTCGCGAAATGTCGCAAATGGCGGGTTGCGAGGCCTCTGCAGCCGCCATTCGCGTCACCTCAAGGCGCGTGGTCGCGGCATCCCGGGTTCAGTCGGAGGAGCGCGCCGACCGCAGGTTGCGGCGGGACGCCTTGCGCTGCTGGCGGGGCTTGGCTCCGCCGACGACGAGGGGCTCGCGCTCCTCGTGCTCCTGGCCGAGGTAGAGCTTCGCGAAGGCGACGGTCTCCTTCAGCATCCGGAGCTTGACCTTGTCGTCGCGGATCCTGTGCAGGCTGACCTCGGCGACGACGTTGCCGGCCCAGTGGTTCTCGGCGAGCCAGGTGAGGGTCTCGGCGACCGGCTGGTTGCCGTAGCCGGGCACGAGGTGCTCATCGAACATGTTGCCCTCGTCGACCGACCTGCTCCCGTCGCAGAGGTGGACGTGGCGCAAGCGGTCGCCCATCGCCATCGCGTACTCGAGGGAGTCGCGGCCGGTGAGCGAGGCGTGCGAGAAGTCGAGCGTCATGGCATCCGGGTTCATATCCAGCGGATCGGGGCTCGGAGCGTACGCCTTGAGCTGCTTGCCGCCGACCTTCCACGGGAACATGTTCTCGACGCAGATCTCGATGCCGGTCTGGCTCTGGGTCTCGGCGACGATGCGCACGAAGTTCTCGGCGTATCCGGACTGCCAGCGGAACGGCGGGTGCACGACGACGCTCGGGGCGCCGACCGCGACGGCCAACTCGGCCGAGCGGCGCAATTTGACGGCCGGGTCGCGGCCCCAGACGAAGGTGGTGAGAAACAGCGTGGGCGCGTGGATCGACAGGATCGGCAGGCTGTACTTCTCGCTCAACTCGCGCAGCGCGATCGGGTCCTGGCTCACCGGGTCGTTGGTGACCATGATCTCCATGCCGTCGAAGCCGGCCTGGCGCGCGAGCCCGAAGGCCTTGTCGACGGATGCCGGGAAGACGCAGGTGGTGCTCATGCCGATGGCGATCATTTGCTCAAATCTAACGCGCGGATGTGTCTGGAGTATGACAGTCTCAGGAACTCCGGATGGAGAGCCACCCCCAGTCCGGAGCCGGTGATCCTCACCATTGCGACTGATAACGTGAAGCGATGAGCGATGAACGATACGACTTCATCGTCGCCTCGAACCGCCTCCCCGTCGATCGGGTGATCGACGATGACGGAACGGCCAGTTGGCGCCGGTCGCCCGGGGGGCTGGTCACGGCGCTCGAGCCGGTCATGCGTGACGCCGACGGCGCATGGGTCGGCTGGGGCGGTCAGGCGGACCTCGAGCTGGAGCCGTTCGACTGGGACGGCGTCCGGATCGTCCCGATCAAGCTGAGCGAAGACGACCTCGAGAAGTTCTACGAAGGCTTCTGCAATGACACCCTGTGGCCGCTCTATCATGATGTGATCGCTCCGCCCCACTACCACCGGGTCTGGTGGGACAGCTACGTGAGCGTCAACCAGCGCTTCGCCAATGCGATCGCGGCGGTGTCCTCCCAAGGGGCGACGGTGTGGGTGCACGACTACCAGTTGCAGCTGGTGCCCAGGATGCTGCGCCAGGCCCGCCCCGATCTCACGATCGGCTTCTTCAACCACATCCCGTTCCCGGCGTACGGGATCTTCTCGCAGCTGCCGTGGCGCGTGCAGATCATCGAGGGGCTGCTCGGCGCCGACGTGATCGGCTTCCAGCGGGTGGCGGATGCCGGCAACTTCTCGCGCGCCGTGCGCCGCCTCCTCGGCTACTCCACGAAGAGCCCGGTGATCGAGGTCCCGCACCGCGGAGCCCACCCTGCGCGGCGGGTGATCGCCCGAGCGTTCCCGATCTCCATCGACGTCGCAGGCTTCGAGCACCTGGCGCGGAGCCCCGAGGTGCAGGCGCGTGCCCGGCAGATCCGCGAAGACCTCGGCAATCCGAAGACGATCGTGCTCGGCGTCGACCGCTTGGACTACACCAAGGGGATCGGCCATCGGCTGAAGGCATTCGGCGAGCTGCTGGCGGAGGGCAGGCTCAAGGTCGAGGACGTCACGCTGGTGCAGGTGGCCAGCCCGAGCCGTGAGCGCGTCGAGACCTATCGGCAGTTGCGCGACGAGATCGAGCAGACGGTCGGCAGGATCAACGGCGACTACGGGACGATCAGCCACCAGGCGGTGAGCTACCTGCATCACGGCTTCCCGCGCGAGGAGATGGCCGCGCTCTACGTGGCCGCCGATGTGCTGCTGGTCACCGCATTGCGCGACGGGATGAACCTCGTGGCCAAGGAGTACGTCGCGGCCCGATTCGACGACGACGGAGTGCTCGTGCTGAGCGAGTTCACCGGAGCCTCCGACGAGCTGCGCACGGCGCTTCTCATCAACCCGCACGACATCGACGGGGTGAAGGATGCCGTGATGCGGGCCATCGAGATGCCTCGCGCCGAGCGGCGGAAGCGCATGCGGGCGCTGCGCAAGCGGGTGCGCGAGAACGACGTGACGCACTGGTCCGAGAGCTTTCTGCGCGCGCTGGCCGAAGCCCGTCGGCGCGCCGGCGAAACGGGGGGCATCGACGCACTCGGGGAGCTCGAATGGACGGTGGACCGGGCGCCGCGCGCCTGAGTCGCGCGTTCGCACCGTCACGATCATGCCGCCGTCGCCATCCGGACCCGAGCCCCTGTCCTCATCCCTCATCGGAGCCCTGCGCGAACTCGCGCGTGTGAAGCGCCTCCTCGTCGCGCTCGACTTCGACGGGACGCTCGCCCCCGAGGTCGACAATCCGGCCGCCGCGCGCGCCATCCCGGAGGCCCGGGACGCGGTGCTGCGCCTGCTCGCACTGCCGAACACCCGGGTCGCCCTCATCAGCGGAAGGTCGCTGAGCAGCCTGATCGAGGTCGCCGATCTGCCCGACACCACGCTGCTGGTCGGATCGCACGGGGTCGAGATCCGCCTCGACGACCCGTCCGACCGGTTCAGCCTCGACACCGCGGAGCTCGAGAAGGTCGAGGTGCTGCACGAGGTGCTCGGGGATGTCGCCGATTCGATCGACCAGGTCTGGCTCGAGGCGAAGCCGGCCGGCTTCGCGCTGCACACCCGGCTGGCGACCGAGCACGACTCGCGGATCGCCCACCTGGTCGCGCTCAGCGAGGCGCAGGCGGAGGTCGACAACCTCACCGTCCGGGAGGGCAAGAACGTGCTCGAGTTCTCCGTGCGGCCGAACACCAAGGGCGAGGCGCTCGAGCATCTGCGCCGCTACACCGCGGCCGACGCGGTCTTCTACGCCGGCGACGATGTCACGGATGAGGACGCCTTCGCCGCGCTGACGCCGGACGACCTCGGGGTCAAGAGCGGCTCTGGCGCGACGGAGGCCGCTTTCCGAGTGCCGGGCCCGGACGAGATCGCGCTCGTGCTGTCCACTCTCGCGACCTTCCGCGAGGGCGACGTCCACGAGCAGTAGGACTCTGCCGCATCCCCCTCATGCACTTGCCGAAAATCGCGAACGGTCGCAGCCCCCCACTGGTGGATTTCGGCAAAACAAGAGGGGAGAGAGGGGCGGATGTGCGGTCAGATGGCCGACTGCCAGCGCATCCGGTTGCGGGAGATGTGCTGCTCGGCGGCACGCCAGATGTCAGCGTGTCCCTCGGCGAGCAGGCGGCGGGCGACCTCGTCGCCGCGCGCAGCCTCGGCTTCGATCATCCGGGTCTCGATGCCGCAGCGCTCGACCGCCACCCGCAGCGTGTCGGTTGGGAAGAGGTCGGTGCCGTAGCCGTGAACGAATGCGCGGATGCGGCCCAGCGTGCGCGCCTCATCGATGCTCGAGTCCGGCATGAGCGACACGGAAGACAGCAGCGCGAGGGAGACGTCCCACGATCGTCGTCCGGGGGCGGCGAGATCCCAGTCGATGCAGACCCAGTCGTCGCCCGATCGCACCAGGTTCCACAGACCGAGGTCGTTGTGGCAAAGCAGCTCGCGCGAACCGCTGGGATCGGCGGATCGCGTCGACCACACCGCGGCCGGCGGGTCGTAGCCGACTAGCGCGTCATGCACGTCCCGGATGCTGCGACCCAGGCTCTCGAGGGCGTCTTCGTCACCCAGCAGGTCGACGTGTCCTGGCCAGATCACGTCGCCCGGGATGAAGCTCAGGATCTCACGGCCCCGTTCATCGATGCCGAGCGCGCGGGGCGCCGGGATGCCGCGCTCGGCGAGGCGCGCGAGCACCTCGTGCACGGCGGGAGTCCACGGGCCGGTCGGCCGCCGCACCGTGTCGCCCGCCCGCACGACGGACGCGTGGGTGTTCCCGCCGCTGAGCGGCTGCTCGACCTCGTCACCCGCCGAGCGAGCGTACGGCGTCGTCATGCCCAACAGCCCGCACGTGGCGGTGACGATCGGCGCGAGTTGACCCGAATGGCGGGCGGAACAACACCGCAACCCGCCATTCGAGTCAACTCGGTGTGGGGTGGGGGCGATGCGCCGGGTTCCTCGGACGTCCGAGCACCGTCAGCAGCGCATCCGGGGCAGCGATACCCTCGTCACATGCCGGAAACAACGCCGAAGATCGACCACAAGCCCCGATCGCGCACGGTCACGGATGGCATCGAGGCCACGACCAGCCGCGGGATGCTGCGCGCCGTCGGCATGGGCGACGCCGACTGGGACAAGGCGCAGATCGGCATCGCCAGTTCGTGGAACGAGATCACGCCGTGCAACCTCAGCCTGGCGCGCCTCGCGCAGGCCGCGAAGGAGGGCGTGCACTCCGGCGGCGGCTACCCCCTGCAGTTCGGCACGGTGAGCGTCAGCGACGGCATCTCGATGGGCCACGAGGGCATGCACTTCTCGCTGGTGAGCCGCGAGGTCATCGCCGACTCCGTCGAGGTGGTCATGCAGGCCGAGCGGCTCGACGGCTCCGTGCTGCTCGCGGGGTGCGACAAGTCGATCCCCGGGATGCTGATGGCGGCCGCGCGGCTGGATCTGGCATCCGTCTTCCTCTATGCGGGCTCGATCGCGCCCGGCTGGGTGCGCCTCAGCGACGGCACCGAGAAGGACATCACGATCATCGACTCCTTCGAGGCGGTCGGCGGCGTGCTCGCCGGCACCATGAGCGAGGAGGACGCGCACCGCATCGAGTGCGCCTTCGCCCCGGGCGAGGGTGCATGCGGCGGCATGTACACCGCGAACACCATGGCGAGCGTCGCCGAGGCGCTCGGGATGAGCCTGCCCGGCTCGGCCAGCCCGGCCGCGGCCGATGCGCGCCGCGACTACTACGCGCACCGCTCGGGCGAGGCCGTGGTCAACCTGCTGAATCTGGGGATCACGAGCCGCGACATCCTGACCAAGGATGCCTTCGAGAACGCCATCGCCGTCGGCATGGCCCTCGGCGGATCGACCAACATCGTGCTGCACCTGCTGGCCATCGCACGCGAGGCCGAGGTGGAGCTCACCCTCGACGACTTCAACCGGATCGGCTCGAAGGTGCCGCACGTCGGCGACCTCAAGCCTTTCGGCAAGTACGTCATGAACGACGTCGACCGCCGCGGCGGGCTGCCCGTGCTGATGAAGGCGCTGCTGGATGCCGGCCTGCTGCACGGCGACTGCCTCACCGTGACCGGCAAGACGATGGCCGAGAATCTGGCAGAGCTCGACATCCCCCCGCTGGACGGCGAGGTGCTGCGCTCGCTCGACAACCCGATCCACGCCACCGGCGGCCTGACCATCCTCACGGGCTCGCTCGCGCCAGAGGGCGCCGTCGTGAAGACAGCCGGATTCGATCTGGCGGCCTTCGAGGGTCCCGCCCGCGTGTTCGAGCGCGAGCGCGCCGCGATGGACGCCCTGGCGGCCGGCGAGATCCAGCACGGCGACGTGGTCGTCATCCGCTGGGAGGGCCCGAAGGGCGGCCCGGGGATGCGCGAGATGCTGGCCATCACCGCCGCGATCAAGGGCGCAGGCCTCGGCAAGGATGTACTACTCTTGACCGACGGCAGATTCTCAGGCGGCACAACCGGCCTGTGCATCGGCCACATCGCTCCCGAGGCGACGGACGCAGGTCCCATCGCCTTCGTGCACGATGGTGATCTGATACGGGTCGATATCGCAGCCCGGTCGATCGAGCTACTGGTCGATCCGGCCGAGCTGGAGAACCGGCGCTCCCGCTGGGTTCCTCTCCCACCGCGCTATACCCGTGGCGTTCTCGCGAAGTACTCCAAGCTCGTGCACTCCGCCGCGGAGGGCGCGGTCACGGGGTAGTGCCCACTTCACCGTCTTCCGCCCGCAAGGAACAACCATGACCACTGCACCTCCTGCGGCCAAGCCCGGCCGCCCGCGAGCGTCGGACGCCGGCACCAGCGCGCCTGAGCTGCTGACCGGCTCCGGCGCGATCCTCGCGACGCTCGAGAAGCTCGGCGTCACCGACGTCTTCGGCATCCCGGGCGGGGCGATCATGCCGTTCTACGACGAGCTGATGTCGTCCACCGCCGTCCGCCACATCCTCACCCGGCATGAGCAGGGCGCGGGGCATGCCGCGGAGGGCTATGCCGCGGCATCCGGCCGGGTCGGCGTCTGCATCGCCACATCGGGCCCCGGTGCGACCAACCTCGTCACCGCCATCGCGGATGCCCACATGGATTCGGTGCCGCTGATCGCGATCACCGGCCAGGTCTTCTCGACCGTGATGGGCACCGACGCCTTCCAGGAGATCGACATCGTCGGCATCACGATGCCGATCACCAAGCATTCGTTCCTGGTCACCGATCCCGCCGAGATCCCGGTCGTGCTGGCGGAGGCGTACCAGATCGCCACGACCGGCCGCCCCGGACCGGTGCTCGTCGACATCACCAAGGACGCGCAGCAGAACACAGCGCCGTTCATCTGGCCGCCGAAGATCGACCTGCCCGGCTACCGTCCGGTGACGAAGGCGCACGGCAAGCAGATCATCGCCGCCGCCGAGCTGCTCGCCGCCGCCGAGAAGCCGGTGCTGTACGTGGGGGGCGGCGTCATCCGCTCCGGCGCCGAGAAGGTGCTGCGCGAGCTGGCCGAGAAGACCGGCGCGCCGGTGGTCACGACGCTGATGGCGCGGGGCGCCTTCCCCGACTCGCACCCGCAGCACCTGGGCATGCCCGGCATGCACGGGGCGGTGTCCGCGGTGCTCGCGCTGCAGGAGAGCGACCTCATCATCGCGCTCGGCGCCCGATTCGACGACCGGGTCACCGGCAAGGTGAGCGATTTCGCGCCGCACGCCCAGGTGGTCCATGTCGACATCGACCCGGCCGAGATCGGCAAGATCCGCCACGCCGATGTGCCGATCGTCGGCGACGCCAAAGAGGTGGTCGTCGACCTCATCGGGGCGTACGCGGATGCCGTCAAGAAGCAGAAGCCGGACCTGTCCGCCTGGTGGGAGCGCCTGAACACGCTCCGCGCGGACTACCCGCTCGGCTACACCGAGCCGGAAGACGGCCTGCTGTCGCCCCAGGCGGTCATCGAGCGCATCGGCGAGCTGACCGGTCCGGAGGCGGTATACGCCGCGGGCGTCGGCCAGCACCAGATGTGGGCGGCGCAGTTCATCAAGTACGAGCGGCCGCATGCCTTCCTCAACTCCGGCGGCGCCGGCACCATGGGCTACGCGGTCCCGGCGGCGATGGGCGCGAAGGTGGCGCAGCCGGACCGCGTGGTGTGGGCGATCGACGGCGATGGCTGCTTCCAGATGACCAACCAGGAGCTCGCCACCTGCACGATCAACGACATCCCGATCAAGGTCGCCATCATCAACAACTCCAGCCTCGGCATGGTGCGGCAGTGGCAGACGCTGTTCTACGACGGCCGGCATTCCTTCACCGACCTCGATACCGGTCACGCCGGCGCCGACAGTCCGACGAGGATGGTGCCCGACTTCGTGAAGATGGCGGACGCGTACGGCGCCCTCGGCATCCGGGTGACCAAGCCGGAGGAGGTCGACGCTGCGATCAAGCTCGCGCTGGAGACCAACGACCGGCCGGTCGTCATCGACTTCATCGTCAGCCGCGACGCCATGGTGTGGCCGATGGTGCCGCAGGGCCTCGGCAACTCGCTGGTGCAGTACGCCCGCGATCACGCCCCGGCCTGGGAAGTGGAGTGATGACCTACCACGTGCTCTCCCTCCTCGTCGAGGACAAGCCCGGTCTGCTCACCCGCGTCGCCGGACTGTTCGCCCGCCGCGGCTTCAACATCGAGTCGCTCGCCGTCGGCGCCAGCGAGATCGAGGGGCTCTCGCGCATCACCGTCGCAGTGGATGTCGAGGACGCCCCGCTCGAGCAGGTGACCAAGCAGCTCAACAAGCTGGTCAACGTGATCAAGATCGTCGAGCTCGATCCGGCGCAGTCGGTGCACCGCTAGCATCTGCCGATCAAGGTGCGGGTCGACAACTCGACCCGCAGTCAGATCCTCGAGGCGGTCACCCTCTTCCGAGCGCGCG
>WOYI011511012.1_pt1 | contig 13072 bp, 7 predicted proteins | sample 6423411 | NCBI WGS metagenome assembly WOYI01 (sample SAMN13441803, study PRJNA592873) | oil field metagenome | biome: oil field; feature: oil-well bore; material: oil-contaminated soil; isolation source: oil-contaminated soil from oil-well borehole | place: Germany: Wietze | collected 2016-10-18 ... | reverse complement strand
GAGCACCTGACTCATAATCAGGGAGTCCTTGGTTCAAGCCCAAGTGGGACCACCTATTGAACAATACCTGAATGAGTGAACACATCGATCATATTATACATGAAATCACTCCGTTATCGGATAAGGATTGCTTTTATATTGCTGACCGGAGGAAATCGGAGTTTACCTATCCTCTTCATTCCCACAGCGAATTTGAAATCAATTATCTTGAGAATGCCGAGGGAGTAAGACGAATTGTAGGTGACTCCGTTGAAATTATCGGCAAATACGACCTTACACTTATCGCAGGTGAGGAGTTAGAACACGTATGGGAACAGCACCAATGCACCTCAAAAAACATCCGGGAAATCACCATTCAGTTTTCAAAAGAGCTCTTTTTCGGCAATCTTATCTACAAGAACCAGTTTAGTAGCATCCGGCAGATGTTTAGCAATGCACAGAAAGGGATTAACTTTCCCATGGAGACAATCATGAAAGTTTACCCCATGCTTGACAACCTTTCTGTCGAGAAGTCGGGTTTTTATGCTGTGATCAGACTGTTAACCATCATCTATGAGCTATCCCTGTGTGATAATTACCGTACCCTCGCCAGTTCCTCTTTTGCCCACATTGAAGACAATACCGACAGTAGAAGGGTGCGCAGGGTCTATGAGTATATCAATCAACACTATCGGGAAGAGATTCGGCTGGAAGATCTGGCTGGCATTGTCGGCATGACGCCGGTAGCGCTGAGTCGTTTTTTCAAACTCCGTACCGGTAAGACCGTTTCCGATCATATCATCGATATTCGACTGGGCAATGCCACCCGTCTGCTGGTCGACACTACTAATTCCATTGGTGAAATCTGCTACGATTGCGGCTTCAACAACCTTTCAAACTTTAACAGAATCTTCAAGAAAAGGAAGGGATGCTCTCCTAAAGAGTTCCGCGAGAATTATCGCAAAACGAAAATGATCATCTGATTTTTTTTACAATTCGTTTGATTCAAACAAGGTTAAAAAAATACCATCTTCACGCCAACTTCTCCAAACAAATTGGCTTGCTCTCTAGTTCAGTTTAATAAAGTATTGAGGATGGGGATGCTGGTTGATCGGGATAAACTTTGACACTGGTAAAAATAGTATTAAAATCAGAAAAGATAATATTTGAACTTTTTTACAGGTACGCTTACTTTTGTAACGATGGATCTAATTTTTATTAATGATTATTTATGTATATGAAAAACATCTTTGTGTTATGCATGGCTCTGATCATGAGTTTTCAGCTAATGGCACAACAACGAAGGGTCTCCGGTACCATCGTTGATAGCAGGGATCGTTCTGCCATGATTGGTGCCAATATCATGGAAAAAGGAACCACCAACGGTACCGTGACCGATATCGAAGGAAAGTTCACACTGAATCTTACCACCTCCAATCCGGTACTGGTGATCTCCAGCATCGGGTATCAAACATTGGAGGTGACGGTGGGTAACCGCACTACCCTCAACCTCGAAATGAGTGAAGATACCGAACTGCTTGAAGAAGTGGTTGTGGTAGGTTACGGTACGATGAGAAAAAGCGATATCTCCGGTGCTTCCGTCACCGTGGGAGAGAATGCCATCAAGGGATCGGTCATCACCAACCTCGACCAGGCATTGCAGGGACGGGCCGCCGGTGTGACCTCGGTGATGACCTCGGGTGCTCCTGGCTCCTCTGTCTCGATTCGCGTACGTGGTCAGTCCACTATCAATGCCAACGCAGAACCCCTCTATGTGATCGACGGGGTGATCGTGCAAGGCGGTGGTCGCAGCGGTGCAGACTTCGGACTGGGAGATGCACTTGGAAATAGCCCAATTTCCACCATCTCGCCCCTTTCGACCATCAACCCTTCCGATATCCTCTCGATGGAGATTCTGAAAGATGCTTCCGCTACCGCCATCTATGGGGCACAGGGTGCCAACGGCGTGGTGCTGATCACTACCAAGCGCGGCAAGGCAGGTGAAGCCAAGTTCACCTACGAAGGGTTGTATGGTTTACAACGTCAGGCGGCCAGATTAGACATGATGAACCTGCGCGAGTTTGCAGAGTACAGTAACCAGGTATCTCTTTCTGACAACCGTCCCGAATTTGCCGACCCGTCTCTGCTGGGATCCGGCACCAACTGGCAGGATGCCGTCTTCCGCCATGCACCGATGCAGCAGCACCAGCTCTCTGCACAGGGAGGAACCGATGTGGTGCGTTACTTTCTCTCCGGCTCCTTTATGAATCAGGATGGTACCATTATCGGTACCGATTTCAACCGTTACTCCTTTCGTGTTAACCTCGATTCACAATTGAAGAAATGGCTCAAGCTGGGACTGAATGCCATGTATTCGCAGACCGACGAGCGACTCGGACTGGCCGACAGCCAGGAGGGAGTAATCAACTACTCGCTGCTTACCCCTCCCGATATACCGATCTATGACCTTGATGGCAACTATGCCTCGGAGATTCGGGAAGGATATACCCGTATCAACCCCATTGCAATGGTGCTCGATGAGGATATCCTGCTGGGAAGGAACAAACTAAATGGTAGCATCTTTGCAGACGTCACTCCTCTTGCAAGTCTGGTATGGCATACCGAACTGGGCTTTGATATCGGCAGCTCCCGCGGTGAACGATTCGAACCGGCCGTACGCTACGGTAACTGGAGCAGGGAGAAGAACATGAGCTCCATCCAGAAGAATGACAACCGTTTCTGGCAGCTGAAGAACTATCTCACTTATACCGGGAACAAGAATAAACACGACTATACGGTGATGCTGGGTCAGGAGATGTGGGAATCCTCTTATGAGTACCAGAGCGTAACTGCTTCTGCGCTACCTTCCAATGATATCAAGAACCCCAGTCTCGGGACCGACCCGCTGATCACCTCCGGCTTTGGCAGCTCTGCCATGGTCTCCTTCTTTGGAAGAGCTACCTACAACTATGACGACCGTTATATGGGTACCTATACCTACCGCCGCGACGGTTCCTCCAACTTCGGACCCAAGAACCGCTGGGCAGGTTTCCACGCTTTCGCCGCCTCATGGCGTTTCACCAACGAAGCATTCTTTGAACCTCTTTCGGAGGTGATGAACAACGGCAAACTGCGTATCGGATGGGGTCAGACAGGCAACTCTAATATCGGTGGATACCGCTGGGGTGCAGCCATTGCACGTATGCCTTCAGGTCTCGGGCTCGGCTATCGCCAGTCGAATATTGCCAACCCCTATATCAAGTGGGAGACACAGGAGCAGTGGAACCTCGGCCTTGACCTTAACTTCCTCAGCAATCGCATCGGCCTGGTGGTGGATGCCTACGACAAGACATCGAAGGATATGCTGATGCCGCTGCAGCTTCCCTCTTATATGGGAACCCGCGGGAATGCATCCTCTGCATTGGCCGCACCTTATGGCAACTACGGTACCATCAACAACAAAGGCATTGAGTTCACCCTTAATACCCACAACCTGACTGGTGCTTTCAAATGGGATACTGAGTTCCAGATCTCTTTCAACAAAAACAAGCTGGTGGCTCTCGACGGTACCGACGCGGTACATATTGAAGGGTACGGACAATGGAGCGATGTGGTCTCCATCACCAATGTGGGCGAACCGCTCTACAACTTCTACGGTTACAAGGTGGCGGGTGTCTACAAGGATCTGGAGGATCTGCAGAACTCACCCAAGCCCGAGAAGTATCCCACAGACGGCGTCTTCAATCGTTACAATACCACCTGGGTGGGCGACCTCAAGTTTGAGGATCTGAGCGGTCCGGAAGGTAAACCCGACGGCGTAATAGATACCTACGACCGCACCAATATCGGTTCTCCGCTGCCAAAATTTACCTTTGGGATGACCAACAGCTTCTATTATAAGAACTTTGATATGTCGATCTTCTTTAACGGAACCTACGGGAACAAGGTGTTCAACTATACCGCTATCAACCTCTCCAATATGATGAGTGCATGGGATAACCAGCTGCGGGTGATAACCGACCGCGCCAATCTGGTGCCGATCGATCCCAACAAGAGCTATCCTGCAACCATCAATGGTGTTACCGTGTATGAATGGAGCGACGACATTACCAATGTGAGGGTATCCAACCCCGACACGCGCATCCCGAGGGCGATTGCCAACGACCCGAACGATAACAACCGTATCAGCGACCGTTATATTGAGGATGGTTCCTACCTCCGCATCCGCAACATCACACTGGGATATACCTTCCCCGCTTCGGTATCACGAAAGTGGATGATCGAAAATCTCAGGATTTATGCCAACATACAGAACCTATATACCTTTACCAACTATACCGGATATGATCCTGAGATCGGCGCTAGCACGGCTAGTCAGAATGTATTCGGATTGGATAACGGACGTTATCCCTCCCCGCAGGTATACTCTTTCGGTGTAAGTCTTTCGTTTTAATCACCTTCAACATGTAAAGGATATGAACACATATAGTATCATCACAAAAAGTTTCATTGTTACCGTCATGCTGCTCCTTTTGTCGGGTTGTGACGATTTCCTCAACCGACCGACGGAAGACAACTACACGGTAGACAGTTTTTACAAGACCGACGAACAGTGCTTCCAGGCTGTAAACCCGGTTTACAACTCCCCCTGGTACGACTTCCAGCGAGGTTTTTTCAAGGTGGGAGAGGTGCTCTCAGGCAACTATTACTGGGGCTCCTCACCGTACCTCACCTTCACCATCAACTCCACGGATGAGGACCTTGTGAACATGTCGGCCTCCCTCTGGTCGGTGAATGCCTATTGCAACGGCATTATCGAGAACCTGGACATGAAGGCCGGTCCCGATGTGAGCGAAACTGCAAAACACACTGTTAAGGGCGAAGCGCTGGTATGGAAGGCGATGGCTTACTTTTACCTGGTGCGCACCTTCGGAGCAGTGCCCATCATACACAATAACTCGGCGATGATCTCCGAGGGCAATTACAACGGCATCTACAAGGCTACCATCCCTAACGTTTATGATTATATTATCATGACGTTGGAAAAGGCGATTGAGTGGCTGCCGGAAAGCAATGACCCGGGACGTATCGACCGATATTCGGCTTATGGCCTGCTCTCTAAGGTATACCTCACCAAAGCGGGTTACGGAATGAACGGCAGCCGCAATCAGGATGATCTCGACAAGGCAGCAGAATATGCCCGCAAGGTGATTGAGGAGAGCGGCCGTAACCTGTTGCCGGCTTACTCCGATATCTTCCGCCTGAAGAACAACTTCAGCGAAGAGAGCCTGCTGGCATGGCACTGGGTAGTCTCCAACCAGTGGACTTCACAGAATACCCTCCAGTCGGACCTCGGCATCGTTGGTTTCGACGAGTATGGTGCCACATGGGGTGGTTATAACGGTCCCTCGGTCGACTTGCAGGATGCTTTCGGCGAGAACGCTCTGAGCCTTACCCGCAATAATGTGGACGCCCGCCGCAAGGGCACCATGATGATGTACGGCGACAAGTATGATTACTTCTGGGTGGACAAGGGTGGCTTCGACTACACCGAGTTTGCCGTGGAGAGCATGGAGTACCAGAGCGCCGTAGGCGCCAACGAGGTGAAGCACCTGGTGGGCAACGACAACGATCACAAGATCGGTATCGGCCACTCCATGGCACGTATGGCCACCAGCCTGAGTACGCACCTGCTACGGCTCGCCGATGTCTATCTGATCTATGCCGAGGCGGTGCTGGGTAACAGCGCTTCTACCTCCGATGCGAAGGCTCTCAAGGCGTTCAACGATGTGCGGGGACGCTCCCTGCAGGGTTACGAGCCCAAGACCTCCATCACCTGGCAGGATATCTGGGAGGAACGTCGTCTGGAGCTGGCCTGCGAGGGTGACCGCTGGTACGACTACGTACGCTGGCATTACTATGAGCCGGCCAAGGCGATTGCCGAGATCAAAGCACAGCGCAGGAACCAGTACATCGGCCTGGGTCAGTACTATAAGACAGGCGTTTTTGATCCGGAGGTGACCTACTACGATACCAGTGCAGCGGCTCCCAATGTGACCGATGCCCACTTCCAGCTGCCCTTCCCGGATACCGACCTGACAATGAATCCTAACCTGCTGAAGGATCCGGTAGAGTTCGACCTGTCTGCCATTCAATATTAACCTAGAGGAGATATATCATTATGAAGAAGATAGTTACAGAAAAAAAAGGATGGTCATTGCTTCTGCTGCTGATCGCCCTCTTTACCTTCGGAGTACAGTCATGCAACGACAACCCCGATAAGTTTGAACTCACCGACGGTATCCCCGAGGTCTATTACGTACGTGTTCCCAATCCGGAGTCGGCTGACTCATTACTGGTACGCGCCTTCATGGACAACACCATCGTGCTGGTGGGTAAGAACCTGACCAGCATCCGCGAGATGTGGTTCAACGACAGGAAAGCGGTACTCAACTCCAGCTTCATCACCGACAACTACCTGTTTGTTACCGTTCCCAAGGAGATACCCGATGTGGTGACCGACAAGATCTACATGATCACCAAGGGAAACGACACCATTCCCTACGACTTCGGTGTCCAGGTGCCTGGTCCGGTGGTATCACGCATCTCTTGCGAATATGCACACGACGGTGATGAGGCGATCCTCTACGGTGATTACTTCATCGATGATATCAACGTGCCGCTCACCATCACCATGGCAGGAAACATTCCAGTCACAGAGATCATCAGCATCGAAAAAACAAGGGTGACCTTCCGTATTCCCGAGGGAGCACAGAAGGGTTACCTCAATGTAAAATCGATATATGGTACCGGCCGATCGAAGTTCCAGTTCCGCGATGACCGCGGCATGATCCTCGACTGGGACAACCTAGATGCCAACGGCGGTTGGCGTCCTGGCAAGATTAAGAACAGCGATCCTGAAGGAATCAGCGGCAATTATGTTTACTTCACTGGAACACTCGACGGTGATCCGGCTGTAGACTGGGCAGAAGATGACTTTTCCTTCAACCTCTGGGGATCTGCCAACGGGCGCCCCGAAGGGGATCTCTTCCCTTATGATCCGGCAAACTCCACCCTCAAGTTTGAGGTGAACGTGACGCAGCCCTGGTCTTCTCTTGCGTTGCAGATGATCTTTACTCCCTGGTCCACAAGCGGTACCAACAGCTACATCGCCGACGGCACTACGCCCCGCGGACTCTGGAGACCTTGGGAGAGCACAGGCAGCTATGTGACTGACGGCTGGGAGACCGTCTCCTTTCCACTGACAGAATTCAAATATGACCATGCTGGTGGTACGCTCGAGATGGCTCCCAAAGGCAACTATGGCGGTCTCACATTCTTTGTCTATCACGGTGGCATAGCCGGTACCGCCTGTACCCCCTATATCTGCATCGATAATATCCGAGTTGTTCCGAACGAATAAAACCCATAGATTATGAAAAATATAGTTACCAGAAGAAACAGATGGAACGGCATGGCACTTTTCATGATGTTGCTGACCAGTCTCCTGCTGTTGCCATCGTGTGAGAAAGAGGAGGTGAACAGTGAGCCACTGCTCCATTCGTTCGGGCCCTCTCCGGCACTGCGTGGTGGTGAGCTCCGGTTTATCGGACAGAATCTTGGAGAAGTCACTGCGGTGATCTTCCCGGGAGTCGCCGGCGGCACCGTGCAGGTGACCGATATCATCACTGTGAATGAACGGGAGATCAAGGTAGTGATCCCACAGGATGCCGGTGTGGGTATCGTGACGCTGGTCACCACCAGTGGCGAGATCAAAACACGTACTCCGCTTACCTACTCGGAACCTATTGCCATCAGCAAGGTATCCCCTTTGAAAGTAAAAGCGGGAGAGACGCTCACCATCGAAGGTGATTACCTCAACCTGATCAAACGGGTGATCTTCTTCGACAATGTAGTGGTAGAGGCCGACGCCTTCCTGCCGGGACAAACGCGGAAGAAGCTGCAGGTCGTGGTGCCCGCCGAGGCACAGACAGGCAAGATTATCATCTCCAACGGAGAGGAGATTCCCATCGAGGTCTACTCTGATGCCACCGTGGAAGTGGTTCTTCCCTCGGTACCTGCACCTGCAGACCTGGCGGACAAGAAGCCGGGCGAAGTGATTGAAATTGCCGGATCCGACCTTGATCTGGTGGTATCTCTTTTCATGCCCAATGGCGATGAGGTGCCGTTTGAACTGATTGAGACCGAAGGGGGCGAAGCGATACGCTTTGTGCTGCCGGACAACATGACTGATGGCGTGGTGGTAGCGATGCCTGCATCGGGTGTGGAAGTGGCAATCGCCAACATCGGCATGGCACTGCCTGCCAATGTGGTGGCAACTCCAGCAGAAGGGCTGCGCGCGGGAGACCTGATCACCCTGGAAGGGCTGAACATGGAGCTGGTTACCTCGCTCACCTTCCCCGGTGTGGCAGAGGCCGTTGAGCCGGAATCCCGGACAACCACAAAAGTAACTGTCACGATGCCTGCTGCCGCTATCAGTGGCAACCTCCTGCTCAATACCGGCAGCGGTATCTCGGTGGAGGTGGCCATTGAAACACTGAAACCCACATTCACAGCATATGAGAACAGCACGGTGCCGTTGGGTGACAACGTGGTGATCACGGGTGACGATCTCGACCTGGTAGCCAGGGTGCTCTTCACCGGCGGCGCCGAGGTGGAAGTGAGCAACACTTCGCCCACCAGCCTGGTGGTTGCCATGCCAACAATGAACGTGGAGAGCGGTGTCCTGACCCTCTTCATGGCCAACGGTGAGAGTGTAGAAATTCCTTCATTGACCATCGAAGCACCACAGTTTGCCTACTTCCCCGTGTTGCCGGATGAAGAGGAGGAACCGCTCAAGGGCGGTACCGTGATGACCATCGGCATAGCCAACGGCGACAAACTGACCGGCGTGAAGGTCGATGGAGCTGCTGTGCAGTATATCCTTAACAAGGATCTGCTTTATTTCGAGATCCCGCAACTGGCGAACGCAAACAGCAAGGTCACCTTGGTATCCTCCAATGGTGAGATCACCTACAGTATTCCCTTTATTCCTGCGACCGATGTGGAGATCGTAATCTTCAACACCCTAACTGACCTGGGTAATTGGAGCGATCCGCGTGTATATATCGCGGCCAGCGAGTTTGACAGGGATATCCCCGGCGATGCCAAGATGAAGATCTACTTCGCACAAAAAGAGGCATGGGGACAGGTGCAGATCAATGATGGCAACTGGAGCAATGCCGGCATCGTTTTCCCGGAACTGGGAGGTCCAACCCTAACGACAGACAATGCCGGTGGTAAGGATGTGAAAGAGATTGAACTCACGCTCACACCCGAGCTGGTACAACGCTTCCGCGATAACAACGGTATTATCATGCAGGGTTCCGACTGGATCATCTCGAAGGTATCCATCAAATATCAGATATCCTTGGAAAAAACAGTCTGGACCGGTGACGTAGATCTCGGCAACTGGTCAATCAATTACGAGGTGAAACCTCCCTCCATCTTCCTGGATGCAGGTGTCAAGGCAGGCATGAAACTGAGGCTCTATGTCGATTCCTATGGTGCCGAACCCAAGGTGCAGCTCTTCAACGGCCACTGGGAACGTATCTACGGCGACATATCAATAGAGGCGACAAATAGCGATGTGTGGAACGGGAATGTCATCACATTGCCGATTGATGCAGCGATTGCGGCCAACCTGAGAGAGTCTATCGACTGGGGTTACTGTCTCATTGTACAGGGCCAGGATTGTGTGATGAAGAAGATCACAATCGAATAAAAGATATTTTGCAGGGACTGTTTGGACAGGCTATAGAATTTGGTCGGTTCAAACAGTTTCTCCTCATTATCCTGCCGGTTATCATATTGACATTAAAATGTTAAAAAATGATTTGGAAAATCATTTTAAGGTCTGTCATATGCCTGTTGCTGATCACCCTGCTGCCAGCAATATCCTGCTCAAAGGGTGGAGAAGAACCGCCTGCAGGTGATCCTCCGCAGCTGGTCTCCAGTGAACCGGCTAACGGCCAGACCGATGTGGCGGAGGGGATCACCGGGATCACCCTTCGTTTCGACATGAACGTGACGCTTGCACCCTCACCGCAGATCACCCTCAATGGGCAACAGGTATCCAACCTGCAACCCGGATTGGGGGGAGAGCTAAAGATGACGGTGCCACCGCTGCAACCCGCAACGAACTACACGCTGCTGGTACCTTCCCATACGGTGAAAGGGCCTACGGGACTCTTTAACGTCTCCGAGATTCGGATCACCTTCAACACCCGTACGCCTGCTTCACCACGCGAGGGACTCTCCCCTGAGGCGGAGAAGCTGCTGCAGTACCTGAAGTTGCAGGAGGGGAAGGCAATCCTCTCTGGCAGCATGGCCAATGTTGCGTGGAATATCAGCGAGGCGGAGTGGGTACACCATCACACCGGTAAATGGCCGGCCATCAACTGCTTCGACTATATTCATCTTCATGCTTCTCCGGCAAACTGGATTGATTACGGAGACATCTCCATAGTGGAGGATTGGTGGAACAACCGGGGTGTGGTGTCGGCCATGTGGCACTGGAATGTGCCGGCCAACAGCGGAAAGGAAGGTGAATACAGCTTCTACTGGGGTACCAAACCGGAAGAGACGCTGTTCGATGTAACGAAGATCAACGACCCCTCATCTGAAGAGTACAAGAGGATGATCTCCGATATCGACAAGCTCTCCGGCTATCTGAAACTGTTGAAAAACAAGAACATCCCGGTTGTGTGGCGTCCCCTACACGAGGCAGCTGGCAACACCGGCCTCTACAGTGGGGGCACAGCCTGGTTCTGGTGGGGTGCCGGGGGGGCGGAGTCATTCAAGCAACTCTGGCAGCTGATGTTCGACCGGATGACGCATCACCACGGACTGGACAACCTGATCTGGGTATGGACCTCGCAGATGACCGACTCAGACTGGTATCCGGGAGATGACTACGTGGATATAGTGGGAAGGGATATCTACAACGAGGCGGGTGCATCAAACATCAGGAATGAATTCACCACGCTGCAGAATCGCTATCCCGACAAACCGGTCGCCCTCAGCGAGTGCGGCAACGTGGCCAGGATCAGCGACCAGTGGAATGGCGGAGCAAAATGGCTCTGGTTTATGCCCTGGTACGATTACAACAGGACCCTCAATCCCGGAAGCGACGAATTCCAACAGAAGACGCATGAGCATGCCTCCATCGACTGGTGGGAAGATGCCCTGGCACAACCTTATGTCCTTACACGCGACGATTTACCCGATCTCTATCAATAGTATAAAGACCACAACAATGAAGTCATATAAGCAACAGATCAAAGAGATGATGAAGGAGCAGGAATCTCTCCTCACCAGGAAGAACGAACCGCTGGAGGGGGGCAACGGCTGGTACCGACGCTACCGCTATCCGGTGCTCACCGCAGCCCACACTCCCCTACACTGGCGGTACGACCTCAACGAGGCGACCAACCCGTTGCTGATGGAGCGCATCGGCATGAATGCCACCATGAATGCCGGTGCCATCAAGTGGAATGGCCGCTACCTACTAATGGTACGCGTGGAGGGCGTCGACCGCAAGTCTTTCTTCGCCATCGCCGAGAGCCCCAATGGGGTCGACAACTTCCGCTTCCGGGACTATCCGGTGGAGATCCCCGAGACGGAGGATCCCGTCACCAACATGTACGACATGCGGCTCACCGCCCACGAGGATGGTTGGATCTACGGCATCTTCTGCGCAGAGCGGTACGACGAGACTGCACCCGCAGGCGACCTCTCCCGGGCGAAAGCAGCAGCCGGCATCGTCCGCACGAAAGACCTGCTCTCCTGGGAGCGACTGCCCGACCTGATCTCCACCAGCCAGCAGCGCAATGTGGTGCTTCATCCCGAGTTCGTGAATGGCAAGTACGCACTTTACACCCGTCCGCAGGACGGTTTCATCGATGCCGGTAACGGTCAGGGTATCGGCTGGGCACTGATCAATGACATGGCAAACGCGGTGGTGAAAGAGGAGAAGATTGTCGACCGTCGATACTATCACACCATCAAGGAGGTGAAGAACGGCGAAGGACCGGCTCCCATCAAGACACCGCAGGGGTGGCTCCATCTGGCGCATGGCGTAAGAGCATGTGCCGCGGGTCTGCGATATGTATTATATTTGTATATGACTTCACTGGATGATCCCTCGAAGCAGATTGCTGCTCCCGGCGGTTATTTTATGGCGCCCGAGGGTGAGGAACGGGTGGGTGATGTCTCCAACGTGCTCTTCAGCAATGGCTGGATCGCCGATGAAGATGGCTCCCTCTACATCTATTACGCCTCCTCCGATACCCGTTTGCACGTGGCTACCACCACCGTGGAACGACTGGTGGATTACTGCCTGCACACCCCGGAAGATGGTCTCACCTCAGGGGCATCGGTCAGGACGCTGAAAAAACAGGTCAACAGGAACCTGGCAATCCTGAAAACCATAGATTGACGACGGGCGGTGCTTCACTTGGAAAATGAAAAACAGACAACATGATCACCTTAAAGGAAAAAATTGGCTATGGTTTAGGCGATGCTGCCTCTTCCATGTTTTGGAAGATCTTCGGGATGTATTCCCTCTTTTTCTATACCGACGTGTTCGGTATCACCGCAGCTGCCGCCGGTACCATGTTTCTGGTTGCCCGGCTCTGGGACTCGCTCACCGATCTGTTGGTTGGTATCATGAGCGACCGCACCAGGACTCGCTGGGGTAAATATCGTCCCTACCTGATCTGGTTCGCATTCCCCTTTGCGGTGATGGGTGTCATCACCTTCTACACGCCTGACTTCGGGCAGACAGGCAAGCTGGTCTACGCCTACATCACCTACTCGATGATGATGCTGGTCTACACGCTGGTCAATGTACCCTACGCCTCACTGCTGGCGGTCATCTCCTCTGATCCCCGCGATAGGAATACCCTCTCTTCCTACCGCATGTCGTTCGCCTTCATCGGAAGCTTTGTAACCTTCATGCTGCTACAACCGCTGATCGACTTCTTCGCGGATAAATTCGGCGGAAATACTGCTGCAGCGGCAACAGCAGTGG
>WOYI010792926.1_pt1 | contig 13086 bp, 22 predicted proteins | sample 6423411 | NCBI WGS metagenome assembly WOYI01 (sample SAMN13441803, study PRJNA592873) | oil field metagenome | biome: oil field; feature: oil-well bore; material: oil-contaminated soil; isolation source: oil-contaminated soil from oil-well borehole | place: Germany: Wietze | collected 2016-10-18 ... | reverse complement strand
CTTGTTTTCAGGAGTTGTGCGATGGGTTGTGTCTATCTAGCGACTAACACTATCAATGGCAAGATGTACGTTGGTAAAACTAAATGGTCAATATCTCATAGAAAGTACGAGCATGAGCACTGCACAAAACGTGGTTCTACGCTTCTGTTCCACCGAGCACTTCGTAAGTACGGTTTTGATGTTTTTACGTGGTCGTGTCTATTTCGTAGCAACGATGATATTAAGTTGTTTGACCGTGAGGTGTTTTATATCAAACTACTGAACACTAAAGGGTGTTGTGGTTATAACCTAACAGATGGTGGTGTGGCGGGATGGCATCATTGTGAAAGCACCAAAGAAAAGTGTTATAAAACATTTTCTGGTTGTAAACACTCGCTTGAAAGTAGATTAAAGATAAGTATGGCGTGTAAGGGAAGAAAGTGCTCTGCTGAAACAAGAGCCAAGATGTCTAAGGTAAACACGGGTAAAGTACTATCTGCGCAGCACAGAGCTAAGATAAGTGCCTCTGTTAGTAAGTCCCTTACAGGTAAGAAGGCCTCGTTGCAGACAAAAGCCAAGATGTCTGCCTCACATAGACGATTAGCTGGTTGGCCTGGTTACTAGCCTCTAAGAGAAACGGTAGAAAATGAACGTAATCGACATACTACGACAGCGTGGAATCCACTATATCGAGAGTGGACGGAACGTGAAACGTGGAAACCTGAACATCCACTGCCCCTGGTGTGGTGACGCTGATAGGTCTGAACACTTAGGCATCAACATCGAAACGGGCGCCTATAGCTGTTGGCGTAATGTGCAGCACCGTGGACCGAAGTTCCACGGCTTGCTGATGAAACTGCTAGGCTGCTCGTACGAGGCTGCCGTAGCCGTGTTGACGGACACGTCGGATCTACAGTCTGTCGTTGCTCGCTTGCAAACACACGCGGCTGACGAAACGGCCGACAAGCCTACGAGTGCGATCGTACCTGGACTACGACGACTAGCAACACGTGGTAATCAAGCTCGGTTCCGTGACTACTTGCTAAAACGTGGTTACGACTATCAACATATACTAAACCTGTCGGACCTTTACCAGTTGCACGTAGGTTTGTTTGGCGAGCTGAACAACAGAATCGTATTTCCGTTGTACGTTGATGGTATGGTCGTAGGTTACACTGGTCGTGCTATCGACAAGGGTCGACTACGTTACTACTCTATCCCGGGTACTATCGTAAAGCAGAACATACTGTGGTACGATCTGCTGCGAGGCGGTGGCCGGCGGCTTTACGTATGCGAAGGTCCGTTTGATGCGCTGAAGATCGACTACGTATCGCGCATGAACGGAATACCGGACCGTGCGACGTGCCTGTTCGGCGTTAGCTACACCCAGCCACAGCTAACTAGGCTGCACGAGGTTGCTTGTGGATTCGACGAGCTTGTGATTCTGTTCGACCGCGAGGCTACGTTACAAGCCATCCAGTTAGACAGAGCGTTAGCCTTGGGTCGTTCGCGTATACTAAGACTACAGGACGATGTGAAGGATCCAGGTGAGCTTCGGTTTGCCGACGTAATCGCGCTGAGTCGTAGCCAATTGGAACCCACCGGTGCCAATTCAAAGGGCTCGGTAAGGTAAACTGGTGATTCGGCACTCTGGCTGTGTTCCGAGCCTTTCCGAGCCATTTCAGGCCGGACGTTACGAGCATAAAAAACCCAGCCGTGGTATATATACCACGGCTGGATCTAACGCACGTAGGTCCGCTCACACGATGCCGATCTGCATCAGCTTGTCGAGCGTGGCCCACGACAGCTTGCGGTCGGCCGGCACCTTCTGGTTGGGCCGTCGGTAGCCCAACCCATCGGACGTCAGTACGACGGTGCCCAGCAGCGTGTTGCCACCGTTGCGCAGTTTGATCTCACAGGGCCCGCAGTCGGACAGCCGGACCTCGATGGACAGCCCAACAGCCGGCTGTTTGTGTGTTGGCTTGTCGTTAGCGGCCTCGGCTTTGAGCTCCAGCGGCAGTTGGAGCTTGCGACGGACCTGCGATACTAACGACGTAGTGCAGTTGAAGCGCTTTGCGATCTGACCGTTGGTTAACGACGTGCCGCTGAGCATCAACTCACCGATAGCTTGCACCTTGGACTTCTTCATCACACAGTCTCCTAACTAGAACCAGGGAAGGGTAGTAAACGCAGTGGCTCGGTAGGTTGCGAAGCCCACGACGCGCTTTCGAGCCAGAGACCGACGAGGGTCTCACGTAGATGGTTGGCTAGCTGGCCGACAACGCACGCTGGGCGCCCAGTGCGAACCACTCCCAACGCTCGCGGTCGGCGCGGGCCGGCGTACGGTTGCCCTGGGTTACGGCGTAGACACTGTAGTGTCCATAGGACGGTACGCCGGCAGGGCATGGGTGTACTTCGAAGCAAGTAACTTCGGGGAAGTGTTCGTTGAGCAACTTATTGACGTGCTTGGCGATCTCAAGCGACTGCTCGAGGCCGCCTGTTGTGGTGATCGTAATGATGTGTGTTGTCATTCGTGGGTCTCTTTCGTGGGTTCGGGTATGTCGCACTTGCGAACAACAAAGGGATTTCCATTCACGCGAACGAACAATGTGCAGGCGTTCGAGAACTGCCAGCACATCACACGGCGCCAACGACGTTGGCCTTCAAGCCGAATCATCAACGACGTAGGTGCACCCGACCTAGTTGTGTAGCCGTCGGCTGCCATCTTGTGACGAGGCGTGTGCGTTCGCTTGGCCTCGGCAATCGGTGTCTTCAGGTACAGGTATTCAGCGGTCATTCGGGGGTCTCCTTCAGCTGTTTTACGTGGATGAACGACACGATGAACATGCCCGTCGCGTGGGCTTGTTCGAGGGCAAGACGACGAGCATCCAGTTCGCAGTCGGCTCGTTGGCGGCATCGCAGTATGAGGGGTGCGTCTGTTGACTCTTTGTGTTGCACCCACGCAGTTAGTTCGTAACGCATGGTTGGCTCCTTCGCAGTTCGGGGTTAACGGCAGTCGACGAAGTCCATCGTCGTCTGCAACAGGTGGTTGTAGTCGCTCGAGGTCGCCTCGCTTACGTACTCGTCCCGCTGCTCTTTCGTCAGCTTGGCCCGTTGCATTGCCTTCAGGACGCGTCCGATAATCGAGAACGCGTTGCCATCGAGTCCGACAAGCGTGACTTTGACGTGCGGGTAACGAACATCTTTTGTCATCATAGGGTCTCCCAAAAGAATAGAGGTTAGAAACTACAGCGGTCCGGTAGGTTGCGAACCCTACGACGCGCTTTCGGACCGGAGACCGACCCAAGCCTTCGTATGAGGGTTGGAATGTCGATCACAACTTAGTACGCTTCTTGGTCGTTACGGTACGCTTGGCATCGGACGAGAAGCCCTCGGGCACACGTTGCCGGATCTTGCGACTGGGATTCGGGTCGTCGACGAGCTGACCAACCGTAGTCCCCAACACTTCTGCGATCTTGTACAACGTATCCAGCCCGATGTTGAGCCAGATTCCGTTCTCGTAGTTGGACCACTGACCTTGCGATAGGCCAGCTTCGCGTGCAACGGCACGCTGCGATAAGCCCACGCGTTTGCGGGCTGCGCGTAACGAATCGGCGAAGTACGACATGTTGACTCCTTGGGGTTAGACTACTAACGGGTGAACCAGTTCAGGATACGTTGTGCGATGTTATGGTTGCGTGCGATTGCGTGTCGTTCCAGCTCGTTGATACGGTTAGACATCGTACACAGCTCGATCTTCAGGCCTTCGATTGAGTCTTCGAGATGTTTGATACGATCGGCTGCGACGCGCATGTCTTTGTTATTGTCTTCGATAGAAGCCTCCAGATCGTTGATTGACTCCTTCAGCTCGTCGATCGACGCTTCCAGATCGTTGATTGACTCTTCCAGTTTGTCGGTCACGGGCACGACCTCGTCCGTGATGGCCTCGCTGATGGCATTGGCGACGAAGTCCTCGTCGACCGTCTCCGGCTTCTCGACCGACTCTTCAAGCGACTCGACGCGGTCCAACATCTCGTCGACTTTGTAGTTAAGCACTTCGAAGGACATGCGGACCGATTCGGTTTCGTAACTCGCGCGGTCTACCTGCCGCTTGACCAACGTACCGAACTTGGGGCTGACGGCAACGATACGACGCCCGCTGATTGCATACGACATCACTAGGTCTCCTAAAATAGAGGAAGTTGAAAACACCAGTGGCTCGGCAGGACGTGACCCCTGCGACGCACTGTCGAGCCAGAGACCGACCGAGGGTCTCACGTACGGGGTTTGGAAGGCACGTCCAATTCGTGCTCGATGACTGCCTTCAGAGCGTAGTATAGGCTCCTGAGCAGGCTGGTCGGCAGCTTCTGAACTTCTGCTGCCCAGTCGTCCGAGCCCACGTCGATGTAGTCCTCGAGCCAAGCGAGCTGCTCTTTGTCGATGGGTTTGTACCGCGAGCTCTTGTAGCCTTTGCCTTGCAGTCGGTTGACGTCGACCAATACGTGGTCCAGCAGTAGTTGACGTACGCTCATCACAAGGTCTCCCATAAGTTAGTAGGTTAGGCGTGTCATCGTCAGGTAGTAGGTGCCTAGTAGCTACTACGACGAACCCTTTCCGGGGTTCGTTTCGACTTCTAAAAGTCACTGTTGCTTATCCCTGCCGGGCCGTGTTCCGGTCACCACCTAAGCGAGGAGGTCAGGGTCGCGTCGAATTGTGAAAGAACTAAAGCTCGTTGTCGAACTAGTCCGTTCGACCCGCTACGTGTTTCGGCTGATTGTCACGTCCTTCCGTAGTCCTCCCATAAACCATAGAATGTTGAAACCCAGAACACTTGGCTCTGAAAAACACCGAACTCTTAAAACTAAAACCTGAGACCGACCTCGGCGCCATATAGGCCTGGGAGAAACCCGAGACCGACCCCGGCCCCATATATACTTGGCGGAGTGTCGTTCGGTCGGGTGTCGTCGGTTTGTGTTCATAGGCTATGACGATAGATTGTATCCCCCCTCTGTTGGGGGGGTGATTCGTTGGCGAATCATCGGCAAGTTGATTCTAGCTGATTCGGCCATTGTATCCAGTGATCCTCAGGTGATTCGGTTATTGGATCACTGGCACGCAACGGAAGTGGGCCGACGGGTTGCGAGTCCCGTAAAGCGCAATCGGCCACTGATACTATCCACGAATCATCCCCAAGCTACACCCCCACGAATCATCGGGGTGATTCGGATATTGGATTACCCCCACGAATCACCCCCGTAAACTATCCCCATAGCCTAGGGGTATAAACTACCCCCCTCATAAGATCGGCGCGCAAAATAACCCCAGTGACCCCGAAAGATCACTGGGGTAATCTAGCGACCGAATCGGTCTATTCCGTTTCCGTTTCCGGTTCTGGTTCTGGTTCTGGGTTGTCGGTGGCTTTGTGCAGGATGCTGATTAGCTCATGCGCGGGCAGGATGGAAAAATCGGTATCGTCGATGGTTAGCTCTTCAAGGAATTGGCATAGCAACATACGCAAGATGTATGAGTCCTCCGTGCGCATTCCAAGACTCCAGTTAGATTCAGTGTTGCGCAGGGGTAGCATGACCGCTTGGCGGAATTCTTCGCGATCGTAGTTCGGGTGCAGGAATTCCGCGGGATTCCCCTCGGGTAGATAACTGCGCGACATAACTAGTCTCCGAATAGGATAGGGTGAAACAGAAACGCAAGGGGCGCGCCGGGTTGCGAATCCCGGTAAACGCATATCGCGCCCGAATCACTCTACTTCTTGACCGGGTGGACAATCACTTCCGCGCGAGTGACGGTCACGAGGCCGAAAGTCTTGGCGGCAGCGATTGCGGACTTCACCTCATCCACCATTGCGACTTGATTCGCTTTGCCGCCGGCGGCGGCGTAGGCCTCGCTGGCACGCTGGACGATCTCCGACAAGCCAGTGGGCTTATCCAGCGACCGAATCACTTGGGCTGCACAGTCGGGGCGAGACACGGAAGTCTTCGCGCGAGTGGCCTTGACGGGAGCGACGGGAGCGACGGTCTCGGGGGAAGTCTTTTCTTTCGACATAGCAGTAGTCTCCAAAAACAGAGTGGGAACGGAAAACAGAAAACAGTAGCCCGGTGGGTTGCGAGTCCCACGATACGCTATCGGGCTAACTCACGGACGAATCATTCTGCCCGTTTTGGAAATACCCACTTGCCGGAAGCAGGTCCACCGTCCCTATCAATGGCCCGGATGTCTTCTAGCAGGGCGGTCAAGTAGTCGTCGGCGCAATGACCATTAGCCCGACAACGATTCGCAATTTCTTCAAGTACACAATCCTGATACCAGAACTCCGGTTTGTCGCTCATTAAGGTCTCCAAAATAGAGTGGGAACGGAAACGGAAAACAGTAGCCCGGAAGGGCGCGACCCCTTCTGTACGCGAGTCGGGCTATCTAGTGGACGAATCAAGTCGAGATTACACAGTAGAAATCGGGGCAGGAATTGTCCCCTTCCGTCCATGCCGAGATCGTCCAGACATATTCCGAGTGGCGGAAAACAGAAATCGGGCCGTGCAAGTCTTTCGACATATGACGCGCGGCGGAAATCGCCAACTCAAAAGATTTCCAGTACATTGCAAGGTCTCCAAAACAGAGTGGGGAACAGAGTGAACTAGTGGATTGTATCATGGAAGTACAACCGGGGCAACCCCAGTGAACTAGCTTTCTTTATCTATTGTAGGTCGCCGACGGACACTTCCTGACATGCGGGAGGAAATATATTCTCCGAATCATCCCAAGTATCGACCCCAAGACTCGCAGGGGATGAGAGAATCTAAGCTATCCTGCCCGATACCATCCCCTAATACCCTGCCCCACGAATCACAGGGGGCTAGTAAAAGACTTCACAGGGAGAGAGAGAATAGAAGCAAAACACCCAAGAACACAGGATAACCGTATAGCTCCGCACCCGACACTCCCCGAGGACTTCCGAACTAGCCACCGAATCACACTGAACACCTAGTATATCGTGGCCGAATCACAGGCCTCACAGGGCCAACTAGTGGCGCAGAAGTCTTTCGGTGAGTCTCACAGGGTGATTCGTCCGCGAGATAACATAACAAACATTATCGGACGTTGCAGGGGGTCGCAGGGAGATCGTAGTGATACAATGACCGAATGTCTCTATTCCACCAGAACGGGGGGGTAGCATGAAGGGGGTAGGTAAGCACCGCGTGAGTAGTTTGAGTTCTGAAAATTTCAGAACTTCAGTGTTCTAAGACTTTTTCAGAACTAATGGTTAGTTATAGTTAGTTATGGTTAGTTGTGTATGATCTTATGTTTTCTTTACAATCCGTTACAGGGGGAAACAGTGTTTAGTTATGATGTGTTGTTGTGTACTTTGTTCGGTTTGCCATCCCTGTTTTGTTTTGTTATATTGACTGTTGTACAGTTTGTTGTTCCTGGTATTAGTAGGTAGTTCGATGAAACCATTCATTCCAAACGTTCCGCTGTTAGGGCAGCAACAGGTCACGGACGAGCAGATGGTTCTGGCAGCCTATCACAGCTTGTATTTCCAGCTCGTACCGGTTGTGACGGCACGCTTGTTAGACGCAAGTTTGACGGCCGATCCGATGCTGGCTGAGCCTGTCGATGTTCCTGAACAGATTGCTGTTTTGTCTCGTCAGATAGCCATTGCGGCTATGAAACAATTAGGTGTCGTTATTGGTTGATTGTCATGATTGCTGATGACAAAGAACGAATGATTGTTGATCTACTGGCGCAGAACAGTCTGTCGCAGCGTGAGATAGCTCGTATCGTTAATATGTCTCGTAGCATTGTTAGTCGTATTGCTACCGGTTGTCGAATACCGAATCACGAACAACGATACCACGCAAAACGTGCGTACAATCGTACGCAGCAGTCTGGCTACTGCACGGCATGTCAGAAAGAATGTCTACTGCCCTGCGTCGTTTGTGAAGCTCGGCGCAACGATAACAACACCCGACGCTTGTATCGTCAACGGGTAGACCAATACGTTGACAATCAATTAGAACTTGATTTGGCTGCGGACGAACAAGCACGGATGCTTGAACTACGCATTATGAAGCAACGACTAGGTGAACTACGAAACTTTGAAACGGTAGAAATATGAGCCCTGTAAAATCGAAAGGCTACCTGAAAGTTGGTCGTCCACGTGCCGGTAGCTTGCCCCCACAGTTGAACGAAGACCAGATTATGCTGGCCGCATCGTGGGGCTGTACGGTTCATGAGATTGCTGCGTTGATGGGCTGTTGTGTTGATGTGATCGAACGTCGGTTCATTGATATCGTCAACCGCGGTCGCTCGAAGCTACACCAGTCGCTGAAACAGAAACAAGTTGAATTGGCCATGAACGGCAACACCACGATGCTCATTTGGCTTGGCAAGCAGTATCTGGGCCAGACGGACAAAACAGACCCGAACAATACACACCATACGTTAGGTGTCAATGTAGTCGTTAAAGTTGCCGAGGACGACGACTGGTACGGCAACAAAGACCGGCTCGCACAGCTTGGGATCAATGCACTGAACGGTGCACCACTGAAGCTAACACGCAGTCGTCGTCCGCGGAAGCCAAAAGCCATAACAGCTACTAGTACCGCAGTCAAAGAACGACAACGACTATGAGAACGACACTCAATCCAAAACCAATTCGTAGTGGTTGGAAGCCACCAGCCCGCACTGTCTCGTTGCCAAAACCGCTGCCCCACCAGTTGTCCGTTCTGTTGAACCCCGCTCGCCACAAAGTCGTGATCTGCGGTCGGCGGTGGGGCAAAACAGCACTGGGCTTGATGTCTACGATTAAAGGCCACGGACCCGAACGTGGTGCGCTGAAAGGTGCGTTAGACGGTGGTACGATATGGTGGGTCGGGCCCACGTTCCCAATCACCAGCTTGATCTGGCGGCAGCTAAAACGTGCCACGCAGAACGCTTGGTCTGATAAGAGCGAGATGGACCGCCGGATCGACTTGCCTGGCGGTGGTTCGATTACAGTCAAGTCGGCCGACAACCCTGACAGCCTACGAGGCGACGGGCTCGACGGGCTTGTTATCGACGAAGCAGCGTTCGTTAGCGAGCAAGCCTGGAAAGCGTCGTTGCGTCCAGCCTTGGCCGACAAGCAGGGTTGGACCATTCATATCACTACGCCGAACGGATTCAACTGGGTCAAGACGCTGTTCGACCGTGCCACGCGCTACGACTGGGCACGGTGGCAGCGGCCAACGAGCGATAACCCACTGATACCGCAAGAAGAATTGGACGAAGCTAGACTAGACATGGGCGAGTTGCTGTTCGCCCAAGAGCACATGGCTCAGTTCACAAATATCGAAGGTGCCGAGTTCAGCTCGTTGTACTTCCCCGACGATATGTGGTTCGACAGCTGGCCCGACAAAGACGCGTTCCAGTATCGTATCCAGACGTGCGACCCTTCGCTTGGCAAGACAGACAAGAGCGATTATCAGGCGCACGTCATAATGGCTTTAGACCGGCAGGGTACGATGTGGGTCGAGGCCGACTTGCGTCGCAGGGACCGCGTCCAGATAGCTGGTGACATGTTCGACATAGCTGGTTGGTTTCACCCACAAGCTATTGGAATCGAATCGAACATGTGGCAAGTTCTGTTGGCCGACCAGCTGTACGAAATCAGCAAAGCTGCGGGCATGTCGTTACCCATCTGGCCCATGAACAACTGGGAGAACAAAATCGTAAGGATTCGGGCCACACTAACGCCGTATCTAAGCCGTGGTGAGTTCAGGTTCCGTGACACACCCGGCACACGATTGCTTGTCGAGCAGTTGCGCAGTTTTCCAGCTTGTACGCACGACGATGGTCCTGATGCATTAGAACTAGCTGTCCGGCTGATGCGCGACATATACCAACGTGGCGCTGTAAGCTCGCCTGACGATGTTGACGGTGCGTCAGTCTCTTGCGGTGTGTTACTATAACGAAAGTATGGTTCTATGAGTACCAGAGAACGACTTAGGCTAACACCAATAAAAGAACGCGGTAGTCTGCTTGACGCGCGCCTTAGTCATTCTATTCAGTTACTACAACGCATGGCGAAGATCATCGGCGAACCATTCTGGGGCTGCTTCAGCGGAGGCAAGGATTCGGTAGTCATCAAGGAAGTCGCCCGACTTGCGGGTGTGCCTGTGGAGTTGCACTACAACGTGACGACCATCGACCCGCCAGAGCTTGTGCATTTCATTCGTAAGGAACACGCGGATGTGTCGTTCGACCGTCCAAAGAAAAACTTCTTCACAGTAGCCTTAGAAAGTGGTAGGTTTCCTACACGTAGAGTTAGATGGTGCTGTGAAGTATTCAAAGAAAGTCAAACACCACAAGGTCGTACAATGATCTTTGGGGTGCGGGCCGCCGAGTCGCCGCGTCGGGCAAAGGCCTGGCAGGACGTAACTATGCACACCCGAACTAACGCCAATGTAGTATCCCCAATTCTGCGATGGTCCGACGCAATGGTATGGATGTTTATCCTTGGAAGAGGACTGTCATACTGTCACCTATACGACGAGGGGTTTGACCGTCTTGGATGTATTGGCTGCCCGATGTCGGGTAAAAAAGGAAGACTTAAACAATTCGCGCGTTGGCCTGGTTATGAACGTAAATGGAAACAATTGTTTAACAGATTGTGGGAACGAAAGACGGGTAGTACACAACGCGACGGACGAGTGTGGTTTGGGGATCGGTACTTCTCAAACTGGCAAGAAATGTGGGATTGGTGGCTAAACGACAAACCATTACCATCAGATAAATGTCAGGGAGGACTTCTAGAGATGCTGTCGGTGGGCGATAACGATTAGTCGTACTATAACAAAAGGCAGTAATGAAATGTCCACAGACGTAGTAGATTCCGCTGTTCCGCTCGACGATTTGGAACGGCAGTTCCGTGCTAACCAACTTAGTATGGACATTCGATTGCAAGAAGCCCAGATCAAACAACTCGACCGTGCGTTGTCGCTCGAAGCCAGCCGTCGTAGCTTTGGTTCAGCAGGTGAGCAAGAAGCCCTCGAAGGCCTGTACGCGCCCGAGGACTACGTCGACATACAAGACTACCGACGAGACAACTACGGCTACCAAGCTCACGCCGCAACGTTTACCTCGAAAACCGATCGCCAGGACGGTCGGAACTGGCCATACTGGGTTAGCGAACCCGAGTTAGCTGCGATCCGCGGCACGGTACGCTTGCTGTCGACGTACAACAAGACGTGTTTCGGGATACTGAACAAGTTGCGGAATTACACAATCAGCCGTGGGTTTGTCCGTAAGGTGGTCAGTAAGCGTGATGCGCCTAAAACGCTCACCAGCGCAATTGAAACACTGCTGGATGAGTTCGATTGCCGTAACCAGATCACCGGCAACATGGACCAAGAGTGCTTGATCCGTGACATACGCGACGGCGAGGTTCCTCTGGGTCTTTGGCATCGTGGCGGTGGCTACGTAGACTTGCGTACGATCGAGCCCGACCAGATCAGTGAGCCCACGAACAAGTCCGATCTTGAAGACTGGTTGCGCTCAGAACAGCAGATGGGCATCGAAGGCATCGACGGCGGTTTGCCGTTCAAGAGTAATTGGTCGTTCGGCGTCCATACGACCGATGGTGACGTCTGTGCGAAGCATGGCTACTACGTGCAGTGGGACGGCAACCCTGCGAACTGGGACTACTTGCCTGGGGGCAACGCGCCGTGCTATCCGCCATCGAGTGGTGGCAACACGTGGCTTGAGTTCCGCAAGTCGAACACCGATCGTGTTATCAAACGTGGCGTCAGCGACTTCTGGCCTGTTACGGGCGACGTGGAGTTGGCTCGCAAGATGATTCGCAACCTAACGCACGCTGGTGCACTGCAAGCTGCAATTGCATGGATCAGGGAGATGGCCCCCGGTACGACACAACAGCAAGTTAGCAGCGCTACGATGGCAGCGGCTGATTGGCAAACACGTACAGCAACACAGAACGGTGGCACGCGCACGTCGTACCAACAAACGTACCAACCAGGCAGCACGTTGTACCTCGGGTCAAATCAGAAGTTCGTGGCACCGCCGTGGGTACAACAGTCAATGGCTACGGGGTTGATCGACATATTCGAGGCGATGCTACGAAGCGTCAGCCAGATATGGTCGATGCCCGAGCACATGATTACGGGTAGTGCTCAGAACAACAACTACAGTTCGATTCTCGAAGCTGGTACACCGTTCGTAAAAGAAGTCGAGACGCGCCAAGGGTGGCACGTTGACTTATGGACCCGTGTATACTGGAAAGTCGTCTGGTTCGCTTGGCGAGCTGGCATGTTCGCAGGCTACTCGTGGTCGGACATTCGTGCGGCTGTTTCTATCGTACTGACAGCCCCACAAGTTGACGTGCGCGACAGGATGAAGGAAACACAGCGCAACATACTATTGTACGACGCTGGTATCATGTCTCCTGTCGAGGTAGCTGCACGCGAAGGTCTTGACTACGACGTACAAGTTACTCAAGGGGCGGCAAAGCGGGACGCCAACCCCAGTACAAAGATTCCTGGTATAACGGAGCAGCCCACACAAGCACCGCCAACGGTAGGTCGTGAGACGTTGGAATCTTCTTCAGGTACTGACTGGAGCAACTATCCATGAATGTTCGGAAACCTTAGTTTGCATGGGAGTATGGCGATGAGTGACTTAGCATGGCTGTCGGGAGTTGTTACGTTTGCTGTCGTGTTCTTCGTAGTTCGCGCTGTCTTGTCAGATACGAACGCACAACGTGAAGTTCTAGGTCTACGTAAGATCCGATTGTTCGGTGGTTTGCGTCCTGTTCAGTTGTTTATGATCGCTGGTTCGTTGGTCATAGGTTTCATACTGCTTAGCATGGTACTAGTCACGGTATTTGATTGATACTGTCATGGCAGACGAATTTATCCCCCTGCACTTGAAACCTGGTGCCCGTGCACGGTACATAGTACTGTACGAACGTAGGTTGCACGACATACCTAGTCGTAGGCTGGCTGCAACAGAAGACGCGTCGAATGACAACAACTTTCGGCACAAAGTTGCTGTTGCTCTACGAGAGTTTAACGTGGCGCTCGACGCCCTTAGCTGTTCGAG
>WOYI010504198.1_pt1 | contig 13088 bp, 10 predicted proteins | sample 6423411 | NCBI WGS metagenome assembly WOYI01 (sample SAMN13441803, study PRJNA592873) | oil field metagenome | biome: oil field; feature: oil-well bore; material: oil-contaminated soil; isolation source: oil-contaminated soil from oil-well borehole | place: Germany: Wietze | collected 2016-10-18 ... | reverse complement strand
CGGCATAGGCATCATCCGCCTGCATCATCGCTGCCAGCTGGTTGTCGCTCATGGCGTTGGTACCGCTGTCAGTGAGCATGTCCAGGAACACATCTTTCGTGTTCAGTCGGAAAGTGTTGAAGCCTCCCTCATACAATGCTTCCAGTCTCCTTTCTATGGGTACCAGGTGCAGCTTTTGTACCACCCGTACCTTGTGCAGTTCCAGGGGGATGTTTTCCCCGTGATAAAATTTGATCTCTTTCATGATTGGTTTGTTGGTTTGATAACTGTTGTCTGTTTGTATGATAATTGTTGTGTTAATCTTTTATTTTGATGTTGTTTCAGGTATTAAGCCGATAAATAGAAAATTGAAGCTGCAAATTTAGGAAAATTTATTATCATAACAAATATTTCGGTTCTTCCTTTTATTGTTCATATTGTTGTTCATACTTTATTCAAATTATTCATTAATCGTGAAAGCTGTTTATAGAAAAAACACTATATTTGCGCAGCACAAAATCTATAATCATCATAGACTCACTTTTTAAAATAAAACAAATCATGGAGAAACCCTATGTAATAGGAATCGATGTGGGCGGAACGAACACAGTCGTCGGCATTGTTGACAAAAGAGGACAAATCTTGATCAGCGGCAGTATCAAAACAGCCAAACATTCAGAGGTAGAGGATTATCTGGATGAACTGACCGAACTGATCGAAGACCTGATCAGCCAGACCACTACAAAAGATCAGATCAAGGGCATCGGTGCCGGAACACCTAACGGTAACTACTTCACGGGAAGCATCGAGTTTGCACCCAACTTGAAATGGAAAGGGGTGATCCCTTTTGCGCAGATGCTTGAGGAACGTGTAGGTATACCGGTGGCCCTCACCAATGATGCCAACGCTGCAGCCATTGGAGAGATGACCTATGGTGCAGCCCGTGGAATGAAGGATTTCATCGTGATCACGCTTGGTACAGGGGTCGGTAGTGGTATCGTGGTGAACGGACAACTTGTCTATGGGCACGACGGCTTTGCCGGTGAGCTGGGGCATGTGATCATGCGGCGTCACAACGGTCGTTTATGCGGTTGTGGCAGAGCCGGATGTCTGGAAGCATATGCATCGGCTACGGGTGTGGCGCGTACAGCCCGTGAGTATCTGGAGCTTCGGCCTGATGCCCAGACTCGGTTACGCAACATCTCAATCGATGATATTACCTCCAAAGATGTATTTGAAGCTGCCATGGCAGGCGATGAGATGGCGAAAGAGATCTTTCGTTTCACGGGTGAGATGCTGGGCGAGGCGTTTGCCGATTTCGTTGCTTTCTCCAGTCCCGAGGCAATCATTCTCTTTGGAGGACTTTCCAAGGCGGGAGACTTGATAATGAATCCGATACACGAGAGCATGGAGAAAAACCTGCTCAACATCTTCAAAAATAAGGTAAAACTGAAGTTCTCCGAATTGAAGGAGAGCGATGCCGCAGTACTGGGAGCCAGTGCGCTGGGCTGGGAAGTAAAATAATGCGATAACCGATTGCTGAAGCTGGTAATCTTGCAGGGAATGACACCAACGGTGTCATTCCCTTTTTTATAGCAAAACAAATGGAACAATAAACGAAAATGATCAATAGATTTTATACCTTTGTACTCCTTTACAAATTAACGTGTCAAAAAGAGAGTTGATGTCACAGAAAATTCAAACAGCCCTCATATCCGTCTATCACAAAGATGGGTTGGAGGAGATTCTTCAGGAACTAAACAATCTACGGGTCAAATTTATCTCTACCGGTGGTACCCGCGAATTTATTGAATCACTGGGGTACGAATGCGAAGGGGTGGAAGAGGTGAGTGGTTATCCTTCCATCCTGGGCGGACGGGTCAAGACCCTTCATCCCAAAATTTTTGGAGGTATCCTTTACCGACGCGAAAATGAAGCCGATAGGAAACAGGTTAAAGCATATGACATCCCCTCAATCGATCTGGTTATTGTAGATCTCTATCCGTTTGAGGAGACAGTGGCAGCAGGTGTCAGCGAGGATGAGATCGTTGAGAAGATTGACATTGGTGGGATCTCATTGATCCGCGGAGCGGCCAAGAACCATAAGAATGTGTTGGTTGTTCCTTCACAGAAGCAGTATGAGAGACTGTTAGCGCTATTAAAAGATAAAAAGGGAGAAAGTGATGAGGAGGATCGTCGCTGGTTTGCTAAAGAGGCTTTTAAAGTTTCTTCAGGCTATGACGCTGCTATCTTCCGTTACTTTGACAGCGACGATCACAGCGCCCTGCGGATAAGTTACGATGAAAGCAAGCAGTTACGATATGGTGAGAACCCCCATCAGAAAGGATTCTTTTATGGTCACTTCGATCAGATCTTTGAACAACTGCACGGCAAAGAGATCTCCTACAACAACCTCCTTGATATGGATGCAGCCATCTCTCTCATTGCTGATTTCGATGAGACCGCACTTGCCATCCTCAAACACAACAACGCCTGTGGCATGGCATGTCGTCCCACTGTCCTGGAAGCATGGGAGGCAGCCCTGGCCGCCGACCCGGTTTCTGCGTTTGGTGGAATAGTGGTGACCAACCGGACTGTCGATCGGGCAGCTGCTGAAGCCATCAACTCCATTTTCTATGAGGTATTGATTGCTCCGGCGTATGAGAAAGAGGCCCTGGATATTTTGTTTCAAAAGAAAAATCGTATAATTTTGGTACTCAAATCGCTGGAACAAGCGTTGCAGCCCATGCAATACCGATCTGTACTGAACGGCATGCTGGCTCAGGATAGAAACATGAGCATTCAGAGCGCCGGTGACCTGCAGGTTGTGACTCACAAGGCACCCACCTCTGCTGAGACGGAAGATCTGCTCTTTGCAAACAAGCTGGTAAAACATACCAAATCAAATGCGATTGTTCTGGCAAAGAACAAACAGCTGATTGCCAGCGGTACGGGACAAACATCGAGGGTGGATGCACTCACTCAGGCCATTGAAAAAGCCGGACACTTTCAGTTCGACCTCCATGGTGCAGTGATGGCCAGCGATGCTTTCTTTCCCTTTGCCGATTCTGTGGAGATTGCCCACAAGGCGGGAATTACAGCCGTGATACAACCGGGAGGATCGATTCGAGACGACGAGTCGGTCGATTACTGTAACCGGAACGGCATCGCCATGGTAATCACTGGGAGAAGACATTTCAAACATTAAACATTCAAAACCAATAGCTGAAAGCTGATCAAAGCGAAGCGGATTGAAGACTCCGGTTTATCGGAGGATTCCGCAAGGCGGGAAATGCTGAATGCTCATAACTACAAATAACATGGGTTTATTTTCATTTACGCAGGAGCTGGCGATGGACCTCGGTACCGCCAATTCAGTGATTGTGAACAATGCCGGGAAGATTCTCCTGGATGAGCCTTCCATCGTGGCACTGGATCGCAAGACCGACAAGATGATCGCTCTTGGGGAGAAAGCAAGACAGATGCACGGGAAGACCCACGAGAATATACGCACGGTGAGACCCCTGAGAGATGGGGTGATTGCCGATTTCAACGCCGCTGAACAGATGATCAGGGGGATGATCAAGATGGCCAACAAAAACAAGGGTGGACTCTTCTCTCCCTCTTTGCGTGTCGTGATCTGTATTCCCTCCGGCAGCACGGAAGTGGAGATTCGAGCCGTACGTGACTCGGCGGAGCATGCCGGTGGTCGTGATGTTTACATGATCTTTGAACCGATGGCTGCTGCGCTGGGGATCGGCCTTGACGTAGAGGCTCCGGAAGGAAATATGATCGTTGACATAGGCGGGGGAACCACAGAGATCGCCGTGATCTCACTGGGAGGCATCGTCTCCAACAAATCGATCAAGATTGCAGGCGATGACTTCACCGAGGATATACAGGATTACATGGGTCGTCAGCATAACATCAAGGTGGGTGATCGCACCGCTGAACAGATCAAGATCAATGTGGGATCGGTATTGACCGAACTGGATAATCCACCTGAAGATTTTGTCGTGCATGGTCCCAACAGGATGACCTCACTTCCCATGGATGTACCGGTCTCCTACCAGGAGATTGCACACTGCATCGAGAAATCGGTGTCGAAGGTCGATTCAGCTGTCTTGAGCGCTCTGGAACAGACACCTCCGGAGCTCTATGCCGACATTGTCCGCAACGGTATCTACCTTACGGGGGGCGGATCCCTGCTAAGAGGTCTCGACAAGCGTCTGACAGAGAAGATAGGCATCCCTTTCCGGGTGGTCGATGATCCGCTCCACATGGTAGCCAAGGGGACCAGTATTGCGTTGAGGAACATTGATAAGTTCTCCTTTCTGATGAGATAGGATTCTCACTCTCACCGGCAGCACAGCTTGATCGGGTTATTTGAAGTAGGATTGCATGCGTAATCTGTTCAATTTTATCATACGAAACAGTCATTGGCTGGTTGCAATTCTCCTGGTTGCATTCAGTTTCTATCTTGTTTTTGCGCATAACTCCTATCAGCGAAGCGTCTATCTCTCTTCAGCCAATCAGATATCAGGATGGGTCTATACCGTTTCTGGTAATGTCTCATCTTTTTTCTTTCTCAGGAAAAACAACCGGGAGCTGATGGAACGAAACGCTCAATTGGAACAGGAGTTGCAGGTATGGAGAGAAAAAGCTGATTCGCGTTTGTGTGATGATTCCCTCTCGATAGAAGCATTTGTGGCCGACTCTACCGGTGGTGAGCCTCACTTTACCTTTATTCCTGCGGAGGTGGTCAATCTGAGCTTCTCGGGTGTGAACAACTACATCACCATCAACAAAGGAAGTAAGCAGGGGATCAAACCCGACATGGGGGTCATATCCCACCAGGGTGTGGTGGGTGTGGTGTCGAATGTTTCCTCCAATTTCGCAGTGGTGATCCCTGTCATCAATCCCAAGTTCCGGTTGAGTGCCCGCCTCAAACATTCGGAGAACAATGGTTCTCTTTACTGGGGTGGTAGAACCATCAGTGAAGCGGAAGTGCGGGAATTACCCCGTCATGAGGTCTATAGCGTGGGAGATACCGTAATCACCAGCTTCTCACGTATCTTTCCCAAGAACCTTGTCATTGGGCGTGTGAGTGGCTTGGGTAAATCGGCAGATGACAATTTTATCACAGTCAATCTTGAGCTGGCAACCGATTTTTATACCCTGCAGGATGTATTGGTTATCAACGATCGGTTTTATGAGGAACAGGTGGCCCTGGAAGAATTAATGGAGCAATGAAAATCAGTTACCTACACGAATTTTTTCTGTTTCTGCTGTTGATCCTGATACAGGTTTTGTTGTTGAGCCGGATCAACCTCTTTGGTCTGGCTACCCCTGTACTGTATGGTTATTTCCTTCTAAAGCTGCCTATTGGCCGAAACCTCTTTTATGTAATCATCTCCGCTTTTCTTATGGGACTGATCATCGACATCTTTCTGAACACGCCCGGCATGAATGCTGCAGCCATCACGCTGGTAGCGATGTTTAGAAAACCAATGATGTCTCTCTTTTTTGAGAAAGAGGAGTTTGAGGGTTTTGTTCCTGGGATGAACAGTGCACCCGGACCCTTTGTGCGATTTACCATTTTTACGATCTTCCTGCATCTCACGCTCCTCTTTTTCATTGAATCTTTCACGCTATTCAACCTGGTCAACACGCTCCAGCGAATCATCATTTCTGCGGTGAGTTCAATCATACTCATCATTGCCTTTGACATGCTAATCTATAGGAGAAAAAGTGGTGAACAGTCCTGGTAATCTTGCCAACAGAAGAAAAGTGATCGCTGCTGCAGTTGTGATCATTGCACTGATCTATCTGGTGCAGCTCTTTCGCCTGCAGTTGCTGAGTCCGGAGTACCGTGAGTATGCCGACAGCAACGCCTTTCTTCGCAGAACACTTTACCCGGCCAGGGGAGCCATTTACGACCGGAATGACAACCTGCTGGTATATAATCGACCTACCTATGATGTGATGATGGTGGTTCGGGAAATGGAACAGTTCGATACCACTGACTTTTGCCGTACGCTCAACATTGACCTTGAACAGTTCAACCGCCTCGATGCCGATATGAGAGACCCACGCAAAAATCCGGGTTACTCTTCCTATACCCCCCAGTTGTTTCTTTCTCAGCTTAGTGTAGAGGAGTATGGCCTGTTGCAGGAGAAGCTCTATAAGTTTCCCGGGATTTACATCCAGAGCCGAACCGAGCGACAGTACAACTATTCCGGCATGGGGTTAGTCCTTGGCTACGTGGCAGAGGTCGATAAGAACAAGATGGCTGCCGATCCCTACTATGTGCGGGGTGATTATGTCGGGAAATCGGGCATTGAGCTCTCACACGAAGAGGATCTGCGTGGAGAGAAAGGGGTGGAGGTGTTGCTGCGCGATGCCCATGGCAGGGTGCAGGGTCGTTATGAGGAGGGACGGCTCGATGAGGCACCAGTATCTGGTAAGGATCTGAAAATCAGTATCGATATTGATCTTCAGTTATATGGTGAACAGTTGATGCATAACAAGGTGGGTAGTATCGTCATGATTGAACCCAGGACAGGTGAGATTTTATGCATGGTCTCGGCACCTACCTATGATCCATCCCTCCTCACCGGCAAAGCGTTTGGTACCAACTATCGATCGCTGGAAAACAACCCCTATAAACCGCTGATCAACCGGGCCATCGCCGGCACTTACCCTCCGGGGTCGACCTTTAAACCTACACAGGGATTGATTTTTCTGCAGGAGGGGATTATCACCCCGGAGACTCGCTACTCCTGTTTTGGTGGTTATCCCCCCCTCGGGGGACGTCCCGCCTGTCACGGGCATGCTTCGCCACTGGCCATCCAATATGCATTGGCTACCTCCTGTAACTCATTCTTTTGCTATGGGTTAAATGGAATGCTCAGTAACAGAACGAAATATTCAGGAACAGGCAATGCGTTCGATGTCTGGAAGGATCATATGGTGAAGATGGGTTTCGGCTATCCGTTGGGGGTGGATCTCCCTTCCGAGAAAAGGGGCTTTATTCCCAACAGCAAGTTTTATTCGAATGTGTTCAAAACTGACCGGTGGAATGCGCACAACATCATCTCTATTGCTATCGGCCAGGGAGAGATACTCGCAACGCCCCTGCAGATAGCGAACATGGGAGCACTAATTGCCAACAGGGGCTATTACTACACACCGCATGTGGTAAAGGAGATCAAAGGGGGAGCACTGGATGAAAAATACACCACCCGTCACGCGTCGGGTATCAACAGGGAGCATGTCGAGCTCATTGTTGCCGGTATGGCTGATGCAGTGACCATTGGCACCTGCCGTGGCATCAATCTGGAACCTTTCATGGAGGTGTGTGGCAAAACCGGTACTGCTGAGAACCCACATGGTGATGCCCATTCACTCTTCATGGGCTTTGCTCCCAAGGATGATCCTCAGGTGGCCATCGCGGTGGTGGTGGAAAACGGTCGTTTTGGTGCAACCAATGCAGTACCCATTGCACGGCTCATGTTGCAGCAATATTTCAGGGGTGAAGTACCGGAGAGCGACCGTTGGCTCGAGAACTCAGTGATCAACCGGGAGATACTGCCCTATGTCTATACGCGCAACCTACCAGTCAGGCAGAATGAACCAGTGAAACCACAAGAGGAACAATGATCTATCAAGGTAGCAGGGAAAGGATGGAAAAAGGTAAAATCGACTGGATGACAGTTGGCTTCTACCTCCTCTTTGTCGTGTTGGGTTGGCTCAATATCTATGCTGCCAGCTTCGACCTGGAGAATGCTACCGGATTGTTCGACATCTCCGGGAGAGCAGGAATGCAGCTGGTCTGGATCGGTTCCTCGTTGCTGCTTGCCTTTGCCCTGATTAAGATTGATGTGCGTTTTTACGAGACCTATGCCTTTCTCTTCTACCTGGCAGGTATTGCCTTGCTGCTCATCACGCTACTGATGGCGAAAGAGATCAACGGCTCGCGCTCATGGCTGATCATCGGTCCTTTGCGTCTGCAACCTGCCGAGTTCATGAAGTTCCTCATCGCCCTCATGCTGGCCAAGGTGTTCAACACCTATGGATTCCGTCTCATGGAGCGACGCAACCTCATCCTGGTATCAGCGATCATACTGCTTCCGGTGATATTGGTGATTGCCCAGAGTGAAACAGGAACAGCACTGGTCTATCTCAGTCTTATTCTTGTTCTCTACCGTGAAGGGTTGCCCGGCAGTTTTCTTTTCGCCGGGATCGCGGCCATCATCTATTTCGTACTGGGGATCAAATTCTCCGACAAAATGGTTGGTGTCATCTCGTTGGGGGAGTTTATGACCATTCTGTTGATTATCATCTTTAGTGCATTGATGATCCGCAATTACCTCAAGAGAAGCAAACCTTTCCGGACAATGCTCCTCTTTGCAGCAGCAATTTTTCTTGTTGCATACATCTTATCGTTTATGGGGGTGACCATCAATTGGGGCATTACAGCTCTGGCCGCGCTGATTACTTCAGCACTCTATCTGATCTATCTCTTTTTCCGTTACCGGCAGAAGAACTACCTGTTGATCCTCCTTTTTATGGTAGGCTCTTTTCTTTTTCTTGAATCAGTAGAATATGTGTTCTATGATCTGTTGCAACCTCATCAGCAGATGCGCATCAAGGTCACCCTTGGCATGGAACAGGATCTGAGTGGTGCCGGCTACCATGTGGGGCAGTCCAAGATCGCCATCGGTTCGGGTGGGTTAACCGGTAAGGGGTTTCTTAACGGCACCCAGACAAAGCTTAAATATGTGCCGGAGCAGGATACCGATTTCATCTTTTGCACCATCGGTGAAGAGCATGGTTTTATAGGATCGGCCATCATTCTCTTGTTGTTCCTGGTTTTCATCTTGCGGTTGTTGCATCTCGCGGAACGGCAGACCACCATTTTCGGGAGGGTGTACGGATATGCGGTGATGAGTATCTTCTTCTTTCACCTGGTCATCAACGTGGGGATGGTGATCGGCATCATGCCGGTAATCGGCATTCCCCTTCCTTTCTTCAGCTACGGCGGCTCTTCGCTTTGGGGATTCACCATCCTGCTTTTTATCTTGCTGCGTATCGACAAGTCGCGCAAACGAATATGAAAAAACTCTCCCAATCTGTATCATAGCTTCCGGAAAAAGGTTATTTTTGTCAAAAGAGAGCCTGATGACAAAGAACACTGGTTGACTGAGTAACAGGTTTACAATAATCCGATCAGGATGAGAAAACTGGTTGACATATGCTTGTTGAGCTTATGTCTGCACACCCTCAACGCGCAGCATCCGCAAATCCCCGCGGACAGCATCCGTTTATTGTTTTCCCAGACGAGAAAAGCTACCTATGAACATCGCCTGCTATGGGACAAGGATATCTACGGACCCATCATGCTGGTTGATCCGGTCAGCCGTGAGATCTTTGCCAATATGCCTGACAGCGAGGGGGTTCTGAAACCCTCTGAAGGGATTTACAGGGGCATCCTTCCTGAAAGGATTCCTGTGGCCAATACAGATGTGGAGTGGGGTGGTCTTCACTGGGCGATGATTCGACTGCCGCTGCCACCTGATCCTTACGACCGCATGGAGCTGCTAACCCATGAGCTGTTTCACTGTGCACAACCATCCCTGGGGTTTCATTTCCGTCGCGAAGAGAACAATCATCTCGATCGGAGGGAGGGACGCATCTATCTGCGACTGGAGCTTGAAGCTTTGCGTCAGGCGTTGCTGGCCGGCAGATACAACCGGTCGTTGGAACATCTACAAAACGCACTGCTCTTCCGCCGATATCGTCACCAGCTCTACCGGGGTTCTGAGGTAGCCGAGAACTACCTCGAGTTACTGGAGGGATTGGCCACCTATACCGGTCAGATGATGAGTGGCCGTGACAAATGGCAATGGCGGGATTATCTTCTCACTCGACTGCAGGTTTATGACAGATCCCTCTCCTTTGTGCGTACCTTTGCCTATGAGACCACCCCTGTCTATGGCTTCTTTCTCTATCAGAGGGAAAATGAGTGGAATAAACGGGTGACAGGCGAGAGTGATCTGACAGTTTTATTCGCTGAAGCATTCGGCATGGATCAACGCATCATCCTTCAGAGTCTCGTAAAACAGGTGGCAGTGGAGTACGACGGCAAGAGAATTGCCGATGAGGAACTCAGACGGGAGCTCTCCAACAACACCCGTCTGGATATCTACCGTGAGAAATTCCTGGAAGAACCCCACCTTGAGATCCGGCTGGAGGAGATGGAGCTCTCTTACGACCTGAATGGGGTGATCCCTCTGGATGAAGATGAGGGAACGGTCTATCTCTCTATTCAGATCAGTGACCGTTGGGGTTTGCTCAATGTAGAGGAGGGGGGAGCCCTGATGCGTTCCGACTGGCGCTGGATCATTGTGACCCCTCCGCTGGAGATCGATGGGAACAGGGTGACCGGCGAGGGATGGACACTTCTGTTGAACGAGGGTTACTTCGTGGAGGAAACAGCCGGCGGGATCTATCATATCTTCCGTAAACAATGAGGCTTTTTTTATTATTTTTGCAGCACAATTCAGATGCAAAATGATGAAGAAACTGGTTCGCTTTTTAGGAAAGCTGATGATTTGGTTTGTGCTGCTCTCAGTGGTGGGAGTGCTTCTTTTCAGGTTCCTGCCCGTCATCGGCACACCCCTGATGGTAATTCGTTCCGTTCAGTCGCTCAGTGAGGGAGAACGACCGGTCGTCAACTACCGGTGGGTTCCTTACGAACAGATATCGGATCACCTGAAACGGGCTGTGATCGCATCTGAAGACCAGCGATTCTATAGCCATCACGGGTTCGACAGGATTGAAATTGAAAAGGCAATCAGGGAGAACAAGAGTAGGAAAAAAGCGCGTGGCGCCAGTACCATTTCACAGCAGACAGCCAAGAACCTCTTTCTCTGGCCTCGCTCCTCCTGGCTCAGAAAAGGGTTGGAAGCCTGGTTTACACTTTTAATTGAACTGTTGTGGCCAAAAGAGCGAATCCTGGAGGTTTACCTCAATATCATGGAGACCGGTAAGGGGCTCTACGGTGCCGAAGCGGTAGCACGAACCCATTTCAACACCACCGCGGCAAAGCTTACCCCCCAGCAGTCGGCACTGATAGCAGCAACACTCCCCAACCCGTTGGTTTACAACTCGCTTCAGCCCGGTACCTACATCAAAAGAAGACAGGCTTGGATTCTTCGGCAAATGCATACCATCCGTCTTGTCGAGGGTGATGAAGAGAGGTGATTCACCTGTGAGCCGACCGATTTGCTTCAATCTTTTTGGCTATGAGAAAGAATTTCGCTATTTTTACGGTTCGATTTCGGGGGGGGTAGATATGTACGAAGCAGAAAAGAGAGCTGCTGAAACTCCTGTTCGATACCCACAGGCATTTTTACCGGGAACATCAGAGAAACCGCAAGTAAGTACTTCTATCGGAGTTCCCTAAAAAAGAAACTGGTGATACAACTCAATCACAATAGCATCATGGCCGATGTGCTGGCAGAGCACAACGAGTTGATTCCTGTGCTCAACCGTTTCGGTATCCGAATCGGTGTGGGTGATCATACACTGCTTGAATTGTGTGAAGCCTATGAGCTGAATGCCGATTTCATCCTTACCGTGCTCAACGTTTACCTCGACGACTCCTACCTGCCCGACACCTCACTCACCCTGTTTGATGCAGGATTGATTGCCGACTATTTCCACCGGACTGTGGAGAACTATATTGAAGTGCTGGTTCCCAACATCGAGAAGCACCTCAATGCTTTCATCGCGCTGAGCGGCAGCGAGAGCAGGGAGCTGAGTATGCTGCGTGAGCTCTTCCTCCGCTTCAGAGAGCGGATGACCAGCTACCTGCAACAGATGGCCGAGAATGATAGTGATGATCTTCCCGATGACCTGTTGCATGACCTGAAAAGTATTCTGATCAAACATTTATCAACGGAGTACAACCAGAACCTCGCCTATGCTACAATTTTCTCCGTGCACTCCCTCGAAAAGGATCTGGCGGCTCATAACCGCCTACGCGACAAGGTGCTTCGTCCCAAGCTGAATGAACTGGACCATACCGCTATCCAGGAATTACAACAGTCAATCTCTGAGGAGCACAACCACAACCACCGTCAGAATGCCTCCAGCGACCGGGCACTCACCAACCGTGAAAAGGAGATCCTGCGGTTGATCGTACAGGGTCATACCAACAAGGAGATTGCCGAGGTGCTGGTTATCAGTCACAACACGGTGCTTACGCATCGTAAAAATATTATTGCCAAAACAGGTATCAAAACTGTTCCCGGCCTTACTTTCTATTGTATCCGCAACGGTTTGATATCGATGTAGCATTTTTTACCCATAACCTGTATGTCAAAAAATAGTTTTCTTCGTGCCAAGCTCACCAACTACGGTGAAGTACTGGAACACAAATATGATCTGGCCATCCTCCCCTGGGGAGCGATTGAACCCCACAACTACCATCTGCCCTATCTGACGGATGGTATCATCTCCTACGAGATTGCCTGCGACTGTGCTGAAAATGTTTATAACCAAGGCGTTACCTGCATGGTGCTGCCGCCTGTCTGGCTCGGATCACAGAATGCGGGTCAGTGGAACAAACCCTTTTGCGTGCACACACGGAGCGAAACACAAAAAGCGATCCTTACCGATATTGTTACCTCTCTTCACGGACAAGGCTTCCGGAAGCTGGTTATCATCAACGGACACGGAGGGAATACCTTCAAGCCTTATATTCGTGATTTGACGATGGCTTTTCCCGATTTTCGTCTGGTGGTGGCCGACTGGTGGGCGATTGTTCCCACGGGTGACTATTTCGCGGAGAAACCCGATGAGCATGCAGGCGAACAGGAAACTTCGGTGATGCTTCACTACCACCCTGAACTGGTTGCAATGGAGCGGGCAGGAGACGGCATCGTTTCACCATCGCGGATAGAGGCAGTAGACCAAAAAATAGGTTGGATGCCCCGCAACTGGGACGAAATTTCTTCGGATACCGGTATCGGTAACCCGAAAAAATCGACTGCCGAAAAGGGGGCACGTTACGTGCAGGCCGTCATCGAAAAAATTACGAA
>WOYI011110424.1_pt1 | contig 13089 bp, 14 predicted proteins | sample 6423411 | NCBI WGS metagenome assembly WOYI01 (sample SAMN13441803, study PRJNA592873) | oil field metagenome | biome: oil field; feature: oil-well bore; material: oil-contaminated soil; isolation source: oil-contaminated soil from oil-well borehole | place: Germany: Wietze | collected 2016-10-18 ... | reverse complement strand
GAGCTGGCTCAGCCCGGGGGTGGGTTAGCCCTTCTGCCAGAGGCAGTAGCCGGTGAGTCGGACGCTGAACATGTGGGGCGACACCTCCAACGTCAGCGGCTGACCCGGTTCGGCCGTCAGCGTCTGCGGCGGGCCGGTCTTGCCTGCGCCCGCCACATCCATGATTTCGGCGCTGCACGTCGTGTCGGCGGTCAGCGGTGCCGCCGTCCAGGTGCCGCCGTGGACTTCCGGATTGCGGCGGCCCTGCCCGTGTAGGACCAGTTCGGGGCCGGTGGTCAGCCAGCGATCCGAAGAGGGATACGGGTCGAGGAACGGCTGCCAGGTGGCTCCGCTGCATTCGAGCAGATATTTGGCATCGCCGATGGCGGTCAGTGCGCCGTCGAGATCCCCGCCGCAGGCGGCGCCGATGGCCGGGGGATTGGGCGGGGGCCCGGGAGGCGATGGCTCGGGACTGGCGTGCGAGCACGCGGCCGCGCAGACGGCGAGCGCAGCCATGGCCGTGCCCGCCGACACCGCGCGGGCCATCACACCGCCTGCAGCGCCGAGATGTCGGTGCGCATCAGGTGCACGTTGTATTGATCCCAGTTCGACAGGTTGTAGTACAGGTACTGCTGGTTGCCCGCACCCGACGCCGCCGTGCCGGACAGTGGATGGATCATCGGTGCGTACCAGCCTGCCGCCCGCGGCATCAGCGTGATCGAGTCCGACCAGTTGCCCTGCGGGGTATCCGACACCCGCAGCACCACATCGTTGCGGCCGTCGGTGTAGGTCACGAGGTACCGTCCTGCGTACTCGTTGTACTGCACCGACATCTCGCTGACATTGCCGAAGGTGGGCAGGCCGCCGACCCAGATGCCGTTGAGAATCTTGCTGAACAACCCAAAGGTGAAGCAGTCAAAGACCTTGTACACCGCGTGGACAAGATCGTTCTCGCTGGATCCGATCACCGGTACGGCTGCCGACGGGTCGCCGGTGGCCCAGTTGCCGGTGCCGTCGGAATTCTTGCCGGTCCAATACTGGTACTTGTCGAGTTGGCGCAGCTGGCTTTCCGGCACCCGCGCCAGGTACGCGGAGCCTTGCCGGCCCGACGGGGTGCCGTACACGTAGACGTAGCGCTCCCTGGTCAGATCACCCTCCGATGCCGTCCAACTGTCGGGGTCGTCGGGATTGCCGTACACCAGCGCGTTCTGCTGGAAGTGCTCGTCTCCGGGCACGTACGCCTTGCTCGAGCGCAGCCAGCCCGACGATCGCACGGTGTCGGAGTCGACCGCCCACGTCTCGCCGCCGTCGGCGGAGTAGGCGATCGCCGAGTAGTTGGTGGTCCACCGGCCCGGGGTGTCCCAGGTACGCACCGACATCACGGTCGCGTACTGGACATAGTCGCCTTCGGCCGTTGCGTCCGGAACGGCGATCGCCGCGGTCGGAATGAGGGTGTAGGTGTTGCCGAAAAGGCCGTCGACACCGGGATCGGTGATGATCTGCATCGCGCCCGCCCGCGGGCCTCCGGTGCCGTACCAGGTCGGTGTGCCGTTCGGATCACCCGGGTATTGGGCTCCCGCATTGATGACGGCGGCGTTCCATTCCAGGCCACCGTTCAGGTCGGTGTCGATGGTCCGGAACAGCACGTTGTTGCGCCAGTCTCCGGCCATCCCCGGATCGCTGTAGGAATCGCCGAACAGGCTGTAGACGATCGGCTTCTGGGTCGCGTCATCGATGTAACCGCTGTCCCACATGATGCCCAGATCGGTGCCCGCGACGAACCAGTGGGCGGTGGGGTTGCCGGTCACCAGGCCCAGATCTGTCCGGCCGTCGGCGAGGCTGTCCGGAACGACCGGTGCCGGCGCCCGGCCGGGATTGGCGTCATAGACGTCGTCGGCGGCAACCAGGGCAGCCACCTGCCCTCCGGGCACGGTGATCTCGTTCTTGCCCAACGCCTGGGAGGTCTCACGTCGCGTCCACGCCATCACGGCGAGCACGAAGGGGGACGGGCCCGGCGTGTGCGGACTGCTGTCCGCCGACGGTGACAGTCCCACAGTGGCGAGCAGCGTGGTCACCACAGCGTCCTCGGCCATCCGGGATGCCTCGATGGTCTTGCTGGGGGCAGTGGTGACCGGTGTGGCATCGCTGCGCATGGTCGACGGCGGCGGCGGGAGGGCGACTGCGGTGCGCTGCGCATGGTCGGAGGCGTCAACCACCTTCCCGAGTGCCTTCTCGGCCACAACGCTGGCTCGCTTGGGCCGACGCAGATCGGGCACCGCGTTGACGGCGTCGGGGACGATCTGTCGGCGTTCGGTCTTGTCGGCGGCCCGGCGCAGGCCGGCGAGCGGGGCCGGCGGGGTCGCCGCGGCCCGGGCCACATCGTTGTGCGTGGCTCGGAGTTCGGCCCGCCTGCCGTAGAGGCGAGTGGGCACCTTTTCCGCTTCGCTTCGGACGTGCTCGACGGCGTCACCGAGACCGTCGAGTCTGGTGTCGATCTCCTTGCGAATCCGGTCACGCTGGACGGCGCGACGATCGCGGCTGGTGTCGGTCTCCTTGCGAATCCGGTCACCCACGGCCGACAGCGGTCCCGTCCGCGCCGGGCCAGAAGTGGCACCCGATGCGCCCACGCTGGCGTCAGCCCCGTTGTTGCTGCTGCCGGCGGTGCTGTCAGGGCCCTCCGCCCGTGCGCTCGGTGCCCCGGTGCTCATCGCGGCGCCTATGCCGAGTGCCACCGCCAGGGCGCCGACACGGCTGATGTAGCGGGTTGCATCCATGACGCTCCGTAAGGTCAAGCTTCGATCCTGGCCCGCTCCAGACCCTACCTCCGCCGGTGTCAACCAACGTGCGGAACCTGCCGAGCGGCGGGTCGATATTTGCGATCGGGTACACGACCTCAGTTCCCAGCCAGCACAGCATCCTCAGCGCTTCCCGGATATTCCACCGCGGTGGTGGCCCGCCGCGTCGGCGCCGTATCGAGATCGACGTGTGTACCCCGGAACACGGTGGGGAACAGTCGGATCAGGGGTGACCGCGACGCCGAGTTGATCATCGTCATATCGAGCAGTCCGTCGGTCGGGCCGGCGTGCTAAACGCGCCGGCCCGCGGGGTGGTGACCGGTGTCGGCGACTGAGTCAACGTCGTCGACGTAGTCGGCGAGCGAGCAGCTGCGGAGGGGCTGCGGAGGGGCTTCGGTGAGGGACTGTTTCCGTGGCCACGGAGGCTGACCGCGAGGGCGCGGTAACCCTTATCGGCGAAGAAGTCCAGGAAGTGTTCGTCCCAGCACCATGCGGCGTGCCAGGCCCCGTGGACGAAGAGCAGGGGCACCGGGTGGGATTGGCTGCAAGCCCCTTTGTCGATCACCTCGAGCATGGCCCTAGCCTTTCCTCTGCGGGAGAACAGCCGCCGACGACCGCGGCCGGCGGTTAGCTGCGATGACGCCGAGAATAGCCTCTGGCCAGGCAATAGACGGCCCGAATTGCTCATCCATCTTTTCGCGCGGTCGCCTTGGGGTTCGTGTCGCGTTTGAGCTCGGCCGATCCTGATGCCGGGTTCACAGTGCTGCTTGCCGCGCGTATTGCAGTTCTGCAGCTTTTGTAGCCGGTCTTCGAACTCGGTGCGCAGATGGGCGTAGGGGCGGTTGCCGTAGAAGGCGGTGCGGTCGACTCCGCCCGTGGCAGACGACAAATGTACTTCCTTGAGCCTCGTCAATTGGTAGACAAGTGCCATGTTCGATGGCTTTGAAATGGTCGACGTGGACGTCGACGGCGTCCGCATCCACGCGCGCGTCGGTGGCGAGGGGCCTCCGGTGCTGCTGCTGCATGGCTACCCGCAGACGCACGTGATGTGGCACGAGGTGGCACCAGCGTTGGCTGAGTCGCACGCGGTCGTTGCCGCCGACCTGCGCGGGTACGGCGACTCGGACAAGCCTGCGGCGCAGGCCGACCACGGGTCGTACTCCAAGCGGGCCATGGCCGCCGACATGGCTGCGCTGATGAAGGCTCTCGGACACGATCGCTTCGCCTTGGTTGGCCATGACCGCGGCGCTCGGGTCGCCCATCGGCTTTGCCTCGACTACGCCGACCGGGTCGAGCGGGCCGTGGTGATCGACATCGTCCCGACCCGCCACGTCTTCGCCAACGTAGACCGCGCTTTGGCGACGTTTTACGACCACTGGTTCTTCCTCGCAGAGCCACCGGACCTGCCCGAGGTTCTGATCGGCGGCGCGCCGGAGTACTTCCTGCGCCGAAAACTCGACCAGTGGTCGGGACCTGCCGCGGCGTTCACCGAGGAGGCGGTAGCGGAGTATGTCCGTTGCTTCTCTGATCCCGCGACAATTCGGGCGACCTGTGAGGACTACCGTGCGGCGGCGTCCATCGATCTCGAGCACGACGACGCAGACGCGGCCGCGCGTCGCCGTATCGCTTGCCCGCTCCTCGTTGTGTGGGGTGCGAAGGGCTACGTCGGTGTGGCTTACGACGCGCTCACGGTGTGGCGCGCTTATGCCGAGGATGTAAGGGGCCACGCGATCGACTCCGGCCATTTCGTGCCCGAGGAGGCGCCGGCGGAAACCATCACCGTGCTACGGGATTTCTTGGCCTAGAGCGCCTGGGCCGCCGACCGCCGGACGGTCGCGTGTGCACGGTGTTGTCGGTCACTATCGCTAACGGGGCCTTCAGGACTTCCTCGCTGCCGTTGGCATGCCCATTTCAGATCAGCAGGTAGCCGAGTCGCTGAGCCGCCCCGCCGATCCGCAGTGCTAGGCCCGGGTGTGTCAGCGGCAGCGATATCGCCGGTCGAGTCGGCATCGCCGCCATAGCCGGAACAAATAGGGCGACGCAGGGCCCACCGGCGAACCGACTGTTGTAGCGCATCCCATCGAGATCAGGAAATGCCTCGGTGATCCGCCTGGCCCACCGCTGTGTGATCGAGTGCGGGCCAGTGGACAACGCGAACGTTCCGCCAGCCCTGGTAGGCCACGCGCCGACGCTGTCGGCCGCCAGGTCCAAGAGTCTGAGCTCACGCGTGAACCGCAAACCGGTCAGATACGGATCGCCTCGAAGACGATCGATGGTGCGCGCCACCTGAAAAGCCTCTGCCAGCGCTGGCGTAGGCGCCGATGCGCCGTACCAGACGCCAATCCCAGGTTGCTCGCGAGCAGGAGGTGAATGCGGGTCAAACCTCAGATGTGGTCCATGCTCCCGAAACCTGTTCCAGGCCAACACCTGATCACCCGTGGTCCGGTGAACGCGCCACCACAGCTCACTAGTCGAGACGACTCGGTACTCGTCATCCCGAATGCCCTTCGCGCGCAGATCAGCGACCGGTGGAGGACCTGGAAGCCGAGCACTCACGCGGTGTACCAGTCGGAGCTGGCGGCCGCAGCGACGACGTGTTCGACATCACCACCGCCGCGCAGCCACTCCACCGGGGTCATCGCGTGGTCCTGGAACAGCTCCAGCTGCGGCGTGCGCAGAAACCCTGCCACGGCGACGGGATGCAGATCCGAGGGCAACGCTTTGAACACCCGATCCAGGCCGCGAACCTGGCGGCTCGGACCACCGTTGGCGTCCGTTTCGAACTGCAACACCGGAAACACCCAGCTCTGACCGTCAGGGATAGCCCATAACTCGCCGGCGAGCCGCTTCTGCCGCACCCGCGACGCGCTCACACCCAGACCGCTGGCCACCTCGTCGGCTGTGAACGCCGTGACGGCAAGCTGGGCAACATGGCCGGCGATCTCGGTACCGGCGGCGAGAAGCGCATTGCGGTTCTCGGTGAAGTCGGTGTCATCGAGCAGCCGAGCCTCTTCGTCGGTAAGGGACGCGGCCCACGGCCGCAGGGCGGGCAGGACTTTCAAGGCGGCGACGAAGTCACTGGTGCTGATGTCGAAGCGGTCGCGCAGCAGCTGGTCCAGTTCAGAGTTCACGGTCATGAACACCCCCCCTTAACGTAGATTCACGCGATAATATCGCCGTTAATCTGCGCTGTCGAGGTAAGTCAAGAAAGGGCTCTAGCCGGGCCGTCCCGTCAGCCGGAATAAGGCCTGGACCTGCCGCGTTCTTCCTTTTAGTCAAGATCAACAGACGATTCGTCAGTGGAAGGGGAATCGCTATGCGCGTACACAAAAACGATGTGGTTTCCGCCCGGCGGACGATCCAGAACATGGATAGGCCGCGGGTTCCGAAAGGGACCAAGGGAACAGTGGTGGAGACGACGGTGTTCGGCAGGCCCAAGCGTGTCTGCTTCTCGGTGTCCGACGTCTGGGGGCCCAAGCGTGTGCGGGTGAGGGTCGGCCGCCACGATGTCGACAGCGACTGAACGCCCTCGCCTCGGCCCGCCACCAACCCGTCGCCGCAGGTCGGGGCCGATTCGCGGGTGATGTGAGTGATACTGTGAGCTGTTGCCGCGGTCCGCGCTGGCTAACCCCCTCGAATCCCCGTCGTGGACTGCGGCACTTTTAGTGCCCTAGCTGTGCCACGTGCGTTTATCGCAGGGCGTGAACGGGCTGAAGGTGACGTGGCGAGGAATTGCCACCGATGTTCGCGGATAGACCGCGAACAGAGTCATAGCTATCCAAAGGTTGCTGACCAAGTATGTGGGACGAGATTGTCGATGTGGTGTCGGTGGGAGCAGGTCCCGGTGGGCTGGCGTGTGCGATCGCCGCGGTTGACGCCGGGCTCGACGTTTTCGTCGCCAGACCCGCTTCGGGCGCCCCGCCCGAACCGATGCCTGAGACCGACGACACCCGTGGCTGGCTGCCCGTCGTCACCGACGCCGAAACCATGGCCTACTTCCGCGCATTGTCCGAAGAGTTGCCGACCGTGACGCTGCCCACCGACCCGAATGAGCTGCCGATCAGGACCTTGTGCGATGTCAAGGTCGACACCTCCCGCCGAGCGCCGGTCGAGACATTCTTCGGAGCCCGGCTCGGCGTCTGGGCGGCGGGCTGTATCGCGTCGCCCTACGGCCTGCTCTTCACCAGGGTCACCGGCTGGCCCACTGCGACGATGCGGACGACGGGCGGGAAATCATTCGAGGTGCTCGCCCTCGATGAGTCCGATGGTGCGCCGTCGGACCGGACCTTCACCGGCCGCTTGGACGCGATGGCGGCCGCTCGCGGCATCGAGGTGCTCGAGGACCACCCGCTGCAGCGCATCGTGTTCGATGAGGGCGAGATCGCCGGCGTCGTCGTCGACTCGAAAAATGGTCCGTGGGCGGTGCGGGCCCGTGTCGGGATCGCCGTGACCTCATCGGAACCCTGTCCGTCCGATGACCGGGTACTGGATGCCGACAGCAGGATCGCTCTGATCGGGCTGACCGCGAGCCGCTTTGGGCGGGTCGAGGTGGTGCGCACGGTCGGTGCGCCTTGAGTCAACCGACCCGGTGCACGGCGCGTATCGACGAGGAGCTATGTATGGAGGAGGAAAGTCGATGCGTTTACCGGAGGAGAATTATAGTGCAGGTTTTCAAGAATCTTGATGAGCTGGTGGGGGCTGCGGGCACCGAGCTGGGCCCCACGGAGTGGCTGGAGATCGACCAGGACCGGGTGAATAAATTTGCCGAAGCAACCGAAGATCACCAGTGGATCCACGTCGACCCGGATCGTGCCGCGAGTGGACCCTTCGGCGGAACCATCGCTCACGGGCTGCTGACCCTTTCGCTGTTGCCCTACTTCAGCCACCAGCTCTACCGCGTCGAGGGCATCTCGCTGGGGGTCAACTACGGCTACAACAAGGTTCGGTTCATCACCCCGGTGAAGGTGGGCGCGAAGGTGCGGGCCCGCGCGGTGATCAACGATGTGACGCCACTTCAAGGTGCGGCCCAGTCGACGGTCACCATCACGGTGGAGATCGAGGGATCGGAAAAGCCTGCGGCGGTGGCAGAGTCGATCGTGCGCTATATCGCCTGATTCGCGGCCTTGCGCTGGGCGGCCTTCACCAGGGCGCCCCCGATGATGAGGCGCTGGATCTCGCTGGTGCCCTCGTAGAGCCGCAGCAACCGCACCTCGCGGTAGATGCGTTCGACGGGCACTTCGCGCATGTAGCCACTGCCACCGTGGATCTGGACGGCGAGGTCGGCGACATTGCCCGCCATTTCGGTGCAGAAAAGTTTCGCCGATGACGGTGCGATGCGCCGGTCCTCGTCGGTGACCCACAGTCGTGCGGCCTCGCGGACCAGCGCGCGGCCGGCCATGACGCCGGTCTGCTGGTCGGCGATCATGGCCTGCACGAGTTGGAAGTTGCCGATGGGGGTGCCGCCCTGAGTGGCGGTCGCGGCGTAGGCCACCGACTCGTCGAGCGCGCGCTGTGCGCTGCCGACGGCCAGTGCGGCGATGTGCACGCGCCCGCGGGCCAGCGATGTCATCGCGGCCCGGTAGCCGATGTCCTCACTACCGCCGACCAGGGTGTCGTGGCCGACCCGCACATCGTCGAAGCTGACATCGGCCGTCCAGGCGCCCTCCTGGCCCATCTTGGCGTCCTTGGCGCCGATGTGGATGCCCGGGGTGTCCACGGGCACCAGGAAGACCGCGATACCGGCGCCGTCGGCATCTGCGGGGCGGGTGCGGGCGAACACCACGAACAGGTCGGCGTTCGGTGCATTGGTGATGAACCGCTTCTGGCCGTTGATCACCCACTGATCGCCATCGCGAACGGCCTTGGTGCGCAGGCCTGCCGGATTGGAGCCGGCGCCCGGTTCGGTGAGAGCGAAGGATGCGACCACCGCACCGGAGGCGATGCCCTCCAGCCAGCGGGACTTCTGCTCGTCGGTGCCGAACCCGACGAGCACCTGACCGGCGATGCCGTTGTTGGTGCCGAACATCGAGCGCAGCGCCAGGCTGGTGTAGCCGAACTCCAACGCCAACTCGACATCCTGCGCAAGGTTCAGCCCGAGGCCACCCCATTCCTGCGGGATCGCGTATCCGAACAACCCCATGCTCTTGGCCTGATCGCGGATATCGTCGGGCACCCGGTCGGCGGACATGATCTCCAACTCGCGGGGCACCACCTGGTTGCGGATGAACTGGCGGGTGGCGGCGAGGATATCGGCGAAGTCTGCGTCAGACACGGCGGCGGCGGTATCGGCCATCAGCGGGATCTCCTGGGGGTTGGTGCGACCCACCTGCGGGGTGGTTCGATACAAGAAATATCATATTTTATGTATGCAACTACTCGGGCTTCAGGAAGGAAAGGGCTCCCATGGCTCTGCTTGACGGTCGTACCGCGGTGATCACCGGTGGTGCGCAGGGAATCGGGTTCGCTATCGCCGAATGTTTCGTGGCCGAGGGCGCCCGGGTGGTGCTCGGGGACCTCAATCCGGAAGCCACCGATGCCGCAGTCGCCGCGCTCGGCGGCCCCTCGGTGGCCAAGGCGGTCAGCTGCGATGTCACCGATGCCGGGCAGGTCGAGGCCCTCGTCGGTGCCGCGGTGGACACCTTCGGCAGCCTCGACGTCATGGTCAACAATGCGGGTATCACCCGCGACGCCACCATGCGCAAGATGACCGAAGAGCAGTTCGATCAGGTGATCTCGGTGCACCTCAAGGGTTCGTGGAACGGCACCCGGTTGGCGGCAAACATCATGCGGGAAGCGAAAAGCGGTGCGATCGTCAACATCTCGTCGATCTCGGGCAAGGTCGGACTGATCGGCCAGACCAACTATTCGGCCGCCAAGGCCGGCATCGTCGGCCTCACCAAGGCCGCCGCCAAAGAGGTGGCCCATCTGGGCGTGCGGATCAACGCCATTCAGCCCGGCCTGATCCGGTCGGCGATGACGGAGGCCATGCCGCAGCGGATCTGGGATCAGAAGCTTGCCGAGATCCCGATGGGGCGCGCCGGGCGGGCCAGCGAGGTCGCCTCCGTCGCCCTGTTCCTGGCCTCGGACCTGTCCTCGTATATGACCGGTACCGTGCTCGAAGTGACCGGCGGGCGGCACATCTGAAATGTCTGACGCCGTTATCTGTGAACCGGTCCGCACTCCGATTGGCCGCTACGGCGGCATGTTCCAGTCCCTGACCGCCGTCGAACTGGGCGTCGCAGCACTGCAGGGCCTGTTGGCGCGCACCGGAATTCCCGTCGATGCCGTCGAGGACGTGATCCTCGGGCACTGCTATCCCTCCGGCGAGGCCCCGGCGATCGGACGGGTGGTGGCACTGGACGCCGGCCTGCCGATCACCGTGCCCGGTATGCAGATCGACCGGCGCTGCGGATCCGGCTTGCAGGCCGTCATCCAGGCCTGCCTGCAGGTGCTCACCGGCAACAATGATCTTGTCGTCGCCGGCGGCGCCGAGTCGATGAGCAACGTGGCCTTCTACTCCACCGATATGCGCTGGGGTGGGTCGCGAGGTGGGGTCACGGTGCACGACGGACTGGCCCGCGGCCGGACCACGGCAGGGGGCAAGAATTACCCGGTTCCCGGCGGCATGCTGGAGACCGCTGAGAATCTTCGCCGCCAGTACGGCATTTCACGCACCGAACAGGACGAACTTGCGGTGCGTTCGCACCGGAAGGCCGTCGCCGCCCAGACCAGCGGGGTGCTCGCCGAGGAGATCATCCCGGTCACCGTGTCGACGCGCAAAGGTTCGGAGGTGATCGACACCGACGAACATCCGCGCGCGGACACCTCGGTCGAGGCGCTGAGCAAGCTGCGGCCGGTGCTGGGTAAGAGCGATCCCGAGGCCACCGTCACCGCAGGCAACTCCAGCGGACAGAACGACGCCGCTTCCATGTGCATCGTGACCACCCCGGAGCGTGCCGCCGAACTCGGGCTCAAGCCCCTTGTCCGACTGGTGTCCTGGGGTGTGGCCGGGGTGGCGCCCAATGTCATGGGCATCGGCCCGGTGCCGGCCACCGAGCGGGCGCTGGCGAAGGCCGGTCTCGCTCTGTCCGATATCGACCTCATCGAACTCAATGAGGCATTCGCCGCGCAGGCGCTGGCCTGCACTCGCGAATGGAAATTCACCGACGCCGATCTGGAGCGCACCAACGTGCGTGGGTCGGGCATCTCGCTCGGCCACCCGGTCGCCGCGACCGGTGGCCGGATGCTGGCCACCCTCGCACGTGAACTCGACCTGCGTGACGCCCGGTACGGGCTGGAAACCATGTGCATCGGTGGCGGTCAGGGTCTGGCCGCCGTCTTCGAACGGACAACACCATGACTCGCCTGGCGCAGACTCCCGGTCTCACCGACGTGCAGGCCGAGATCGTCGCCACCGTGCGCCAATTCGTGAACAAGGAGATCATCCCGAACGCTCAGGAGTTGGAGCATTCCGACACCTATCCGCAGCAGATCGTCGACAAGATGCGCGATATGGGTCTGTTCGGCCTGATGATCCCCGAGGAGTACGGCGGTCTCGGGGAATCGCTATTGACCTATGCGTTGTGTGTCGAGGAACTGGCCCGCGGCTGGATGAGTGTGTCCGGCGTCCTCAACACGCACTTCATCGTCGCATACATGATCCGACAGCACGGCACCGACGCCCAGAAGCAGCATTATCTGCCGGCAATGGCCACCGGCGAGGTGCGCGGTGCGTTCTCGATGTCCGAGCCCGAGTTGGGATCCGACGTCGCCGCGATCCGCACCAAGGGCGTCCGCGACGGCGATGATTACGTGATCACCGGGCAGAAGATGTGGCTGACCAATGGCGGCAGCTCCACGCTGGTCGCGGCGCTGGTGAAAACCGATGAGGGAGCGGACAAGCCGCACCGCAATCTGACCGCGTTCCTGATCGAGAAGCCGGCTGGGTTCGGCGAGGTACTGCCGGGGCTCACGATTCCGGGCAAGCTCGACAAGCTGGGCTACAAGGGCATCGACACCACCGAGTTGATCTTCGACGGGTACCGGGCGAATGCCACCGACGTCCTCGGTGAGGCGCCCGGCAAGGGCTTCTTCCAGATGATGGACGGTATCGAGGTCGGTCGGGTGAACGTCTCGGCCCGCGCGTGTGGCGTCGCGCTGCGGGCTTTCGAACTGGCGATTCGCTATGCGCAGCAACGGGAGACGTTCGGCAAGCCGATCGCCGGGCATCAGGCGATCGCCTTCCAGCTCGCCGAGATGGCGACCAAGGTGGAGGCCGCCCACCTGATGATGGTGAATGCGGCCCGACTCAAGGATTCCGGTGATCGCAATGATGTCGCGTCCGGGATGGCGAAATATCTGGCCAGCGAGTACTGCGCCGAGGTCACCCAGCAAAGCTTCCGGATCCACGGCGGCTACGGATACTCCAAGGAGTACGAGATCGAACGGTTGATGCGTGATGCGCCGTTCCTGCTGATCGGCGAGGGCACCAGCGAGATCCAGAAGACCATCATCAGCAAGAATCTGCTGGATGAGTATCGGATCTGACCCGGAGTTCGCGGTCCGTCCGCAACTCTCCGACGATGTCGCAAGAGTGGTGCGGCGGAGGATCTTCGACGGCACCTACCGCGCGGGGGAGTACCTGCGCCTGGACCAGCTGGCTGTCGACCTCGGCATCAGCGTCACCCCGGTGCGGGAGGCGCTGCTGAATCTGCGGGCCGAAGGTCTACTGGTTCAGCACCCGCGGCGCGGGTTCATGGTCCTCGAGTTCACCGCGCGTGATCTCGCCGATGTCGCCAACGTCCAGGCCTACGTCGGGGGAGAGCTGGCGGCCAGGGCAGCCGAGAACATCAGTGCAGAACAGCTTTCCGAGCTGAAGGCAATTCAGAGCGAGCTCGAACAGGCCTACCGGCAGACCGACCCGGACCGAGCGGTGCGGCTGAACCACGAGTATCACCGGCTGATCAACGTCGCCGCCGACTCGCCCAAGCTCACCCTGTTCATGTCGGGCATCACCCGATACCAGCCCGAGTCGGTGTTCCCCACGCTGGAGGGCTGGCCGAAACAGTCCATCAAGGATCACCGCCGGGTCATCGCGGCCTTCGAGCGCCGGGACGCCGGCGATGCCCGCGCGGCCATGGACGAGCATTTCACCATCGGGGTGGCGCCGCTGTGTGAACACCTGACCAAGCTGGGTGTGATCCGTCCCATTTGACGTGCGTCAGTAGTTGTTCACGCGCGTCAGAACCCTCGGTAGTGTCCCATGTTGGGGAGTTGTGTCGGTGGTTCGAACTAGTGTTCTAACCATGAACAGCGA
>WOYI010286967.1_pt1 | contig 13092 bp, 16 predicted proteins | sample 6423411 | NCBI WGS metagenome assembly WOYI01 (sample SAMN13441803, study PRJNA592873) | oil field metagenome | biome: oil field; feature: oil-well bore; material: oil-contaminated soil; isolation source: oil-contaminated soil from oil-well borehole | place: Germany: Wietze | collected 2016-10-18 ... | reverse complement strand
CTTATAAAGGTTTCTTTATTTAATCTATACGAAAATTCATAAATTCTGTTTAAAAAAAGGTTTATCCCAGTGGCGGTGGACCCGGTTAATTTTTCCTCTTAAAGAGACGTTTCATATCCTTAATGGAGATATTTGATTTTATTTCCCCGTTAACTATGGTAAAGGGGGCCAAAGCACAACAACCTAAACATCCCACCGATTCCAGTGAATATCCCATATCGAAGGTTACTCCATCCTCCTTAATTTGCAGGTGTCTTTCTATACCTTCCATTATCTTATCAGCACCGCTGACATGACAGGCGGTCCCTTTACACACCATTACGTGTTTACATCCCTGGGGGGGGGTGAACCTGAATGGGAATAGAAGGTGGCCACACCGAAAACCTCACTCTTGGAGACTCCCACAAAACCAGAAACCTCCTCCATTACTTCTTCAGGTAAATATCCGTACCTGGACTGTATATCCTGGAGGATGGGTATTATCTCTGATTTGGTACCTTGATAAGCCGATTTAATTTTCTGCAAATCTTTATGCATCGGAATGCTCCGTTTGGACTAAATCAGAAAAAGAAGATTATAAGCTATCTTTTGTTGTAAACTAATCCACTTATTACGGCTAATACAGACAGTACAAGTGCGCTAATGGGTGTTCCTGTATCCTTCATAGGTACTGTCTCGTCAGAAACTGGTTTATCAGAAGTTGAACTTTGATTAGACCCATTATTTGCATCGGTCTCCCATGATTGCTCGTCTGAGCTAGTTGGACCTATGCTAAAATATTCAACTTCCACTCTATTAGGTGCACCAGTATAAAATACTTCAACTTCATATTTACCATTTGGCTGGTTACGGGTATCAAAGGTTACTGAAGCTAAACCAAATAAATCAGTTAACGTTATCTTTGACCATGTAACTCCATTTGATGGTAAATATTGATGAAAAGTAAAATTCAAGTGTCTGAATGATAAAGGTAAAATTTTCTTATAATACGCAGATACACTTACCTTCACTTTGCCCCCTGGTGAAATAACAGGATAATCTGGAACTTTACCATTTATCTTGTCTATATTGATTTCTACATCGTCGATTGCATTGGTTCCATTTACTGATGCATTGTTACTCCCATTAACTAAAGTTTCATCTGAAGAATTGTTACTTGCAGCTGCAACCACACCAATAGAAAAAGCAAAAACAACGATTAAAAGAAGTAACGGAATAAACCCTGTAATTTTCTGTTTCCTAATTTTCATATCCCCTTTTATAGTTATTAATGAATTAATTCAATAATCACATAAATATGTTTTGAATTGCAGGGGTTGTAAATTTATTGGGGGTTGTAAATTTTTTGTGTTTTTGTGTCCAGTATTGCATTTTTGGGTTGGTGTAGTTGAGGAATCCTTCTGGTTTTTTGTATTTCTTTTTGATTTGTTCTGGATCGGTTTGTCTGAAGTAGTTTTTCGTTTGGGTTGGATGTTTGTGAGATATAATTGTGTCTCATGAATTGTGTGAGTCTTTGAAAGTTGGGGAGTACTGTTTTGGTGATGATTTTTTGTAATACTTTGGGAATATCGTCATATTTTTTCTAGTAGTGTTTTTAATCTTTTTATTGCTGTTTTTCGTTAAATGTAGGTTCTGTCTAAAATGTTACTGATTTTTTGTTTCTTTGGATCCATCGGTATTCTGCGAAGTTTAAGTGCATTTCAAGTTCTAGGTCTGTTCTGAATCTTCTTTTGAGGAATCCAGGTAATGTGATGCCGAAATGTTTTTCTTTTTTGTTGTTTGTTGATGGCATATTGTCATTAGCGATGTGATTGATGGTTTTATCGAATATCTTGCTTAATTTTTGAATTAAATCTCCAATTAAAGAATTTAAATGTTTTATACTATTAAATAAGAATTTGAATCTTCTTTTAGCGTCTTTCACGCTTGGAGCTTTGAATTATATTGGATATTCTTTCTACATAATTTTCCCATTCTTTTATTTCCTTCTTTAGTTTTTCTGATTTCTCTCTTTAGGATGTTTGAGTTGCTTAATTTTATCTTTTTTTTGTTCTTTTTTATATCTGTTTTCTTCTAGATTCCTTGTAAATTTTGTGTTTTTTTTGTTCTGGTTTTGATTTGGCTCTTTAATCTTTTTTAGCACTTTTACCAGGTCCACCATTAAATTATGCATAATATGAAAGGTACATAATTGGTGTTTAGCTTTTAAATCTTCAATTATAAAGGTTATACCATGTTAAACCATCTGTGACTATTGTATCAACTTTTTTCTACCTTTCAATATGGTTTTTATGAAACTTTTTTAATATTGAATTCCTTAACAATTAACCGATTCAATTGTACATGGGTATTTAAGTCAATTAAGGATAATCTAGCTCGATCTTCACCATTAACTTTTAGAAATTGCTCATCATAACCATAAACACCACTCAAATCATCATCTGTATATTTTAAAGCTTCTTCTATCTTATCCTTGTAAAAGTTTTCATACGACTCTTTCTGATGATTCAAAATAGTCTGCCTAGACGGTTTACACCCATAAACCCGGTTAATTTGTTCTTAAATCTTCTCTAACGAACTATAATCAATCAATAACTGTTCGATAACCTCACATCTTAATTTATGGGAGTAATTACAGTTCTTAGGGACAATATTTTCCAGGCTCGTCTCATGGAATTTCCCAAATTTTTCATTAGAACACATATATTTTTGTATTTTAACAGGTCTATTCTTGTTAATATAACGTATACGCCTACCATTCTTATTAGATGTACTGTTACAAAACGGACAACAAGAATTCTCCTCATAAAAGACCACATTCAACGGCCTTCCAGCTAAAACTTCCAATGCAAATAAAAACTCAAAATCCTTTTCACTAGAAACATAGACTTCACAATCCTCATTTTCCAAAAACTTAAATAGTTCTACAACATACACTATATTGCGCGATAATTTGGTATTGTTTAGCGACATAACTAATAATTATCGCGCTAATACTTATTAAACCTTATTATACCACGTAAATAAACATTATATAACTAAATAAAACGCCATAACACAAATCACAATTATATAACTGTCAAATTATAATTACAAGACACATCCATCAGTAACATTTTAGACAAAACCTCAGGACTGAACTTAAAGAAAAATACACACACACCCAAATCAGCCCCAAAAACCACCATACTAACTGTATTTTTAGCAGGACTAATCACAATATTAGGCTACAACTCAAAAACAGCCCTACAAAAACTCTCAGAAACATAAAAAATCTAAGACCCTACAGAAATATTCTGTATTAAAATTCATCGGTCTTTGATTTTACTATTTGAAATTTCAGATAATATTTAACTACACATTTAACTCATATATTAACATGAAAGGGAAAGTAATAGGAGACATCCTCGTAGTTAAAAAAGACGTGGAGAACCCGGAAACATTTCTGGAATTACCGGGAGTTAACCGGGTGGTTAAGTTAGGCAGAATCAAGGGTTTAAAACGGGAACCCGAGGTGGAAGTGATTTTAGGTGATGGTACTGAAACTATCCACCGGGAAAACCACTGCCTCTTCAAGCTGGACGTGTCCAAGATAATGTGGTCCAAGGGCAACACCACAGAGAGGAAGAGGATCGCTGGATTAGTGGAGAAAGGGGAGACTGTAGTGGATTTCTTCGCTGGTATCGGCTATTTCTCCATCCCCATAGCCGTCCATTCCATGGTGGATAAGATCTACTCCATCGAGATAAATCCTACTGCTTACGATTATCTATGCCAGAATATTACCCTTAACGATGTTTCAGGTAAGATAAAACCATTATATGGGAATTGCCGGGAATTAGCCCCAGAAGGAGTAGCTGATCGGGTTTTAATGGGTTACATCGGTAACACTCACCACTACTTAGATGTGGCCCTGAAGGCTTTAAAGGATGAAGGGGGAGTGATACACTATCATGAATCTGTGCCTGATAAATTTAAGTTTATCCGGCCGGTAAACCGGGTAAAAGAAGCTGCAAATGGCTTTGAAGTGGATATTTTAAATAAGAGGATCATCAAGAAGTACTCCCCTGGCGTGTACCATGTGGTGGTGGATGCCTGGATCCGTAAGGAATAGGTGGTAAGGGATATTATACTAAAATAAAAACATAAAAATGGGGGGTTTACCTGACAGCGGTAGTTTATTCTGAAGATTACAGATTCCACGATACAGGTGTACATGTGGAGAATCAGAGGCGTGTTCAGGTCATAATGGAAGCTATCCAGGAAAGTGGTTTAGTAGATTTAAATGATATTCACCAACCAGTGATGGCTCGTGAAGAAGACCTGCTGAGAGTACACTCCAATGACCATGTGGAACACGTTAGAATGTTCTGTGAGATGGGCGGCGGCAACCTTGATTTTGACACCACAGTATCATCAGAGTCTTACAGGATTGCTAAATTATCAGCTGGAGGTGCTATAAAAGCGGCTGAACTGGTTTTAGATGGGTGTGACAGTGCTTATTCTGTGGGGAGGCCTCCCGGCCATCACGCCACTCGTAACCGGGCCATGGGCTTTTGTATCTTCAACAACCTGGCCATCACCCTGGAATATTTAAGACAGTTAAGGAAGATAGAGAGGTTTTTCATCTTTGACTTCGATGTTCACTACGGAAATGGAACGGCGGATATATTCTATGAAGACCCGGATGTGATGTATATTTCCATCCACCAGGACCCGCGGACGTTATTCCCGGGGAGGGGAAATGTAGAGGAGATTGGTATTGGTGAAGGGGAAGGCAGGAATCTATGTATTCCCATGCCCCCTGGATCAAACAGCCATGATTACCGGTATATCCTGGAAAAAATACTGGGACCAGTTGCACAGAGTTTCTCCCCTGATTTCTATCTGGTGGATGTGGGATTCGATGGACACCGGGATGATCCCCTTTCCAGTATCCGCCTGGATGATGAATTTTTCACCTGGATAGCCGTGGAGATGATGGATCTAGCCCGGTCTTTAACCTTGATCCTGGAAGGGGGATACGATTTGGATGCTCTGGCCCGGTGTAATCGGAACTTAATCCAGGGTCTCGAAAATTATAAAACCATGAAAGAGGAATATGAGAACGGTAAGGAACCCATAGATAACTCCATGGTAAACAGGGAAACCAGAAAGATATACGAAAGTCTCTCTGATATATTCTCTCCTTACTTCGATATTTAAACTTGAATCTGAACGATTTTAAATTTAAACCGATAGTTAACACATTTAAATACATGTATGCTATAAACCGGTGATTAGAATGGATAAAATCCGTTACAGGCAGGCCCAAGAGCTTATAGGTAAAGCAGGAAAATCTAAAGGGACTAAAGAAGTCTTTAAAAAGCCCCAGGAAGGGATAATAGATACAAAATTATTTGGTGAGATTTTAAATGAGATGATGGATTTAGAGGATTGTTTACTCGATAGCAGACCCACCCATTACCTTAAAAAGGATGAGGCCCAGGAGTTCTGTGAGCAGATCATCTCCATCAGAAAGCAACTGGACAGTATACTGGGCGACTTCGGCGTCCTGGAAAAAGCGGATGCAGAAGGGGATATTAAGACATTATCAGATAAATATCTAATTTTAACTACTAAGAGCAATTTTAAAAAGGTTTTAACCAAATTTACAGTGGATCCCCAGAAGATCGTGGTGGCTGGAGTGCCCCTTGAGATAGATGATATGAAGAGGTTGAATCCATACTTACCAGATGTCGCACTCAAATCCATTGAAAAAAGGATATCACACGTCAAAAATGATATTACCAGGAAAAAGGAGCAGTTCAACCTGGAAAATGTCCTGGTAATAGTGGAAAATGATGAATCTGGTGAAATACTTGCCGAGAGGGCCAGAGAATTGTACAATGCCCAAACCATAACACTCGAAAGTTTGAAGGATATAACTCCTGAAGAATTTTTAAAACTTTTATCCGGCCTTTGATACTGGTTAAAATTAATTTAAACCAGATCTATAATGGAATAAATCAATTTTATTCAAAGATCAGGATCAATAAATTGCTTTTTGTGAACTTTTAGAAATGGTAAATAGCAAATGTTATATAGGTAAGTAAAGTATTCCCAATTTGGTGAAGTTTTCACATTTCATATTATCCTTGTATGATCTATGTACCCAGGATATGATGTACTTGACACTCGAGAAATACAAACAACATGAATTTACTTTATTTTGTATGAATTTTTCTTCTAGATTGGATTTTAATCAAGTTAATTCTATTGTAGATTAACCTGCGTGGTGAAAAAAAGATGGACCGATCATGTTTCCCTGACACCCAGGACAATACGCCCACTATACCTGTACATTTAACCCGTGTAGGGGTTACAGGTGTAAAAAAACTTCTGAAAATTGAAAGATTTGGAAAAAGACCGATAATACTCATTCCCACCTTTGATGCATTCGTGGATTTACCCAGCACCAAAAGGGGAATACACATGTCCCGAAACCCGGAAGCTATTACCGAGGTTCTCGAGGAGGTTGTGGAAGAATCAACGGTGGAAATTGAGTCATTATGTGCTGAAATCGTTACCCGCCTGCTTAACAAGCATAAGTATGCTAAAAAGGCGGAAGTGAGTATGAAGAGTGATTTCATCATTATGAAGGAGTCTCCCGTCACCCGGCTTAAAACCCAGGAGATGACCAAGATAATGGCCGATGCCAGTGGCACACGCAACGGTGAAGACGTGGTGATAAGGAAGATGATCGGAGCAGAAGTCGTGGGAATGACCGTCTGCCCCTGTGCACAGGAAACCACATATGAATCAACAAAACAGGAACTATTAGAATTTCTGGATGAAGAAACGACCGAAAAGGTCCTGGAAAAAATTCCATTCGCCTCACACAACCAGCGGGGCAGGGGAATGATCATGATAGAAGTCCCTGAACAGAACGTGATACGAGGAGAAGACATAATCCGGATCATCGAAAATTCCATGAGTTCCCCGGTATGCGAACTGCTTAAAAGGGTGGATGAAAACGCAGTGGTGGTCAAGGCGCATCAGAATCCTAAATTCGTGGAGGACTGCGTGCGGACCATGGTACAGAAGATCGTAAATAAATATTCACACCTGTCAGATGACACCATGGTAACGGTAAGACAGATAAACGAAGAAAGCATTCACCAGCACAACGCATTTGCAGAGAAGGTTGCCACCCTTGGCGATCTTAAAAAAGAGATGCTCAATGGAGATGAACCACAATGAAGATTCATGAGGTTGCAGGTAATGTAATGGGTATGCTGGAAGCATTTGAGGGTTCAAGACCCGCCATGGACACACCACAGATGCTCATCGTTCGGGGAATGTCTCGTAAAGAAATGGAACCCGAAGAACTGGAAAAAGTGATCTCAGATGTATTAGACGAAATCGGCGCCCGAAGAATCGAGGTATTTTCCAATGAAGCCAAGGATATAATAGGTGTTATGGACGAAAATATCAGAGGCCAGGTGGAAATACAGGGAGAAACTGATATCTACGGGATATACCGACTTAAGGACTCTTTTGAGGCTATGAACTGTCATGTTGAATATGCATTAGGTTTACTGGATGGATTAGCCATTTTCATAGTGTTATGGATGGATAAAAGCGGATTCGGCCCTAAATTCGTTGAAATAGTGGTTGTGAATCTGGAAATTTAAAACTTTTTAATTACAGGTGGAGTATCTCCCCCTTTCAATCTTATTCAAGGAAATCTATTTAAAAGGAACAATGCAATGCCTGAACTTTCAAAAGATGATATAGTCGACCACCTTAATTCGGGATACAAGGAAATTTCATCCCTGATGGGGAAAATAAATTCACATAAGGATTCCAGGGTAACCTATTCCCGGAATATTTTCCTCCCCATCACCAATATCTGCAGGAATGAGTGTGGCTACTGTATCTATCGCCGAAGCCCGGAAAGCCATGATGCCACCATCCTCATGGAAACAGATGAAGTAATGGCCATGGTACTGGAGGCGGATAAGTATGCCTGTCACGAAGCTCTCTTCACCTTTGGTGAGGGAGCGGATGAATTTTTCGAGGTAAGGCAGGCCCTGGATAAGCAGGGTTACAGTAGCATGGTGGACTACCTGTACCACCTCTGCAGTGAGACCCTGGATAAAACCAAATTATTACCCCATAGCAATCCCGGAATACTTAAAAAGAAGGATTTAAAACTTTTACGGGAAGTAAATGCTTCCATGGGGTTGATGCTTGAAAATTCCAGTGCACGATTGATGGAAACAGCTGTTCATTCAAAAAGCCCTGGAAAAGATCCCAAGTTGAGACTTAAAACCATAGAGGACGCTGGTAAACTCAAAATACCCTTCACCACCGGTCTGTTAATAGGGGTGGGGGAAACTGTGGAGGAAAGGGCAGATTCACTTTTAGAGATCAGGAAACTCCATGATAAATACGGGCATATACAGGAGATCATCATCCAGAACTTCAAACCCAAACCGGGCATTCCACTGGAAAGGTTACAGGAACCCTCCCTCCTGGAGATGGTTAAAGTGGTGACCGTCACTAAACTGCTTTTCCCGGATGTGAGCGTCCAGGTGCCTCCTAATCTGAATATAGATGGTGCCCAGATGTTTCTCCTGGCCGGTGCAGATGACTGGGGTGGTGTTTCACCACTTACCAGGGACTACGTTAATCCAGAAGCACCCTGGCCAGAATTAGGTAGATTAAAATCACTTACTGAAGAGTTAGGCTTACAGTTCGTGGAAAGGCTTCCAGTTTATCCGGAATATATCTCTGAGGAATTTTTGAGTGAGAGGATACTGGAAAAAATAAGTTCTATTGGTTTTTAGTATCCCTATGTTTCAGATACTGTTTAAATTAAAGCATACTTATCTCATTTAAATCTTCTTTTACGATGTTTAACACTGTCTGGGTGTAGGTCCTCTGGACGTCTGCTTCTTTAAGCAGGGATTTTATGAAGTTGTCCAGTTCCTTGGTGTCTTTAAATCTGGTGATGATTATGGCGTCGAATTCTCCAGTTACATCGTACATGCACAGTACATTTTTATGGTAGGCCGTTCTGTCTTCCCAATTTCTAAGTACTCCGCCCTTTACCTTTACACCGATTATGGTGGTCAGGGAGTAACCCAGTTTTTCATGATCTATTATCGGGGAGAATCGCTTTATGATCCCTGATTTAATGAGTTTTTCGATACGGTTGTGGACGGTTCCTATGGATATGTCCAGTTGTTTGGCAATACTTCGGTAGGATTTTCTCCCGTCCTCATGGAATATCTTGATCATCTTCCGGTCGACATCATCGATGACACTTTTACCTTTTTCTTCACTTTCATCATTCATACCCGACACCTCTCATTTGAACAATGTTTATTAATACTGATTTTTACGCATAAATAATTATACATTTTCCATTAAATCGTGGGAATAGTTTAAATACAAGTTTGGATTTATAGTATATTGTGGTTATAATGAGTTTAAATGATGAAGCTATCAAGATGAGATATATAGCCCTGGTAAAGAAGGGTGTAATTGCAGACGACGAATGTAGATCCTACACCAAAAAGATGGATATTGATCCGTGTGTCAAGCGAAAAGTCAAGGAGTTTGAAGATAGTTTTGTTCCAGGCACGGTTCTGTTGAGTGACAAGGCCAGTTATAAGTTACGTGTAGAATATCCCATGGAATAGCCAATTAACCATTTAATTAGTCCTTTTTTTTATTATTTAATATTCCCCTTTTTTTCTCTTAAATGTTTCAAATAATATCTTTTATTTCTCTAACATTTATAGAATCATCTTATTTTTCCCACCATTTTCAGATATTTTTTACTCAGAACACCATTTTATCTCTTCCATGCATCAAATTATCGCTAAAATACCCGCGTTGGTTATGCTGTATTTTTCAAATAGATTCGATCTCTTGACCAGGCCCATTTCAATCAAACTATTTAAGTGTTTATACACCATTGCCCGGGATATGCCTACTTTTTCTCCTATTTCCACCGCTGTTAAATCTTCTTTATATAAAGTTTCCATGATCTTCAGTTTACCCTTGGAGATGTCCAGTTTAAGGGGAGGTATCCTGATTACTTTGTCCTGGTAACAGGTGAAGATACCGTCTACTCCATTTTTATTGGCCACGAAATTAATTAATGGGCCTACACCTCCATTACTGGAAGCAACAAAGACTTCACCATGTTTTTTAGCACCTTCTATCACTTCTGATATCCGTTTACAGGCCTCTTTAGGGTCATCGGTTTCAATTAGAATTTCCCCACCCTTCAGGAATGAGTCTATTTCAGATCTGTGATATTTTCCCTCATGTAAACTTATTATCCCATCTGCCTGTATTTTAACCGAGGCATCGAAGAGACATTGTCCCCTCAAATTACTGATTAAAGTCTTCATAGTTGGATCACCATAACTACTCTGTCTCACTTCAATATATAATTGTATACTTTGAAAGTTGTATGGAGAACAACCTTTAAATACTGAACTCTTCCTACCAAAATTAGAGATTAAACTGGAGGGATAAATACGACCATATCAGAAACCATTAACGCAAAAGCTTTTTCAACACGTCGATTGAACACACAGGTGAGGAAAGCGTTGTCTGAGGAAAAAAATAATATCATACTGGAAAAAACAGGTAAGCTAGACTCTATAGTTGTGGGATTAGGTAAAGAGGCGAATGTAACTTTGGAAGGAGACGTTGGGGATTTTGTAGGCGCGCTTAACAATGGGGCGCGTATAGAAATTCAGGGAAACGCAGGACGATACGTGGGAGACAACATGACCAATGGAGAGATCGTAGTAGAAGGTTCAGCCCAAGACGGAGTGGGTTTCGGCACATATAACGGTACCATAGTTGTTTATGGTGATGCCGGCAACGGTGTAGGCCAGCTAAATAAGGGCGGAACCATCCTTATTGATGGAAATATTGGTGATCTGACAGGCCTCTACATGCTCAGCGGCGACATAATAATCATCGGAGATGCCGGTGCAGATACCGGGGACTGGATGATAGGCGGCACCATCTACATAGGTGGTAATTACGAAACAGGAACCAATGCAGAGGTCCATGAATTGGATCCTTCAGATAAGAGAAAATTAGCCGAATTATTTAAGAAATATGAAATTGACGCTCAAATTGAAGACTTCATAAAGCTGAAACCCAAGGATCTAAGGCCATTCTATGGAAATCATGACGAGGAGGTGGCACTATGAAACAGATCCTCTTAACCGATCCAGAAAAATGCGACGGATGCAATGACTGTATCCAGGCCTGTGAATATGTAAACAATGAAAGCAGCATATTCCTGCATAAAATGGACAGCGGATACCATGCCATAGTCTGTCAACAGTGCATAAATCCATCCTGTATTAAAGGATGCTTCCGGGATGCCATCTACCGGGAAGATGGAGTGGTGAAAATAGACCAGGATCGCTGCATCGGCTGCAGATTATGCATGCTCATGTGTCCCATTGGTAGTATCACCTATACAGAAGAGCAGATGCTTAAATGTGAACAGCAGTGCATGAAGAACGGGGAAGAAACCCCGGCCTGTGTGAATTCATGCGACTCCGGTTGTCTGGAGATAGTGAATGTTAAAGAATTTGCATCCGGATTACAGCAGGATATCGACATGAACAACTCAGTTACCGGATCATCCATTAAACCATTATCCCCCTCAGCACAGCTTGCAACCTCGACACAGGGATTATGCGTATTCTGCGGGACCTGTGAAGTAGTCTGCCCCACCGATGCAATAAAAATAGTCGATAATCATGCTGAAATAGATAAAAGCAAATGTATAATGTGCGGATCCTGCACCGCCGCATGTCCAGTTCTCATACCAACCGGGGCGGGAAGTATATGGGACCCCCGTACAATAGCAGATATCAGGTTCACCTCCAAAGCAGGGAAATATGTCCTGAGGGGATTTGGTACAGAAAGACGCCTTCCTAACTTTGATGATATCATAATACTACCGGCACAGGCTTCAGTATCACCAGTAGATAAGTACCGTGAAGTCTGTAACACCAGAGTAATCCTGGGTACCCGATATGCAGAGAAACCATTGGAGCTGGCAACACCAGTACTGATAGCCGGGATGTCCTTCGGTGCTTTAAGTGAGGAGTGTAAACTAGCCATGGCTAAGGGAACCTCACTGGTTGGGTCTCTGGCCAACACTGGTGAAGGAGGGATGCTCCCGGGTGAAAGGGAATTCGCCGATAACCTGACTGTACAATATTCCTCGGGTAGGTTTGGAGTATCCGCAGACTACTTGAACGTGGCAGATGCCATCGAAGTTAAGATAGGACAGGGAGCCAAGCCAGGTATGGGAGGCCACCTCCTGGCAGAGAAAGTAAGCCCTAAAGTAGCTGAAATAAGAGGTTTACCTATGGGGACAGATGCTCTAAGCCCCTGCCGTTTCCTGGACGCCACCCGAGATGGAGACCTGGCCAAACACATAGAGCTCCTAAGAGAGGTCACCGATTGGCAGAAACCCATCATAGTGAAATTAGGCCCTGGAAGAGTGGATGAAGATGTCAGGATAGCCGTGGAATCTGGTGCTGATGTGATATCAGTGGATGGAATGGAAGGGGGTACTGGAGCAGCCCCGGAAGTGGTCATCGAACACACCGGTGTTCCTACTTTGGCTTCCCTGGTTCAGGCGGTAAGGACCCTGGACGAGATGGGTATGAAGGACACAGTCCAGCTTATAATCACCGGTGGTATTAGGAGTGGTGCGGATGTGGCTAAGGCCATGGCCATGGGTGCCGATGCAGTCTACATTGGAACCGGTGCCATGATCGCCATGGGATGCCGGGCCTGTCGTATGTGCTATACTGGAAAATGTCCGGTTGGAGTGGCAACCCAGGATCCTCTCCTCTGCGAAAGACTGGATGTTGATCTGGCGGCCATGCGTGTTGCTAACTACATAAAATCCATGACTGAAGAGACCAAGATGCTTGCCATGCTGGCTGGCCACTCAGATATAAGGGACTTCACACCCGACGATCTGAGGGCTTTGAATCTCGACACGGCTGAAATAACTGGTTTAAGGTTGATCGGTTATTGAAA
>WOYI011368645.1_pt1 | contig 13093 bp, 10 predicted proteins | sample 6423411 | NCBI WGS metagenome assembly WOYI01 (sample SAMN13441803, study PRJNA592873) | oil field metagenome | biome: oil field; feature: oil-well bore; material: oil-contaminated soil; isolation source: oil-contaminated soil from oil-well borehole | place: Germany: Wietze | collected 2016-10-18 ... | reverse complement strand
TCCATCGAACGCCGGGGCGGCAACTGGGTCGTCAATGAGACCTGGGAGGCGCCTCTGATTGTCGGTGCCGGCGGCCACTTCTGCCCGGTTGCCCGGCTGCTGGGTGACGGCCCGGGCAGCCATGAAACAGTGGTGGCGGCCAAGGAAGTGGAATTCGAAATGACCGACGAGCAGGCCAGCCTTTGCCAGGCCCGGGGCGATACCCCGGAGCTGTGGTTCTGCCGGGATCTCAAAGGCTATGCCTGGGTGTTCCGTAAGGGCAACCACCTCAATATCGGCCTGGGCCGGGAGGACAACCACAAACTGAGCGAACATCTTCAGGCATTCGTCGAGGAGATGAAAGCCAGCGGCCGCATCCCCACCGACCTGCCCGGACGCTTCAAGGGCCATGCCTACCTGCTGTATGCCCACGCCGAGCGCCCCCTGGTCGCCGACGGCGTGATCCTGATTGGCGATTCCGCCGGCCTGGCCTATACCCAGAGCGGTGAAGGCATCCGCCCGGCCGTGGAATCCGCCCTGCTTGCCGCCGAGGTGCTCCGCAGGGCGACAGATTACTCCGCCCCCTCCCTGCAAGTGTATGGGGATGCCATTGCCGAACGCTTTGGCAACCGGGCATCGGACACGGAACAGGGCTGGCAGGTACCGGACTGGGTGAAATTGCCGCTGGCAAGCACCCTGATGCGCTCCCACTGGTTTACCCGGAAGGTGGTGACCGAGAAGTGGTTCCTGCACCGGGAGGTGCCGCCGCTAGAGGTTGCAGTGTAAGCCGAAAAAATGGCGGCCCTCAGGCCGCCATTTGCCGCACACCCCGATATTACTTCCCGAGGTAACTCCGGTACATCCACACCGTCTTTTCCTGCTGCGAGAGATAGTCGCTCATCAGGGCAACGGTGCCTTCGTCCTCGGCGTCACCGGCCAGGCTCAACAGGTTGCGCTGCTTGCCGATGAGTTTGCCGAAGCTCTCCACGATGTTCTCCACCGCTTCACGTCCATCGGAGACATCCTTGCGCTCCGGAATTTCCGAGCGCTCCATATAGGTGCTGTAGGCGTGGGCCGGACGGTGGCCCAGGGTAAGGACCCGCTCGGCGATCTCGTCGATTTTCAGGAGCAGGTCGTCATACAGCTCTTCGAACTTGGCGTGCAACTCGAAAAAGTTCTCGCCCTTGATGTTCCAGTGATAGCCTCGGACGTTCATGTAGAAAATCTGGTAGTTGGACAGCAGATCGTTCAGCGCATCCGACAGCTCAACGGTTTTCCCACTATCGAGACCAATAAAGTTCTTGCTCATCAGGTACCTCCTTGGCGCTGATTGAAATCTCCAGGGCCCACTTTAAGCGGGGTGGCAAGATCCGTAAAGTTAGTTGTATCCGAAAATCTATTCCATAGCCAGTGTCCCGTCTGGTTACCGGGATCAAGGGGCGGTCAGACTCCCGGCCCGCATTCGAGGCACTCATCGGTCATTTCCGGTCCGATCCGGAGGTTCCGGTTCAACTGCTTGAGCGCGGTACGCAGCCCCTCCTCGATCACCGGGTGGTAGTATGGCATGGCGGCCATCTCACTGACGGTCATCCGTTTCTGGGCACACCAGGCCAGCAGGTGGGCAATGTGTTCCGCCGCCGGGCCGAACATTTCCGCCCCCATGAACAGGCCACTGCCATGCTCGCCATAGACCCTGAGGATACCCCGGTTCTTGCCAATGACCCGGCTGCGCCCCTGGTCGGCAAAGGAAACCTCGCCCACTGCGAAACAGCCATGGCATTGCTCGCCGACCTGATCAATGGTCAGGCCGACGGAGGCGATCTGGGGATCGGTAAACACCACACCCAGGGGAACGTAACGCAGACCGGTGCGCACATCCGGCCAGGCGGCAGCATTGTCTCCGGCGATGCGGCCCTCCTCCGCAGCCTCGTGCAGCAGGGGGCGATCGTTGTTGGCATCGCCGGCGATGAAGATGTGGCTGTCGCCGCACCGCAGGGTGTACTTGTCAAATACCGGTGACCCCCGGTCATCCAGTTCTATATCGGCATTCTGGATATCCAGGTTATCCACGTTCGGGCGACGGCCGGTAGCCGCCAGCAGATAATCGAAGGTCTCGGTCACCGGCTTGCCCGAGCCGTTCCTGAAGGTGACGGCCACCCCTTCATCGGTCCGCTCGACATGAGTGACATCGGCATCCGGATCCAGCGGGAACTCCTGATTGAAAACCTCCAGGGCGCAGGCACGGATGGCATCGTCCCGGATCGAGCCGATCGCCCCGCCAACGCCGAACATCCGAACCCGCACACCGAGACGGCTCAGGGCCTGCCCGAGTTCCAGGCCGATCACCCCCGGTCCGAACACCGCCACCGAGACCGGCAGGTCATCCCAGTCAAAGAGGTCATCGTTGACGACGAGGCGATCCTCAGCCTCCTTCAGGAAACCCGGAATGTTTGGTCGGGATCCGGTGGCGATGATGATACGTTCGGCATGGACCTCCACGTCATCGCCAACAACGAGGCGGTTGGGGCCGGCAAAGCGGGCATGCCCTATCAACCGGTGGCGCTCGGGGAAGCCATTGACGGATTCCACCACCGACGAGACAAAACGATCACGTTCCTGGTGCACCCGCTCCATGACCCGGCGGCCGTCGATTGAAACCTTTCCCGGCGAGATACCGAATTCCTCTGCCTTAACCATGGCATGGGCATGCTCTGCAGCGGCAATCAGCAACTTGCTGGGCATGCAGCCGACCCGGGCGCAGGTTGTGCCATACTGCTCTCCCTCGATCAGGACGACCCTGTCCGTTGCCTTCCGCACACGCTGGTAGGCCACCATCCCGGCCGTGCCTGCCCCGATGATCGCCACATCCACTTCGCGCTTTTCCACAACATGCCTCCTTAGCCCCGAATCAGGCGGGGGTTCTGTGAATTCTCTGGCTGTCCGTTTCTTCCAGTATAGAACCAGCCCGGGGGCTGACGTAAAGCAAAGCGGTATTGCACAGGACACCGGTCTGAAAATGACCTACCCTTACCGCTTTCTGCCAACAGGTTCGACGGGAGATACCGGATGGTTCAATACTGGCCAGAATTCCTGACCATTGTCGTGGCTCACCTGCTGGCTGTGGTCAGCCCCGGGCCGGATTTCGCGGTGATGCTCAGACAGGCCCTGTGCCAGAGCCGAAGGAATGCGTTATTGAGTGCCGCCGGCGTGGGCGCAGGCATTCTGGTGCATGTGAGCTATTCCCTGCTGGGCATCGGGCTGCTGGTCAAACAGTCGGTGATGTTGTTCAGCGTATTGAAGGTGGTCGGGGCGCTTTACCTTGCCTGGATCGCCCTGCAATGCCTCAGGGCCAGGGCCGGCGGCATCCATGTGGAGACCGGGAACGCTCCGGCCCAGTCAGCCTTCGCGGCATTACGGCTCGGTTTTCTCACCAATGCCCTCAATCCCAAGGCAACGCTGTTCTTCGTGGCCCTGTTTTCGGTGGTGATCAGCCCCGGTACACCACTGGTGGTGCAGGCGGGGTATGGAGTTTATATGGCGGTGGCCACCGGCGCCTGGTTTGCTCTGGTGACAATATTTTTCACCCTCCCCCGGGTCCGCCAAGCGTTCAACCGCTTTGGTCACTGGCTGGACCGGGTCATGGGTGGGGTGCTGCTGGTACTGGCTGCGCAACTGCTGCTTTCCACAGTGAGCGAATTGCAGCCTCTGTCTGCTCCCAGCCCAGGCACGGATCGGTGATCGAGCAACCGTAGAGCAGCTCGGGGCCATCATCCTGACGCCCCGGTTCGAGGAAGCTTTCCAGCATCAGTCCACGGATATGAGTGTTTCCGGCCCGCCTCTGGGCCATGACTTCCCGGGCAATATCGATCTGGCGCTCCGCCTGTTTGCAGGCGTTGTCGTGGCTGCAGTCCACCATGACGGCAGTGGACAGGCCGGCCTTTTCCAGTCCCGCCACGGCAGCGGCGATGCTGTCAGCATCGTAGTTGGTCACTCCCCGGCCACCGCGGAGCACCAGATGGGTATCCGGATTACCCCGGGTCGAGATCATCACCGGCGCCCCGGTGGCGGACACGCCCAGGTGATGGTGTGGATGGGCTGCGGAGTTCATGGCGTTGGTGGCCACCGTGATCCCGCCGTCAGTGCCGTTCTTGAAGCCGACCGGCATGGGCAGACCGCTCACCATTTCCCGGTGAATCTGGGATTCCGTGGTACGAGCTCCGATAGCGCTCCAACTGATCAGATCACCGAGATAATCCATGGCAAACGGGCTGAGGGCCTCGGTGGCCAGAGGCAACCCGATCCCGGCCAGTTCCCGCAGAAGCCGGCGGGAACGAACCAACCCCTGCTGCAGATCCCCCTGCCCATTCCGTTCCGGATCATACAGCAGACCTTTCCAGCCGACGGTGGTCCGGGGCTTCTCCAGGTATGCCCGCATCACGATCAGGAAGCGGTCACTGACCTCCCCGGCCAGCTGTTTGAGCCGACGACCGTAATCCAGACCAGCGTGCTCATCGTGAATGGAACACGGGCCCATCACGATCAGGATCCGGTCATCCCTGCCCTGCAGGATATTCCGGATCGCCTGTCGATAGCCCTGCACCTGAGCCAACAGATCCGATCCTGCAGGAAACTCCCGGCGCAGTTGTTCCGGTGATGGCAGGGCGATTTCGTGTCGGTGGCTGTCTGCTGCCGCGACAGCGTCGTTCAGCGCATCAGCTTTCAGTGGCATGTTCATAGCGGTATTCCCGTTTCCCTTGGTCAGAATCCAAAAAGCCCCGGCTGGGCTACCAGTCGGGGCTTTTTCGAGTCCGGTGGCAGCCTGGGTTACTGCCGGGCTGCCTTCCTCGTAATTCGTCGGATCAAAATCCTATGGGCGGCCCGGATTCTGGCTAAAATAAAAGCCATAACCAAACCTCCAGAAAAACACAGCAGCGACCGCAACCTTCGTTTTTACGCCGAAAGCTTGCAGAACATTCAATTGACAGGTCGCGTTTGTGGTCTTCATGCTTTTCAATATATACCTCCGGTTTCCGGCTTGGCAACCCGGAGGCCGAAGTTTTTCCGTTTGCCATTCATTCTCGGAGTTCCAATGCCCCCATTCCACGTCGCCTCCTACCGTTTTCTGGCCCTGATTATCATGGTCGTGCCCTCCTTGTTGGTCTCCCTGTCTGCCCATGCCCAGAGCGAGACCCGCAGTTACCAGCTGGACGCCCGCCCTGCTGAAGACGTGGCCGCCCGGATCCGGGATCTGTATGCCGATGCACCGGTCACAGTGACTGCCCGGGGACAGCAGCTGATGGTGCGGGGCGAACCCCGCCTGCTGGATGAAATCGGCACCCTGGTGGAGTCGCTGGACGCGGCCCCCGCCCAACTCCGGATCACGGTGAGGACCCGTGAGGAGGCCAGTGGCGAGCGCTCGGGGGCGGGCGTCTCGGCCCGGGACGGGAACGTCGGTGTCACCGTGGAGCGCAAGATCACCAGCACCGGCAGCAACCAGCTACGGACCCTGATGATCCAGGATGGCCAGACTGCCCACATCACCTCGGGCCAGGTCCGCACCTTGCCCATAGCCATTCGAGGCGGCCGGAACCCGGCGGCGATTCTGGAGCAGGTGGAAACACGCAGCGGTTTCCTGGTCAGCCCCCAGGTCATTTCCAGTCAGGCCGTGGAACTGAACGTTGTCTCATTCGAGGAGGACCCGGCACAGATTCAGGGCTATGAGACGGAAGCGCTGCTGACAATCCGGCGAGTCGAACCCGGACAATGGGTCTCCCTGGGCAGCATTGTCCGAAACAGTCGGCGCAGTGGCAGCGGCATTGCCTATCAGGTGGAGAGCAACCGCTCCAGCAGCCGCAGCATAGAGGTCAAAGTGGAGCTTATGCCCTGAATCAGGCGCTGGCTTTCTTCATCAGCACCTGTTTGGCTTCGTTGATCCTGGCGGCGAGGTAGTCGTTGCCGCCCCGGTCCGGGTGCAGTTTCTGGATCAGCCGGCGGTGGGCCGCGATGATAACCTCCTTCGGGCAGCCGGGCTCCACCCCGAGCACTTCACAGGCCTCGCGCTCGGACATATCACTGGCCGGTGGCCGATTCTGGCCGGCCTGCTGCCGGGAATCAAGATCCGGATCGGGATTCTCCCTGCCCATCATCCGGGCCAGTGCCGGGGCATACTTCAACAGGGCCGGGATCTTGCGCAGCAGGGGGATCACGGCCGCAATGGCGGCGGTAATGACGTGAACCCGACCAGCCACTACCATGGACAGCAACAGGGCGCCACCGACCACCAGCACGCTCTTCCAGGCAGCATCTTTCTTCTTTTCCGGCGTCAGCGCGCCCCAGCGTTTGAGAATAACGAAAACGGCCGCGGCCAGCGCCAGGCCGAGAATCCACTGCATGGGCTAATCCCCTTTTGGCATGCGGTCGTAATTGTGTCACCAGCGATATGGAACATACCAGTGTCCGGCCAACGGGGCAGCGCCGTGCGCCCACCAGACACCGCTTTTCGATCGCTTGTAGTCTTAACGGCTGTCAAAACGGTGACAACCCCTGCCGTTTTTTATAGGATGCCGCGTTTTATAAAAAACAACAGCCTCCAATATCACCTGTGTTGATCCGAGACATCAACACTCAATGGACACAGATTCCAGGGTCTGAACTATGCGCACTGCTTCCCGCTTCATCATTGTCATTATTTTTCTTGGCGTCGTCCTTGGTGGCATCTTTGGTTACAAGTTCTACCAGTTCGGCCAAATGAAGGAGCAAATGTCCCAGCCGCAACCGCCGGCCAAGATATCCGCGACCGATGCCCGCGTCGAACAGTGGACACCCTCCATCAAGGCCGTTGGCAGCATTGAAGCCATCAATGGTATCGAGATTGCCAACGAGGTGCCCGGTGTCATCGAGAGCATCAACTTCGAATCCGGCGATACCGTCCGGCAGGGCGACGTGCTGATCCGTCTGAATGCGGAAATCGACGAGGCAGCGCTGCGCACACGACGGGCCGAAGCCCAGCTTGCGGAACAGGAATTCAAGCGGGTATCCGACCTCCTGCCCAGGCGCGCGGTGTCACAGTCCCAGTATGACCAGGCCAAGGCCAACTACGACGCCGCCCGGGCGCGGGTAAATGAGGCGGAAGCCCAGCTAAACAAAAAGATCATCCGGGCGCCGTTTGACGGCACGGTGGGCATCCGGATGGTGGACCAGGGTGAGTACCTTGCCACCGGCACATCGATTGTCGAGATCAACATGCTCAACCCGATTTACGTTGACTACACCCTGTCCGAAAAGAACCTGCCCGATATCGCTACGGGCTTCCCGGTGAAAGCCACCGTGGCTGCGGTCCCGGACGCCGAGTTCGAGGGCGAGATCAGCGCCATCAATACCTCGGTGAATCCGGAAACCCGCACCGTACGCGTTCGTGGCACCCTGCAAAACGAGCAGCAGCTACTCCGCCCGGGCATGTTTGCCACGATCATGACCCTTCAGCCCGAGGACAACGAAGTGGTCACGGTGCCAAGAACCGCAATCTCCTACAACACCTACGGTGACTTCGTCTTCGTAGTCGAGAAGAACGACAATGGCGAGCTGGTGGTCAACCGCCGTACCGTCAGCACCGGCCAGACCCGGGAAGGCCGGGTAGCCATCCTGTCTGGCCTGGAAGCCGGAGAAACCGTTGTCTCCAAGGCTCTGCTGAGATTGCGGGCCGGCCAGCGAGTCGAGATCCAGGAAGACGCCGGGCAAACGCAGGAGGCGTCTGAATAATGCGATTTACCGACATTTTCATCCACCGGCCGGTAATGGCGACGGTGGTCAGTCTGCTGATCCTGCTGCTCGGCGCCCGGGCCGCCATGGAGATGGAGATCCGGCAGTATCCGGAACTCGAAAGCACCACGGTCACCGTCACCACGGCTTACCCCGGGGCCAGTTCCGACCTGATCAAGGGCTTCATCACCACGCCCCTGCAACAGGCCATCGCCGAAGCCAGTGGTATCGATTACCTGACATCAACCAGTTCCCAGGGCGCATCCACCATTGAAGCGAAGATGGTACTGAACTACGACGCCAACGCGGCCCTGGCGGAGATCCAGGCCAAGGTGGCAAGCCAACGTAACGTGCTGCCTGCCGAAGCACAGGACCCGGTGATCACGTCCACCACCGGTGATTCCACCGCGCTGATGTACATCGCCTTCTACAGCACCGAACTGGCGGTACCGCAGATTACCGATTACCTCACCCGGGTGGTGCAACCCAAACTACAGGCACTTTCGGGCGTCGGTAAGGCCCAACTGTTGGGCAGGAAATTCGCCCTCCGGGTCTGGCTGGATCCCGAACGCCTGGCCGCCGTGGACATGACCCCATCCGAGGTCGTTGCCAAACTCAGGGCCAACAACTACCAGGCCGCGGTGGGCAACACCAAAGGCCAGTATGTCGAAATCGCCATGACCAGCGATACCGATGTGGCGGATCCGGACCAGTTCCGGAATCTGGTAGTGAAAACCCGCAACGGCACGCAGATCCGGCTTCAGGACATCGCCCGCGTGGAGCTGGGCTCGGAAACCTACGATGAGCTGGCACTGTACAAGGGGCAGCCCGCTACCTACGTCGCGATTGAACTTGCCCCCGGCGCCAACCCGTTGACAGTAGCAGGCCTGGTCAAGGATGCGCTCCCGGATATCGAGAGTCAGCTACCATCCAGCCTGAATGTCCGGCTCGCCTATGATGCTTCTGACTTCATCGAAGACTCCATCAACGAGGTGATCAAGACCCTGCTGGAAGCGCTGGTCATCGTGCTGGTGGTGGTATTCCTGTGCATGGGCTCCGTCCGCGCCTCGGTGGTGCCCTCCGTGGCAGTACCGCTGTCCCTGATCGGCGGCGCCTTCATCATGCTGATGTTCGGGTTCTCCCTGAACCTTCTGACCCTGCTGTCCATGGTGCTGGCCATCGGCCTGGTGGTTGATGACGCCATCATCATGGTGGAGAACGTCCACCGGCACATCGAAGAGGGTGAATCCCGCTTTGATGCTGCCATCAATGGCGCACGGGAAATGGCAGTGCCCATCATTGCCATGACCACCACCCTGGTGGCGGTTTATGCCCCGATCGGTTTCATGGGTGGACTGGTGGGCTCCCTGTTCACCGAGTTCGCCTTCACCCTCGCTGGCACCGTGGTAATCTCGGGCATCGTGGCACTGACGCTGTCACCCATGCTGTCGGGCAAGGTTCTCAAGCCCCACGGTAACCCCGGGCGGTTCGAAGTGCTGGTGGAGAAGACATTCACCGGCCTGTCCAACGCCTATAAAGCGGCCCTGGGATCACTGATGCAGACGAAGGCCGTAGTGGTGTTCTTCGCGTTGGTGGTGCTGGGCTCCATCTACTTCACGGTGATGATGAGCCAGAACGAGCTGGCGCCCACCGAGGACCAGGGCATCCTGTTTTACCAGGGCCTCGGGCCGCAGACGGCCACCCTCGATTACCTGCGCGAACATGGTGACGAGGTGCAGAAGCGGATGGCTACCGTGCCGGGTTACAACGAAGACTTCATGATCATCGGTATCACCGGACCGAATGCCGTATTCGGTGGCTTCAAGATGAAGCCCTGGAGCCAGCGGGAAGTAAGTCAGTTTGAAGTCCAGCCGAAACTCAATGCCGAGCTGAAGAAGGTGACCGGGCTGCAGACAGCGGTATTCCCGCGCCCGTCCCTGCCCGGCTCCGGCGGTGGTTTGCCGTTCCAGTTCGTCATCACCACCGGCAGCAGCTATGAACAGCTGGATCAGGTGGCAGACGAGCTGCAGGGCAAGGCCATGGCCAGCGGCAACTTCATGTTCCTGCAGAAATCGATCAACTTTGACCGGCCGATTATCCGCATCAACGTGGACCGGGACCGGGTCGCGGACCTGGGGCTATCGATGCAGGACATCGGCCAGGCGCTGTCGAGCATGCTCGGCGGCGGTTATATCAACCGATTCAGCATGGAGGGCCGTTCGTACCAGGTGATTCCCCAGGTCGACCAGCAGTTCCGGCTGGATGAACAGGCCCTGAACGACTATTACATCCGCACTGACACTGGAGAGCTGGTTCCCCTGGCCAGCGTGGTGAGTTTCAGTCATGACGTCGAACCGTCCAATCGGACCCAGTTCAACCAGCTGAACTCTCTGACCCTCCAGGGCGTGGTTATGCCCGGCGTTGCCGCCGGCACCGCCATGGATTACATGGAAACCACCGCCGAGGAGGTGTTCCCTCAGGGCTTCAGCTTCGACTATACCGGGCAGACCCGCCAGCTGGCGACCCAGGGCAGCGCTTTGGTGGTGACCTTCTTCCTGTCCCTGCTGGTGATCTACCTGGTACTGGCCGCCCAGTTCGAAAGCTGGCGTGATCCGTTCATCATCCTGGTATCTGTGCCCATGTCGGTGGCCGGTGCCATGGCCTTCATCGTGCTGGGCTTCGCCACCATGAACATCTACACCCAGGTGGGGCTGATCACCCTGATCGGGGTGGTATCGAAAAACGGCATCCTTATTGTGGAGTTCGCCAACCTGTTGCAGAAGGAACGCGGCCTGGACAAGGTGCAGGCGGTGATCGAGGCGGCGGCCATCCGCCTGCGACCGATCATCATGACCTCGCTGGCGCTGATCTTCGCCATGGTACCGCTTCTGATTGCCATCGGCCCCGGCGCGGAGAGTCGTTTTTCCATCGGCCTGACCATCAGTGCAGGTCTTGGCATCGGTACCCTGTTCACCATCTTCGTGCTGCCGGCCTTCTACATCCTGCTGGCGCGGGATCATCATGGTTCGGCAGCCGATGAGTACGGTGACGAAGCCGAAGCCGAACAACCGGCAACAGGTCACTGAAAGCCGCAACTGAAAAAGCCCGGTCACCGAAAGGTAACCGGGCTTTTTCTTTGGGGATCCGGGATGGCTCAGCTGGCCTGCCTGCCCGCTGCCCGGTGCGGAAGCGACCGCCGCCACTGGACAGTCTCGCTCGGCAGTTCGCCGAAATGCTCCCGGTAGAGTGCCGCAAAGCGCCCGAGATGACTGAAGCCCTCGTCAGCCGCATAGCGGGAAATATGGGGCACCTCGCACTGACAGTCCACCAGCCGGCGCCGCACACGGACCAACCGGCAACGCTGGTAGAAGCGGTAGGGCGTCATCCCGGTCTCCCGCTTCATCAGGTAGTAGAGGTTGCGTTCGCTGGCTCCGGCATGACTTGCCAGTTCCGGCAGGTTGAACTGCCAGTCCGGTTGGCTCCGGATCCGGTCGATGGCTCTTTGTACTCTGCGATCGAGCACGGACGGCGCCAGTTCGTCGAGAACCTGTCCCGTCGTCTCCGATTCCACCAGGCGCGAAATCAGCTGCCGGGTGCCCGCTTCTGCCTGTTCACTGTCCGGAAAAAACCGGGCCTGCAGAAGGAACCTGTCGATCAGGCAACAGACCGTGCTGCCAGAGACGGATCGAGAGGCTTGCCCCACGGGTAACGTCGGCCGCACCGAGGGGACAACCATGACCAACCGGGTACCTGCGACCAGGTGCAGCGCCAACGACCCCGGGGCGGTATGGCAAGCTTTGCTATGAACGTCGTGCTCCCCCCACTCCTCCCCGATACGCACCCGGCCCGCCAGGACCCGCAACCACAAGGGCACGGGGGAGTCCCAACCGGTGATAATCAGTTCCTGCGCCACCGCCAGACAAATGACCGTGCCCCGGTCAGACGGCACGGCGTAGAGGGCGCCAACAGCCAAATCACTGTCGTTTTTTGGCCTGCACCGGATCGATGGCAAGACCGCCAACAACCGCAGCGCTGCCTGGAATTCCGACAGCGAGGCGCGATTCAGGCGAAGAAAGCCATCCAGTTCAACGGTTGCCAAGGGTTCCCGGGACATAAAACCACACGTTCTTCAGAGGCTTTGCTCTTTTTATTGGAAATCGCCCCGAAACCCTAGCCATATTTTGCAATCCCGCCATCCGGAAGCCACATAATCATACCGGACTTGATGTCCATCAATCAGAACATCAACTATCTGACCGGACCCGAACGGCTTGTTCCGGTGAGGTCTTGAGGGCGACAATGAGTACCTCGGACCAGCGCTGGCTCCCGTCGTCCCTGCTCCCTCTCCACGGTGCCATATATAGGCGGAAACCGGCAGGGCCGGACAATTTTCAAGCCAGCACGCAATCAGGTACCCTGAAGCCCCTCCCGACCAGCACTCAGGGAATATAACTGACTGTGACTCTGAATAACCTGTTCTGGCTCTTTCTCGCCGGCTTTGCCGCCTGGTACTGGTGGCGGGCGAAGGCCATCAAGGATTTCGTACTGCAGGCGGCGCGCCGTTACTGCAAAACCATGGATGTCGAGCTCCTCGACGATGCGGTGTACCTGCGCGGCCTCTGGTTCAAACGGGACGACCAGGGAAGGCTGAGAGTCTGGCGCCGCTTCCTGTTCGACTTCACTTCCACCGGGGAGGAGCGCTACACGGGGCGGGTGATCATGCTGGGCACCAGAATCCTCAACATGGAACTGGAGCCGCACCGTTTCTGAGACCTGATTCGCGTTCTGATACAAACAGTTACGGAGCCAAATCCTGACTGTCATAGTTTTGTAGTATTCTGACCGGTACTGAACATCCAATTCCAGAAGGCGTAAGAATGCGAACACTGATCTCCTGTTTTCTGACGAAACTGGCAACCCTGCTGGCGCTATCTGCGCTCGGCCTTCCCTCACAGGCTACCGACCTGCAGATCCACGGTTCCAACACGGTAGGCGCCGTGCTGGCGCCAATGCTGGTGACCGGCTACCTCGAACAGCGCACCGGCTCATCCGTCTCTGCAAAAGCCACTTCCGTTGAAAACGAAAAGGTGATCGAGGCCAGCGAGGGCGGCAGACCGGTCCGGGTGCTGATCGCTGCCCACGGTTCCAGCACCGGCTACAAGGCCCTGGCCGCGGGCAAGGCGGATATCTGGGCATCGTCTCGCCCGGTCAAACCGAAGGAAGCCGAACAGTTCCGCAGCCGCGCCGACCTCACTACCCTGGACAGCGAGCACGTGATTGCCATCGACGGACTTGCGATCCTGGTGCATCCGTCCAATCCGATCAATCAGCTCAGCATTGACACCCTCGGCAAGAT
>WOYI010708862.1_pt2 | contig 13096 bp, 8 predicted proteins | sample 6423411 | NCBI WGS metagenome assembly WOYI01 (sample SAMN13441803, study PRJNA592873) | oil field metagenome | biome: oil field; feature: oil-well bore; material: oil-contaminated soil; isolation source: oil-contaminated soil from oil-well borehole | place: Germany: Wietze | collected 2016-10-18 ... | reverse complement strand
ACCTTGCATTTTTTCGAGAACTTGGGTAAACTAAAAAGGTTAATTAATACGAGTGCAAGTTAGGAGTGCAAGATGACACCATTACCGAAGAGAAAAATTAGCCCCGGACGCCGCGATCGCAGACGTGCACATGACCATTTAAAAGCCAGCCCCAGCGTGAACTGCCCCAATTGTGGCGAACCTCGTCTGCCCCATCGTGTCTGCCCAAAATGCGGATACTATCAAGGGCGTGAGGTTATAACTGTCAGCAAAGAAGACTAATTTGTACTTTCTTTCTCAAAATTGATCCGGACGTAAAGTCCGGATTTTTTTTATTAATGTAACAAATTTGGAACTGCTTTCGCCATGAGGCAAGTTTGCTAATGAAGAAACCTCAACACAAGTTTCAGTGATATTCATAGAAAAAACCGGGCATTTTGAATTGATTCTTTATTCAAGATATTCTTCAAAAAATGAAAGCAATTGCACTGGCATTGAACCGGTGATTCGAACACCTGTTTCTTCGTGCTCAAGTTTCTCGACATGACCTTTTTCATGAAACAGTGAAACCAATCGACCAGCTTTATAAGGCAAAAAAACTGTGACGTGCTCAAAACCTTGAATTATTCCTGTTGCGATCGACTCAATTAAATCCGGAAATCCAAGTTTCTCTTTCGCGCTGATAAAAAGTGCTAACGGATCTGCCGATTGCTTCAGCTCTTTCAGGCTCACTTCATCTAAAAGGTCAACTTTGTTATATACAGTCAAGATCGGTATCTCACCGGCACCGATTTGTTCCAGTGTCTCCGTCACAGTTGTTCTTTGGATCTCAGCATTCTCATGCGATCCGTCGATTACGTGCAGTAACAGGTCCGCTTCAGCGATTTCTTCGAGCGTTGCCTGGAATGCAGCAACCAAATCGGTAGGAAGTTTCTGAATAAAACCAACAGTATCCGTCAGCAACACAGTTTCTCCTGTAGGCAATTCAAGCTGCCGGGTGGTTGGATCAAGTGTCGCAAAAAGCTGATCAGCCACGTAGATATCCGCATCGGTCAGAGCGTTCAACAAAGTGGATTTCCCGGCATTAGTATATCCCACCAGCGCGACCACAGGGATATTAGTCTTGCGCCGCTGCTGACGATAGCGATTTCGGTGCTGGCGTACTTTATCAAGTTCGTCTTCCAATTTATCGATCTTTTTCTTGATTTCGCGTCGATCCACCTCCAACTGGGTTTCACCCGGACCTCGCAATCCAACTCCGCCAACGCTGCCACTCCGCCCCGACGCTCCACCTGACTGCCTGGCAAGGTGAGTCCAGGCTCGTGTCAGGCGAGGGAGCAGATACTTGTACTGCGCCAGTTCTACCTGGAGCATGCCTTCACGCGTATCAGCGTGCTGTGCAAAAATATCCAGGATCAAGGCAGTCCTGTCCAGTATTTTCACATCACGATCAAACTCTTTTTCAAGTTCTCTTTGATGCCGTGGTGATAATTCATCGTCAAAAAGAATGGTTTGCGCGTCCAATTCTTCGGCGAGTAATTTCAACTCTTCCAGCTTGCCGGTGCCGATATAAATGCGTGAATTTGGACTGTCCAAGTTCTGAGTAATGGATCCGACCACCTCAATCCCAGCGGTCTCCGCCAGTAATTCAAGCTCCTGCAAACTCTCATCCAGGGTCAAACCCCGGTGGGTCTCCGGTCCGATCCGGACACCCACCATGATTGCTTTTTCTTTGTTTTGTTCAGTGAATTGAGTCAACTGTTATGTAAGTTCCAGTTCTTACTGTGCTGCGATCCAGGCTTGCATACGCCCAACCGCTTCTTCAATGCGGTCCGTGGGGATCACAATCGAAATGCGGATGTAATCTGCGCCACTCGGACCATAAACCACGCCAGGGGTCATGCTGACACCGGTATCGTTGAGCAAATCTGCGCAGAATTTGAGCGGGTCGTGGAATTTTGGCGGTAACTTTGCCCAAACATACAGGGCAGCCTTAGGTAAATCCAACTCAAAACCGCAGTCCTTCAGACCGTTGTAAACAACATCCCGGCGTTTTTCATAGATCTTATTGCGCTCCACCAACCAACCCTGGTCAGCAGTGAGTGCTGCCTGACCGGCATCCAGGATGGGCATGAAGATGGATGAATCAATCTGGCTCTTGTAATTTGCCAGCAGACGGATTGCTTCTTTGTTTCCGACTGCCATGCCAATACGCCAGCCAGCCATATTGTAGGTTTTCGAAAGAGAATTGAACTCGACCGCAACGTCCTTGGCACCTTCCACTTCCAGGATGCTGGGAGCTTCATAACCATCGAAACACAGGTCGCAATAAGGCGCGTCATGGGCGATTAAGATATCATTTTTCTTGGCGAATGCCACTGCTCGTTTGAAGAAATCCAGGTCAGCAACAGCACCCGTAGGGTTGTTGGGGTAATTCAGCCACATGATTTTGGCTTCTCTGGCAATATTCTCAGGGATTGCGTCAAAATCGGGCAAGAAGTTGTTCTCTTTGATAAGAGGCATGAAATGATAACGGGCATCCGCTAACTGCGCCCCTGCCAGGTAGACTGGATAATAAGGATCAGGCAATAAAACCATGTCACCGGGATTAAGCATGGTACGATTCAGGTTAAACAAGCCTTCCTTGGAACCAATCAGCGCCAGGGTTTCTGTCTGAGGGTCGATTTCAACGTCAAAGCGGCGTTTATAGTATGTGCTTACTGCTTTGAGAAAACCAGGAGAACCTCCCGCCGGTGAATAGCCGTGTTTCTTGGGATTCTTTGCCGATTCAACTAATTTATCGATGATGAAGCTGGCGGGTGGGAGATCGGGTGAGCCCATATCCAGGCGGATAACATCCACACCCTTTTCCTGAAGATCAGCGAGAACGGTATTTAAACTGGCAAAGAAATAGGGCTTCAAATTAGCCACTGTTTTGGATGGTTGTTTCATGACAGGTAAGTTGCTTTCTCCTTTTTTCTTTCTATTATAAGCGAGTAGTAAGGATTTTAGTCACCTTGACACACCCTGACACACCCTGAGAGACACGGCACGAATTTAATACGACGTTACTTGAAAATCCGCTCAGATTAATGAATTCCTTTAGCCTCCTCCATTTGCGGAATCAATTGGTCGTAATTCACTGACTTTTTTGAAAATTGAACACAATTTCTACCCAAAATCAGACCATCAAGGAATCGAGCGCAGCGAAGGATCTGATTTTCGTAGTACCGACCTTCCATGGTCGATCAAAGGAAGAAGCTACATATAATTAGTCGGGTTGTTCATCCCGGCTCTATTATTGTAGGCGAAGCTGCAAGGGGGATCGTCACGCTCCCAAGTCAGCAGTTTAGTGGGTCCGTTGGAATAACCCTGGAGCTAACGATGGCAGAATTGTGGTGTCGCTCCTTCAATTAATGCCCTGAATCAGGTTGCCTCAACCTTGGAGAATAATGATGATCGCCAGACAAAATTCTTCAGGTATAATTCTTGCAAGAGGGCTGATCTCCTAGGTCTCAGCCTTGCTTACTAGAGGTATAGATGTTTCAAAACCAATGGCAGCAGACCACCACTCACACTTCCGCTCACCTGGCGCAAACCATGACGCTGTTGAGCCTGACTGCGGCTGAGTTGCAGCAGAAAATCGATTCCGAGTTGGCAAATAACCCCGCCCTCGAATTGGTCGAAGAGCGGCGATGCCCGATGTGCAAGCGTTTGCTCCCTCCTTTCGGTCCCTGTCCCATCTGCAGTCAACCAAAATCCGAAAACTCTGATGATCCGATCGTCTTCATTTCTCCCCGCGAAGATTTTTACACCGGCACTGGTACCGGCATAAGCGAGGTTCCAGATGAACCTTACGCCTCGGAAATGATCGATCTGCCCACTTATGTGCTCAAACAAGCCGCGGCTGATTTGAAAGTGGAAGACCGCCTGATCGCTGCTTACATTCTGAATCATCTCGACGAAGACGGTTTTCTGACCATTACTCCCATCGAAGTTGCCCGCTATCATCACCGCCTTCCCAGCGAAATTCAAGAAATCATCGAGTTGCTAAAACGCTGCGACCCGGTTGGGGTTTGTTCTGCTCACCCAGCTGAAGCCATGCTCGCCCAGGTGGAGAGCCTGGCAGAGAATATCGAAATTCCTGCATTTACCCGGGAAGTGATCAAAGACTATTTACCCAAGGTTAGCCAGCATCATTTTTCTGATATAGCGCGTGCCTTGAAATCAAGCACCCAACAAATCCAAAATGTCGCAAATTTCATCAGTGAAAACTTGAACCCTTTCCCAGCCCGTGCTCATTGGGGTGACGTCCGAAACCCGAACGCCAGCGGCTCGGAAGCGTTTCACCAACCCGATGTCCTCATTTATTATCTGAACGACAACCCTGCCAACCCATTGGTTGTGGAGATCATCTTACCGGTTCGGGGGACCTTGAAAGTCAACCAGTTGTTCAAGGATGCGCTGAAATCGGTCGAGGAAGAACATGCGGTTGAGTGGAAAGAGGATATCGAGAAAGCCTCGCTTCTGATCAAATGTATCCAGCAACGTTCGAACGCGATGAAATTGCTGTTGGAACAACTGGTGGTTCTACAAAAGGATTACATCATTAGCGGGGATAAAAAAATGGTTCCGCTGACCCGCGCCAAGATCGCCGAGGAACTCGGTCTGCACGAATCGACAATCTCGAGGGCTGTTTCCGGCAAAACCATCCAGCTCCCCAATAAGAAAATTGTTCCTATGGCGGTTTTTTTCGACCGCAGTCTGTCGCTCAGGACGGTCATCAAAGAGATGATCGAACATGAAAACACTCCGCTCAGCGATTCTGAAATCAAGGAAAAGCTGGAAGAGGAAGGCGTTTCCATCGCCCGGAGAACGGTTGCAAAGTATCGCTCTATGGAAGGCATTTTGCCTGCCCATTTGCGCTCCAATTCAAAAAGTTAAGCAGGCTGATCAGTGGACCGATCCATCCAGGGCAGTTCTAACGACGCCAACCTCGCAGGTGATCTGCGTATCTTAAGCAACTCAGCCTTACTGGACTTGATCCCAGAGCCTGCCGTGGTTTACCTGCGCACCAAAGACCATCTTGTGCTTTCAAACCAGCCCTTTCTGGATCTTAGTGGTTATTCCAGATCCGACCTGCAAAATCTGGGGCTCTCGGCTCTGATCCCGGAAGAACCTGATACAAATCCCAACCCGGACGAGGCAAGGCAGATCTCCCTTCAACTATCGAGCGGAGAGCTCTTGCCGGTGCTCTTGAAAATTCACTCGCTCAGTCCTACCAATCAGGTCGTTGTGCTCGTTTTTTCTGCTATCCAGCCGGAAAACTTGTTCAGACAAGACCTTTTGGACCAGGAATATCGGTATGACAATCTCAGATTGCTGACTGAACTGGCAGAACAGCCAACTGTTGCCACTCTTTACCAGACGGCTGTGATGATCATTGCGAAAACCAGCAAGCCAGATTTCATCCTGGTCTATCGACGCAACGGTGAAATCCTCAAGCTTGTCCAGGAGCATAATTCGGAGATCGCTCAATACTTCCCTGAGGAAACTAAATTGAGTGAATCGGCAAGATTGGAATCGACCGTTTTGTGGCGGGAAGGCAAACCTACCCTTTCTTCCTTCGAAGAGCTAAGCCAGGAGATCGAAGCAAGTTACCTTTTTAGCATACCGCTAACCGTCAATGACAAAATGCAGGCACTGATTTTGGCGGGTGGTTTTGGTCTTGTCCCGGATAATGAGACTCTGCGCTACCTGAACCTGCTTGGCATCCATACCAGCTCCGCGCTCAAACACCTCTCAACCCTGGAAAAAGCCGGATCCACTATGCGCAATATCCGTAAACTTGCGCGAATTCAGCAGACTGTTACTGATAACCTGGAAGAAGGCGTGATCGTGTTGAGCCCCGACCTGCGTATCACAGAGCTTAACCCAGCGGCAGAATCCATGTTGGGTTACGCCAGCAAAGAAGTTTTCCAGCAACGGGCAGAAATGGTCCTGATCGGCAATGAAACCCTCTCCGCCCTGTATAAGAACGCTCAGCAAGGCAATCCCACGCTGGTTGGTCATAATCTTAACCTGAACACCCGCCTGGGTGCCAGTTTTCCAGCTCAGATATTGTGTTTGCCTGTCAAGGAAGAGGGAGTGGTGCGCAGTATCGTTCTGATCCTGCGGGATTTGAGCCAGAGCGAGAAGATCCGTGCTCATTCCCAAGTATTGGAACAGCGCGCTTTCCTTGGCGAAGTAACCGCAATCTTTGCTCACGAAGTGAAGAACCCGATCAACAGCATTTCTACTGGTCTGCAGCTGATTGGAATGAAGATGTCCCCTGATGCGCCATATGCCGGGCTTGTAGAGCGGCTGCAGAACGATTGCAACCGCCTGACCCACCTGGTCAAATCGACGCTCACCTTTTCAAAACCTGTTGAATACCAGATTCAACCGGTGGATCTTGCCGAACTGATCCCAGCCATTCTTGACAAATGGGATCCGCGTATGAAAAAATTGAACATCTCCTACAATTTTTTCGCTCAACCAGAAAAGCTCCTGGTTAAGGCAGACCCGCGCGCGATTGAGCAAGTGTTTGTAAACCTGATCAGCAATGCAATAGAAGCCATGGAGGAACGCGGCGGTAGTTTGAATATCAAGTTGGTTCCAGCTTCACCCCAGATTATTCCTACACAGTGTGAGATAATTATTGCGGATACTGGTCCGGGTATTCCGGACGACGTAGTCGAGCACATTTTTGAGCCCTTCCTCACCACCAAGTCAAGTGGGACAGGGCTCGGATTGGCAATCACCAAGCGAATTGTCACCGCTCATGAAGGAAGTATTTATGTTGACAGTGTTCCTGGAGGCAGCGTATTTCACGTATTGCTGCCAAGGGCATAAGAAGGGAGAGTAATGGCTGCATCCATATTAGTTGTTGACGATGAAGAAACCGCCCGCATGGTTGTATCCGAGTTTCTCAGAACCAAGGGCTTTGAAGTACAAGAAGCAGGGACCCTGGCGGAAGCCCGGGAAGTTCTCAGTCAGGATGGCACAGATATCATCATCCTGGATGTGCGTCTGCCCGATGGTTATGGACCGCATTTGCTGAGTGAGACTGCCCGGCTGCCTCGCAGACCCCAGGTGATCATTGTGACCGCTCATGGTGAAGTGAGCATGGCGGTCGAAGCAATGAAAAACGGTGCCCAGGATTTTATGGAAAAACCGCTGGATTTGCTTGAGTTGGAAAAATCGGTCAAGCGTGCAGCAGAAATGGTCGCGATGCGCCGGGAATTGAACCACCTCAGGGGCAAAGCCAGCCTTGATAAATTCATCGTCGGCAAGACTCCAAAAATGAATGCGATCATCGAATTGGCTCACCGTGCGGCAGAAGCCTCCGTTTCTTCGCTTATCACCGGTCCGACCGGTACAGGCAAAGAAGTTCTCGCCCGTTATATTCACGAAAGCGGACCCAGGGCGGATAAACCCTTCATTGATGTCAACTGCCCAGCTATTCAGTCGACCATGTTCGAATCGGAACTTTTCGGTCACGAAGCCGGCTCTTTCACAGGTGCGACCCATCGGCGCAATGGTTTGATGGAGATTGCTGACGAAGGCGTGCTCTTTCTCGATGAAATTTCTTCCATGCCAATTGATCTGCAAGCAAAGTTCCTGCGAGCACTGGAAGAACGATCCTTCCGCAGAGTCGGAGGCACCGCTTTAATCAATGTTGACGTCCAAGTAGTGGCAGCTTCGAACCGCAATTTGCACGAAATGATCGCAAAACATGAATTCCGCGAGGACCTCTATTACCGCCTCAAAGTAGTTGATCTTGACCTGCCCCCATTAGCTGAAAGAAAAGTGGACATACCCGACCTGGTTGGTTACTTCCTGCAGCAATTCAACATGAGAATGGGTAAAAACATCCTCGATGTTACGCCTAAAGCATTGGAAGCCTTGGTTTCCTACAGCTGGCCAGGCAACATCCGTGAACTGCGCAACGCGCTTGAGAGAGCCGTTTTACTGTGCGATGAAGCCTCGATAGACCTCGGTCACCTTCCCCTCGATATTTCCACTCCAGCTCCAAAAACAGGGCAGCAGCCCTTACCTCTGGCATAGGAGTTGCATCTTAACCTCCAATAGGAATCTGTTTGGAGGTTTTTTATGTTTGATAGCGGAAATCAAATTGTTTTAAGCGTATCAATTGTGTTATTTGCACTTGGTATTGTTTGCTTGGTCTTGAGTATTTTCATCCTGGCAAAACAAGCCATGAACCGCAATATCCAGACAATTGCCGATGCGACTACCAAACTGGCAGATAAAGGCATTACCGATGGTGTCTCCGGTTTGGTTGGGAACGCCTCATTGCTGATCGGTTCGCTAAATGATCTGGCAAAATCCAATACTGGTATTGGAATATTCCTCGTATTTCTCAGCATCCTCTTATTTGCTGGAGCGTACTATTTCGTTAAACCCTTTACCGGAACAATGCCTTAGTTCAAACGGGCGAAAGGATGCATGATGGCGATAGATTGGCTGCTTAAAGAGCTCATTTCACGTTTTAACCAAAAGGACAGCCGGAAACTGATCGCGGCGTATCGCGAAAATTCTCTTTTATGGAGAGAGCTGGACATCCACGGACTCCCAGCCCACTGGTTCGACTTCGCTGGCAATGATCCTGAAAAATGGCACCCTGCTACGATTTCGTTATTCCTGTTGGACGAAACCCTGAACGACAAAGACCTGAGTGATCTCTTTACTCCTGTTCCTGCAGAATTGCTTGAAAAAGCAGCGAAAACGCTCGACACAGTTCGAATGACAGGTCTGGAGCCAGCCACACTGAAGGATGCCACCTTGCTCGCCCTTTCGTTGCGGGAGTTTCGCATCAAGAATTCCAGCTGGAAAGGTATAAGCGGGTTCATGACCGAGGGCAAAACCGGGCTGCTTGCCTGGTCGACCAGCCTAACTGTTCTGTCCATGATTTGCCCTGATTTTGAAGAGGCATTGGAAGAGTTAGCGGCGGCTACCGATGAAACCCATACGATCGAGTTGGCAAAATGCATAGTTTCCCTCCTCAAAACTCTGCCTCTGGCTGAAAACGAACAGTTCGACTTTGTAGCAAAATTCCTTGAGAACGCCCGTCTCTACCTGCAGGTCCAGGTTCTGAGCCAATTGCAAGGTGTGGTCTCTGAATCCTTTATCGAGTTACTGGCAAACAACCTGTTGATACAAAATAATTCCGAGACCAAAGACAGTCCTGTCGAAACTTATCAGAATCTGGCTGCCATGTATCAATATGCCGGTCAATCGGATAAAGCGAGACAATCGCTTGCGCTTGCCTTCAAGGCAATCAACAAGAACCAGGCAGCCATTTTGCACAAAATGGCTTTGGAACTTGAGCGCACAGAACCTGAAGAAGCCCGCAAAACCTGGGAGCAGGTTTTACAGTTTGAACCTGACAATAGCGACTATCGCAACCAGTATGCTGAGTTTTTAGTCAGCCAGGACGAGGTCGATTTCGCATTCGATCTCCTTAACCAGGGTGAGGACGAGAATACTAACGCCCTTTTCGCACTGAGATATCCACAATTGCGCGAGCGATCCGAAACAGTCCATGCAGCTCTGGATGGCGCCATCCAGCGGAAAACATTACCGACTCAGTCCTCCCGCTTTGATTTCCATAGTGACAATCTGAAGGCAGCTGAGTACGCTTTCGACCAGAAACGCTATAAGACTGCGAGCGAATTTATCCGTAAAGCCCTCCAGGATGACCCCAACGACCTAAAAACAATCAAGCTGGCAGCCAGGATCGATCAGCGTCTCGCTAACCTGGATAATGCTATTGAATCTTCCGCCTTGCTTTCCTTTTTTGAACCCGAGAACAGGACCAACAAGCAGGAGTTAGCCAGGCTCTATTTGCAGACAAGGCAGGAGTCCAAAGCTCTGGAAATCTATCAGGAACTGATCAGCCAGTCAGCTCAACCCCTGCGCGAAGACCTGCTGACTTTTTCAGAGATTGCAATTAAAGCCAGCAAGGCCGAGCTTGCGATACCGATCGCTGAAAATTTCCTCTCACGTGATCAGTTGGACGGTGAGGCTCTGGTGATTCTCTGCGAGGCATTAATCAATTCGGGGCAGAAAGATCGGGCAGTCGTACTATTGGAACAAACCTCTGAAGTCGCTCCTGAAAAGCCGGCCAGCTGGCTCTCGCTGGCGAAGATCTGGACAGAACTGGGTGAGAATGAAAACGCCACCCAGGCTCTTAGAAAAGCCAAGGCTGCTTTTCCTGGCGATCCTCAAATTTTGAGCGCTCTTGGGAAGCTTTACCTGGATAATGAACAGACAACGGATGCCATTGCCGTTCTGAAACAAGCTTTTGCGCTTAACCAGGAGAACCTTGAAGTGCGCAAACTGTTGGCAGGTGCTTTGTTGAAACAAGGCTACACCAACGAAGCCTGGGATATCCTTGAATTGTTGGAAGACGATTTCGCCAGCGACCCGGAATTAGCCCTGGTTTTGGGGCAAACCTACCTGGCGTTGGATGATGCTGTAGGCGCCAGGCAGTTGCTGCAGTTTGCTTGGAATTCCCTTCATCGCGAAGACACGTTGCTCGCTTATGCAACCTGCCTCCTGGAGTTGAACAAGCAGCGCCCGGAAGTCAACCAGAAAGAATTGGAAGGCTTGCTGGAAGCCTTGTTGAACAATCGCGACAAGTTGAAGCAGGACTTTGATCTGGCAATGCTGGCAACAGATTTGAATGCAGCGATTGGCAATGATGAATCAGCTTACGAAAGCTATCTTAAACTGCTTGACAACCCTCAATCCAAGTCACCTCGCGCTTACCACCACCTGCAATTGCAAATTGGGAAAACAGCACTGAATTTGGGCTTACATGACATCAGCCTGGCATCCTTACAAGAAGCGATGCAGGTGAATCCTGATGACCTTGAAACCCGACATGTGCTAACCAATGCTTACCTGAATGCAGGTTTGAATAATGAGGCCTTCAATTCCGCCCGCGCCAGCCTGCAAATTGCCCCAACTGACCTGGATAACGTGCTCTGGTTCAGCGAGTTTATGAGCAGCCAGGACAACGAGAAGGAAACCATCCAGGTTTTGAAAGATGCCCTTCATCTTCGTCCTGAAGATAAAACACTCTATCTCACCCTCGCTCGCACCTATGCCCGCTTGAATGATCTGGATGAGACCAAGAACACACTCAACCGAATGCTTGCACTCGAAGGAATCACAACGGAAGAGTATGTGGACGTTGCCAATCTCTACCTGCACCTCGACCAGACAGAAGAAGCTTCTGCGATCATCCAGAGGGCGATCTCTGGTAACCCTTCTCCAGACTTTCAGGAAACCCGCGACCTGGTTTATTCCATTTTGCGGCTCGGGGATGGTGCTGCGGCACTTCAATTAACCCAGGAGTTGGCTGCTTCGTTAGGCAATCATCCCTGCTACCCGGTGCTGCTAAGCGACGTTTTAACCGCGAACCGCCAGTTTCTACCTGCTTTGGAGACAATCAACACCCTGGTACAAGGACTGGAATTCAGCGGAGAAAACGAATGCCTGCTAGACCAGGCTCAGATGGAAACTCCCGGCGATTTCCCAGCTTATACGGTGACCGGGCTTTATCTGCGGACGATCCAGCTGGAAAGAGTGACAGGCGATCTCAATGCGGCTCAAAAGCATGCGGATTTCGCTCAAAAGAACGATCCTTCCAGTTACGAACTTATCGTCCTCCAGGCAGCACTTGCCTTGGCTTTACGTAACAACCTGAAACTCGAGGGAATTCTCGATTATCTCACCTCGCAATCCCAGGATAAAACGAACACCTATCCTCTGGTCCAAATGCTTTGCCTCGATGCAATGATCCAGCATGATTATCCTAAGATTGCCATGCTTTGGGAGCACTTCCTGGCGGATCAGACTGATACGGCTTTCACCCTGGCAGTACGGGCGTTGCTCGCCCAACAATCGGGTGAGACGCAAAACGCAGCCGACCACCTCAATCAGGCTCGGATCACAATAGAAGCAGAAGCGATTCACCAGGAAGAAACCGCCTTCAACATCGCCCGACACTTCGATTGGATCTGGGCTTGTCTTGCATGCGGAATAGCTGCCTGGGAGGCTTTCGATTGGCAAACTGCCAACCAATGCTTTGCCAATGCTCTCACGATTGTGCATATCAATCCGATCGCCAATCAACTTCTGGCTGCTTACCTGAGCGACAATTACCGCCAGCATAACAATGCCATGCTCCTGAATATCACGCGCCATACGCCTGAATTGTTCACAGGACAAAACCAATCAGCGTTATTGGAAGATCAAATCGTGGTTGCCGGTCGCTTCTTACAACCCTCACAATTGATGTCCGAGCTGAAGATCGGTCAGGCTGTATTCGGCGGTCATTGGGATGATGAGAACAAAATGAGCCAATTGATCAACACCGGTCGCCAGGCAGCACAGGTTCTCTCGGTTTTGGTTAATCCTGAACGGATCGATGCGATCATGACTGCATATGAAGACGATCCACAGGTTTTGACCCAAAACGCCATTCTGAATTTGCACCTCGATCCGACCTACAGCGCCGCCATCGCCCGGGAATTGCTTGAAAAAGCACCGCAAGACCCGATTCTTCTTTCAATTGAAGCCTTTGCCACCCGAAACCAACCGGAAGCTTCCGCTGAAACCATGGAAAAAGCCCTGCAGATTTGGTCAGATGAACCGGAATGGCATACCTTCGCCGCGACGATGTACCAGGATTCCGGGGATTACACCAAAGCAGCAGCTCATTTGGAAGACGCTCTGCGTATCTCCCCCAAAACTGCTCATTATTGGCAGCTGTTGGGTGATATAAAACTGCTGGAAAAAGACTACCACGCCGCCAAGGATTACTTTGGAAAAGCTTCGGACCTCCTCCCGGAAAACCCCGAAGTGCTCGACTCTCTTGCCCGCATTAACCAGCGGCTGGGCGAACATCAAATTGCTATCCAGTGCTGGCAGAAAGCTGCTCAACTGGAATCAGAAAACCCGGAATACTACGTATCAATTGCCGAATCGCACCTTGCGAGAAATGACCATGAATTGGCAACACATGCGATAAGCCAAGCGTTGAAAA
>WOYI010370261.1_pt1 | contig 13096 bp, 8 predicted proteins | sample 6423411 | NCBI WGS metagenome assembly WOYI01 (sample SAMN13441803, study PRJNA592873) | oil field metagenome | biome: oil field; feature: oil-well bore; material: oil-contaminated soil; isolation source: oil-contaminated soil from oil-well borehole | place: Germany: Wietze | collected 2016-10-18 ... | reverse complement strand
GGCGCTGCAAGTGCTCATCAATCTCGGTTATGAATATCTGCCAGCGGAAAAAGTATCTGCCGAACGACAGGGCAAAACAGGCAACGTGGTTTTAGAAGATATTTTGCGCGGCCGGCTCAAAGAAATCAATCGCATCAACTACAAAGGCCGCCAGTATCTTTTCAGCGAAGAAAATATTCAGACAGCCATTCAGACGCTGAAGAATGTCAGGTACGACGGCGGCCTGCTTCGTACCAATGAAGCCATCTATGATTTGATTACGCTGGGCAAGTCGCTGGAACAATCCATTGAAGGCGATTCGAAAAGTTTTACACTTAATTATATTGACTGGAAAAACTGGCACCGCAATGCTTTTCACGTAGTAGCGGAATTCAAAGTGGGGCGTTCGCGTAGTAATGAAACAGCACGGCCTGATATCGTTTTGTTTGTCAACGGCATCCCGCTGGCGGTTATCGAATGCAAGGCACCCGATGTGGATATCGATCAGGCTGTTTCTCAGTCGATCCGCAATCAGAGCGATGAATACATCCCCAAGCTTTTTTCTTATGTGCAGATGGTCATGGGTGTCAACAAAAACGCCGCCCGTTACGCCACGGTGGGTTCATCAGCCAAATTCTGGAGCATCTGGAAAGAACTGCGCGACAAAGAAGAAGATGTTGCCGCCTGTATTGAAAAAAGTCTTTCCAAAGATCAAAAGGCACAACTCTTTCAAGGCGACTTTGCTCCCGCCCGCTCCTATTTTGATGGTTTGGAGAAGGAAGGCGTTCGTCTTCTAACTCAACAGGACAAGGCTCTCTATAGTTTGTGTCGCCCGGAACGATTGATGGAGATGGCTTTCAAATTCACTGTCTTTGACGGCGGGATTAAGAAGATCGCACACTATCAGCAGTATTTTGTTGTGAAGTCAACACTCGACCGGATCAAGCAATCGGATGGTGAAGGACGGCGGCAAGGCGGCATCATCTGGCATACCCAAGGGTCGGGCAAATCATTAACGATGGTCATGCTGACGCGCAACTTGGCGCTTGACCCGGAAGTACCCAACCCGCGCATTGTGTTGGTGACGGATCGCGACGATCTGGACAAGCAACTAGGCAATACGTTTGCAGCTTGCGGGCTTGATCCGAATCGGGCCACGTCCGGACGTCATCTGCTGGAGCTGGTGTCGGAAGAGAAAGCCACCATCGTCACAACGCTGATTCATAAATTCGACAAGGCGCTCAAGCAAAAGAAATTCCAGGACGATTCGCGGGATATTTTCATGCTGATTGACGAAAGCCATCGCACCAATTACAGCACGTTGGCTGCGAGGATTCGTCAGATGTTTCCGAACGCCTGTTATCTGGGATTCACGGGCACGCCATTGTTACAAGAGGAAAAGAACAGTTTTAGAAAGTTCGGCGGTCTGATTGAACCGCATTATTCCATTCATCAGGCCGTGGAAGACGGTTCAGTCATTCCCCTGCTCTATGAAGGCCGTTATGTGGAGATGGAGCAGAATAAGGAGGCTATCGACCGCTGGTTTGAACGTCACACGCAAGGACTGACCAAAGAACAAAAAGCCGATCTGAAAAAGAAATATGCCCGCGCCGAAATGCTCAACAAGGCTGATCAGGTCATTTATATGCGCGCATTCGACGTTAGCGAACATTTCCGCGCCGCCTGGCAGGGCACCGGCTTCAAGGCGCAGCTTGTGGCGCCCGGTAAAGCCGCTGCGTTGAAATATCAGGAGCATCTGACGAACATCGGGTTTGTCAGTTCTGAAGTGGTAATCTCTGCCCCTGATATGCGTGAAGGATTTGAGGAAACGGATGAAGAGCCCACGGATGAAGTAGTCAAATTCTGGCAAAAGATGATGAAACGCTATGGTAGCGAAGAGGAATACAATAAGCAAATTATCAATCAGTTCAAGAACGGATCTGAACCGGAGATATTGATTGTGGTCAGTAAGCTCCTGACCGGCTTTGATGCGCCGCGCAATGTCGCCATTTATTTGTGCAAAGAACTCAAAGAGCATTCTTTATTGCAGGCCATTGCCCGCGTCAACCGGGTTTATGAAGAAAAAGACTATGGATATGTTGTTGACTACGTAGGACTCTTGGGTGAATTGGACAAAGCATTGACGATGTATAGCGCTTTTGAGGGTTTTGACGAGGAAGACCTGGTCGGCGCTTTAACGTCGGTGAATGTCGAAGTGGAAAAACTGCCCCAGCGCTATTCAGATCTCTGGGATGTTTTCAAAGAAGTAAAAAACAGCCGTGATGAAGAGGCTTATGAGCTATTGCTGGCGGACGTAGCCATCCGGGAAGAATTTTACCAGCGGTTGGCCCAATACGCCAAAACACTGGGAATAGCGCTTTCCACTGAAGCATTCGTCATGAAGGTTGATGACGAAAAGTTGAATCGATACAAGTCCGATATGCGGCGTTTCCAAAAGCTGAGAGTGGCCGTAAAAATGCGCTACGCGGAAACAGTTGATTACCGTGAGTATGAACCGAAGATCAAAAAGCTGCTGGATACTCATATTCAGGCCAATGAGGTCATCCAATTGAATGAACCCGTGAACATATTCGACAGCAATATGTTCACGATGGTCAAGGAAGAGCAGGGCGTTTACGGGAAGACCACGGCAGCCAAAGCTGATGCCATTGCATTTGCAACCAAGAAGGTCATTACGGAAAAAATGGAAGAAGACCCGGCCTTCTACGCGAAGTTTTCCAAATTGATACAACAGGCGATTGACGATTTTCGTGCCAAACGCTTGTCCGACTTGGAGTATCTCAACAAAGCCATGGAGATTCGCGACAAGGTTGTCACCCGGCGGCACGATGATATGCCCGTCGCTCTGGAAGGAAATGAAGATGCGATGGCTTATTATGGCGTGTTGAGACCTTTCTTTGACGAACTGGATATATCACAGGAAACGAGTGTGTCAATTGCAGCCAATACAGCATTGACTGTTCAAAAGATACTGGATGCTCACTGGAAAGTGCAATTCTGGGACGATGACGACGCCCAGAAACGAGCAATAAATGATATTGATGATTATCTCATTGATGAAGTCAAGGGTAAGCATGGCGTGGAGATCAGCTTTGAACAGATTGACGACATCATTGCACGTGTGAAGAAAGTGGCTGAGAGCAGGAGCCGCAAATGAGATTGTCTCATGGCATCGTTTATTACGGCAGCGAAAAGATTGAATTTGGATACTGCCATGTTGGCCGGAAGACGTTGGAAATAGCGGTTCACCCAAATCAGTCTGTGATTGTTAAAGCCCCGCTGGGAACGGAGGCGGACGAGATATTTAGAAGAGTCGTAAGACGCGCCAGATGGATTATGAAACAGAAGAATTTCTTCCGTCAATTTGAACCACGGACACCCGTGCGCTGTTATGTGGGCGGTGAGACGCACCTCTATCTTGGAAAGCGCCATCGGCTGAAGATTATGAAAGGGCGCAAGAATGAAATTAAACTATTGAGAGGCTATTTTAAGATTCAGGTAAAAGGACCTGTCTCTTCGGATAAAATCAAAAGTCTGCTAGATGAATGGTACGTAAAAAAAACTACAGGTAAATTCAGGGAAGCATTTGACCGATGTTGGCTTCCTTTCAAAAAACAATTAGTGACACGGCCAAAGTTGCAAATCAAGCGCTTGAAAAAACGCTGGGGAAGCTTATCCGCAAAAGGCACATTGACCTTGAATACGGACCTCATCCGTGCCCCGAAAGAATGCATTGATTATGTTGTAACGCATGAGCTTTGCCACTTAGTTAACAAGGATCATAATGCTCAATTCTATGGTCTGCTCGGAAAAATAATGCCGGATTGGGAAAAACGAAAACATAAATTGGAACGGACTTTGGCTTAGAAAATCATGTCCAAGGCTGGTTCTAAATTACGCAATATCGATTAAGACAGAAGCTTGATAGGTTACCGTAGAACTTCTTTAATTTCCCTGGTATAATCAGAAACAATCTTGATCAGATTGCGGCTGTTTTGGTTTTCATCAATCAGTTTAACCACCGCGCTGCCGATAACAATGCCGTCGGCAAGGGCTCCGATTTCTTTGGCCTGCGCTGCGTTGGAGATGCCAAAACCCACGGCAATGGGCATTTGGGTCATTTTGCGGATTTTGGCGACTTCATGTGCGATGTCGTCAATTTTCGGCGCGGCGGTGCCGGTCACGCCTGTAATGGAAATATAGTAGAGAAATCCCGCGGCGCCTTTCAGAATCTTTTTCAGGCGATCACGGCCTGTCGTTGGCGCAACAAGCGAAATGAAATCAAGGCCGGCTGCATCGGTGTGGATTCTTAACTCGCCTGCTTCTTCCGGCGGCAGGTCAACGACCAGGATGCCGTCCGCACCGGCTTTCTGTGCGTTTCGTGCAAACATTTCCGCGCCGTAGGCGAAAATCGGGTTGAAGTAACCAAACAGGGCAATGGGAATTTGCGACGTTTTCCGGATCTCGGCAACCATCTTGAGCACACCTTCCAGAGTGGTTCCGGTTTTCAGTGCCCGCTGAGACGCGGCCTGGATGACCGGCCCATCGGCCGTCGGATCGGAAAAGGGAACGCCGATTTCAATGATATCCACTCCGGCCCGTTCCAGTCCAAGAATAAGTTCTTTTGTGACGTCAAGCGATGGATCGCCCGCCGTCAAATAAACAATCAGCGCCTTTTCATTCCCGGCGCGCAAGGATGCAAATTTTTCTCCAAGTCGTCCCATATCTTCCTCACATGGTTTCTATGATGGTCTGGGCGTCTTTGTCGCCGCGTCCGGACAGACAGATCACCATGATTTTATTTTTCTTCATTTGCGGCGCGATTTTCATGGCATAGGCAATCGCGTGCGAACTCTCCAGCGCCGGAATGATGCCTTCCTGACGGGATAGAAACATAAAGGCCTCAACGGCTTCCCGGTCCGTTACGGTGACATAAGCCGCTCGTCCGGTTGCCGCAAAGTAGGCATGCTCAGGGCCCACGCCGGGGTAATCCAGCCCCGCCGCGATGGAATAGGCGTCGCGCACCTGACCATGTTTATCCTGAAGCAAAAAAGTTTTATTGCCGTGCAGAACGCCGACCTTTCCGCCGTTGATGCTGGCGGAATGTTCGGTCGTATTCATGCCGTGACCGGCCGCTTCCACGCCGAACATCGCCACGTTCTTTTCATTGCGAAACGGATAAAATGTGCCCATGGCGTTGGAGCCGCCGCCGACACAGGCGACCAGAATGTCTGGATGGCGGCCTTCCATTTTGCCGATCTGCTTTTTAATTTCCCTGCCGATGACCGACTGAAAATTTCGTACCATCATGGGGTAGGGATGCGGCCCGGCGGTTGTGCCGATGATATAAAACGTGTCGCGGACACTTCCCACCCAGTAGCGCATCGCTTCGTTCATCGCATCCTTAAGCGTGGCCGTGCCGCTTTTAACCGGCACCACTTGGGCTCCCAGAATCTTCATGCGAAAAACATTGGGCGCCTGACGGCGGATGTCTTCTTCGCCCATGAAGATTTTGCATTCCATGCCGAAAAGCGCCGCAACGGTGGCTGTGGCCACACCGTGCTGTCCCGCGCCGGTTTCGGCGATGACTTTCCTTTTGCCCATCCGGCGAGCCAAAAGAGCCTGCCCCAGCGTGTTGTTGATTTTATGCGAGCCGGTATGATTCAAGTCCTCCCTCTTGAGATAAACCTTCGCGCCACCGAGGGCCTTGGTCATTCTTTGGGCGAAGTAAAGCGGTGTGGGTCTTCCCGCGTATTGGCGCTGATACCGGTCAAATTCTTTGGCAAAAGATTTATCCTGATTTGCTTTGCTGTAAGCTTCTTCCAGTTCCAAAAGCGCGGGCATCAGCGTTTCCGCGGCATAGCGTCCGCCAAAGATGTCAAAATGTCCATTTTTATCAGGTAGTGTTTTCATATCTTTTCCCTTCGAATGAATATTTGCGGTGTCTTGCCGCCGGCTGTTTCGTCATGGATGATCCGCATGATCCGTGCGATTTTCGCATGATCTTTTTTTCCGGGCGACGACTCCACACCGCTGTTGATATCCAGAGCGGCGGGATGAACCTTTTGCAGGGCGTCCATTACATTTTCTTCTTTCAATCCGCCGGAAAGAATCAGCGGTCTGGAAATCTGTGCCGCCAGATTCCAGTCCATGGTTTTTCCCGTGCCGCCGTAAAGGCCGGCATGGCGGCTATCCAATAAAATGGCGTCAACAGAATATAGTGCGGCTTTTTTCAAATCCTCTTCGTTTTTTAATGCCAGTGCTTTAATCACACGGCCTTTCGGAAAATGCCGGCAATACTCAGGCGATTCGTCTCCATGGAGTTGTATCATGTCCAGGCGGCAATCATCATAGATCCTCTTTGCTTCTTCGGCTGTTTCGTTGACAAAAACGCCGACCTTTACCAGACTGTCAGGTAATTCGTTAATGATATCATTGGCCTTCAAGGGATCGATGAAGCGCGGCGAAGGCGAATGGAAAATAAAACCCACGGCCGCCACACCGTTTTCGGCGGCGCACAGCGCGTCTTCAAGATTGGTAATGCCGCAAATCTTGACCTGGATCATGACTGAATTTCTCCCAGAAAAGTCCGCATTTTTTTGCCGATGTCGGGCGCCGTCACCAGCCCCTCGCCGATGAGAAAAGCGTTAATGCCGGCTTTCAGCAGATATTCAATATCGTCGCGGTTTTTGATGGCGCTTTCCGCCACGACAGTTTTATCCGCCGGAATGTTTTTTTTGAATTCTGAACTGGCGTTGATGTCCGTGACAAAGGTATCGAGATTGCGGTTGTTGATGCCGATCATGTCGGCGCCGGCGGCCAGCGCCGCATCCAGCTCGCCTTGGGTGTGGACTTCAACAAGCGGGCTTAAATCCAATGCTTTGGCCAGAGCGATGAATTCGGGAAGCCTTCCGCCCAAAACGCGGACAATCAGCAAAATCGCATCCGCGCCGATAGCCCGCGTTTCGTAAACCTGAATGGGGTCGATGATGAAATCCTTGCGCAGAACGGGAATCTTAACCGCGCGCTTAATTTGTGTTAAATAATTCTTGTGTCCGCAGAAATATTTTTCATCGGTAAGCACCGAAATTGCCGCCGCGCCATTATTTTCGTAGGTTTGCGCAAGGAACAGGGGATCGAAATTTTCAACCAGCCTGCCGCGCGACGGCGACGCGCACTTGACTTCGGCGATAATGGAACAGGTTTTGCCGCTTGCGGCCGCCCGAAAATCCCGGCAGGGCGGCAGGCCGGTGATGACGCCCATCAACGTGGATACCGTTGTTGCTTTTTTCAGCAGCGCGACTTCTTCTTTTTTGGTTTCAATAATCTGATCTAATATCATTTTATCCTCGGTTTTCTACTTCGCCTCCCCTTGTGGGAGGGGATTGAGGGGAGGGTTTGTGTAAATCTTCATGTCTTTTGTCACTTTTCACCCCTTCCCTAACCCTCTCCCATCATGGGAGAGGGAATTAACCGTTGCTCATTTCAATCAAAGCCTGCAATTTTTTTACCGCCTGTCCGCTGTCGATGCAGTCGGCGGCCATTTTAACGCCTTCCCGGATGTCCGCCGCTTTATCGCCGGCCACAATGGCGAGCGCCGCATTCATCAGAACGACATCGCGGCACGCACCAGGTTTTCCGGAGAGGACGTCCCGCGTGATCCGGGCGTTTAACGTTGGATCGCCGCCGCGGATCGCCTCCAGAGCATAAGTCTTGCCGACATAATCCTTCGGATGAATATTATAGGTTTTCACGAGGCCGTCTTTTAATTCCGCCACCCGGGTTTCACCGGTGATGGTCACTTCGTCCAGCCCGTCCGATCCGTGAACCACAAACGCCCGCTTTGTGCCCATGTTTTTCAAAACGCCGGCAAACATTTCCGTGAGCTTCGGATCGTAAACCCCCAGAAGCTGCGCCGTGGCGCCCGCGGGGTTCGTGAGCGGTCCCAGCATGTTAAAAAGGGTGCGGATGCCGATTTCGCGGCGGGGCCCGATGGCGTATTTCATCGCGCCGTGCAGTTTCGGCGCAAACAGAAAGCCGATGCCGATCTGCTGAATGCACTCTTCGACGATTTCCTGATCGACACTGATGTTGACGCCCAGCGCTTCAAGCACGTCGGCGCTGCCGCAGCCGCTCGATACCGCCCGATTGCCGTGTTTGGCGACGGTAATCCCCGCCGCCGCCACGACAAAAGCGGTCGTTGTGGAAATATTAAAGGTGTTGAGTTTGTCGCCGCCCGTGCCGCAGGTATCGACGATGGTGGTCGCGCAGGCGTTGACCCGCGTGGCTTTCTGACGCATGATGCGCGCCGCGCCCGTCACTTCCTCAACCGTTTCTCCCTTCATGCGCAGGGCGGTGATGAACGCTCCGATTTGCGCGGGCGTGGCCTCGCCGCCCATGATTTCATTCATGGCCGCCATCATTTCCGCCTCCGGCAGATCTATTTTTCTGACGGCTTTATCAATGGCTTCCTTGATCATAATCCATGCTCCTTTCGTCCTGAATATTTTTTAAAAAGTTGCGAATAATCCGCTTGCCCTGCGGGGTCAGCACCGATTCGGGATGAAACTGGATGCCTTCCACCGGATAGTCTTTATGGCGCAAGCCCATGATTTCTCCCTCGGCGGTTTTGGCGCTGGCCTCCAGGCAGGACGGCAGGGTTTCAGGGCGCACGACCAGCGAGTGATAGCGCCCGGCGGTAAAGGGATTGGGCAACCCCGCAAAAATGGTTTTGCCGTCGTGTTCAACCGGCGATACTTTCCCGTGCATGATCCTTTGTGCCCGGACGACTTCACCGCCAAACGCGAAGCCGATAGACTGATGCCCCAGACAGATGCCCATGATCGGCAGGGTTTTGTAAAATGCGCGGATAACATCCACGGTAATGCCGGCCTGGTGCGGTGCACCGGGGCCGGGCGATAAAAAAATGGCCTGCGGCTTGAGCTTGCGAATCCCGTCAATCGTCGTTTTATCGTTGCGATAAACCTGGACGTCTTCCCCCATCTGACCCAGATATTGGACGATGTTGAATGTAAAGGAATCGTAATTGTCGATCATCAGTATCATCGGTTACTCCCGGTTTCCATTTTCGAGAACAAATCCGCCCGCCGCCAGTTTCACGGCTATTTGCATGCCGCGCGCCTTGTTTTGCGTCTCTTGCTCTTCGGACTCAGGCTGGGAATCATAGACAATGCCTGCGCCGGCCTGAACGTAAATCCGGCCGCCTTTGACGACCATGGTGCGGATGGTGATGCACAGATCCATATTGCCGTTGAAGCTGAAATAACCCACCGCGCCGCCGTATGCGCCGCGCCGCACGGGTTCCAGTTCGTCGATGATCTGCATGGCGCGGACTTTAGGCGCGCCGGAGAGCGTTCCCGCCGGAAACGTCGCCGCCAGAACGTCGAAGGCGTCCTTTCCCCCGGCCAGCTGCGCGCGCACGTTGGAGACCAGGTGCATCACGTGAGAATACTTTTCCACCACCATGTATTGATTGACCTGCACGGAGCCTGTTTCGGCGATGCGCCCCAGATCGTTGCGCCCCAGATCGACCAGCATGACATGTTCGGCGCGTTCCTTTTCATCGGAAAGCAACTCGTCGGCCAGGGCCCGGTCTTCCTGTTCGGTTCTGCCTCGCCTGCGCGTGCCGGCAATCGGCCTGACTTCCACATCGCTTTGTTCCAGGCGCACCATGACCTCCGGCGAAGAACCGATCAGGATCAAATCATCGAATTTCAGATAAAACAAATACGGCGAGGGATTGACATAACGGAGCGCCCGGTAAAGATCGACCGGATCGACCGTGCAGGGTGTGCAAAAGCGCTGGGCGAGCACCACCTGAATGACGTCGCCCGCGGCAATGTATTCCTTGGCCTTCTCTACGACGGCCTTGTATTGATCGGGCGTCATATTGGATTCAAAAGACGGCGTATTTCATCGCGCCGTGCAGTTTCGGCGCAAACAGAAAGCCGATGCCGATCTGCTGAATGCACTCTTCGACGATTTCCTGATCGACACTGATGTTGACGCCCAGCGCTTCAAGCACGTCGGCGCTGCCGCAGCCGCTCGATACCGCCCGATTGCCGTGTTTGGCGACGGTAATCCCCGCCGCCGCCACGACAAAAGCGGTCGTTGTGGAAATATTAAAGGTGTTGAGTTTGTCGCCGCCCGTGCCGCAGGTATCGACGATGGTGGTCGCGCAGGCGTTGACCCGCGTGGCTTTCTGACGCATGATGCGCGCCGCGCCCGTCACTTCCTCAACCGTTTCTCCCTTCATGCGCAGGGCGGTGATGAACGCTCCGATTTGCGCGGGCGTGGCCTCGCCGCCCATGATTTCATTCATGGCCGCCATCATTTCCGCCTCCGGCAGATCTATTTTTCTGACGGCTTTATCAATGGCTTCCTTGATCATAATCCATGCTCCTTTCGTCCTGAATATTTTTTAAAAAGTTGCGAATAATCCGCTTGCCCTGCGGGGTCAGCACCGATTCGGGATGAAACTGGATGCCTTCCACCGGATAGTCTTTATGGCGCAAGCCCATGATTTCTCCCTCGGCGGTTTTGGCGCTGGCCTCCAGGCAGGACGGCAGGGTTTCAGGGCGCACGACCAGCGAGTGATAGCGCCCGGCGGTAAAGGGATTGGGCAACCCCGCAAAAATGGTTTTGCCGTCGTGTTCAACCGGCGATACTTTCCCGTGCATGATCCTTTGTGCCCGGACGACTTCACCGCCAAACGCGAAGCCGATAGACTGATGCCCCAGACAGATGCCCATGATCGGCAGGGTTTTGTAAAATGCGCGGATAACATCCACGGTAATGCCGGCCTGGTGCGGTGCACCGGGGCCGGGCGATAAAAAAATGGCCTGCGGCTTGAGCTTGCGAATCCCGTCAATCGTCGTTTTATCGTTGCGATAAACCTGGACGTCTTCCCCCATCTGACCCAGATATTGGACGATGTTGAATGTAAAGGAATCGTAATTGTCGATCATCAGTATCATCGGTTACTCCCGGTTTCCATTTTCGAGAACAAATCCGCCCGCCGCCAGTTTCACGGCTATTTGCATGCCGCGCGCCTTGTTTTGCGTCTCTTGCTCTTCGGACTCAGGCTGGGAATCATAGACAATGCCTGCGCCGGCCTGAACGTAAATCCGGCCGCCTTTGACGACCATGGTGCGGATGGTGATGCACAGATCCATATTGCCGTTGAAGCTGAAATAACCCACCGCGCCGCCGTATGCGCCGCGCCGCACGGGTTCCAGTTCGTCGATGATCTGCATGGCGCGGACTTTAGGCGCGCCGGAGAGCGTTCCCGCCGGAAACGTCGCCGCCAGAACGTCGAAGGCGTCCTTTCCCCCGGCCAGCTGCGCGCGCACGTTGGAGACCAGGTGCATCACGTGAGAATACTTTTCCACCACCATGTATTGATTGACCTGCACGGAGCCTGTTTCGGCGATGCGCCCCAGATCGTTGCGCCCCAGATCGACCAGCATGACATGTTCGGCGCGTTCCTTTTCATCGGAAAGCAACTCGTCGGCCAGGGCCCGGTCTTCCTGTTCGGTTCTGCCTCGCCTGCGCGTGCCGGCAATCGGCCTGACTTCCACATCGCTTTGTTCCAGGCGCACCATGACCTCCGGCGAAGAACCGATCAGGATCAAATCATCGAATTTCAGATAAAACAAATACGGCGAGGGATTGACATAACGGAGCGCCCGGTAAAGATCGACCGGATCGACCGTGCAGGGTGTGCAAAAGCGCTGGGCGAGCACCACCTGAATGACGTCGCCCGCGGCAATGTATTCCCTGGCCTTCTCCACGACGGCCTTGTATTGATCGGGCGTCATATTGGATTCAAAAGACACGCCGTTGGTTCGGGGCGGCGGCGCGGACTGCCCGCCAGGAAGGGAAAGAAGCTCAATCATATCCTCAATCTTTTCGCAGGCTTTCTGATAGGCGTCTTCGGGGGTATCCGCGTCTTCCATATAGGCGCAGGCCACCACTTTGATGGTGTGGCGTGTGTTGTCAAAAATGATCAGAGAATCGCTGATCACAAAAACAGCTTCATCCAGATTCAGATCGTCGGGCGGGGCGTCGGGTAGCTTTTCAAAATAGCGCACCATGTCATAACCCAGGTAGCCGACGGCGCCGCCGAAAAAGCGCGGCAGCCCCGGCGTGGCGACCGGCTGATAGCGGCCAAGCAGTTTCCGCATCGCGCCCAGCGGATCGCCGTGATGCTCCCGCACGGACACCCTTCCTTTTTCCTCCAGGACCACTTTCGGTCCGCGGACTTTAAACACCACCCCTGCGTCCGTGCCGATAAATGAATAGCGTCCCCACTTTTCTCCGCCTTCGACGCTTTCCAGCAGATAGACATGGTCTCTGTGCTGCAGTTTTTTTAAAACGGACACCGGTGTTTCGACATCCGCCAGGATCTCCCGGTAAACGGGAATCAGGTTGCCTCTTTGGGCGAACGCTTCAAAATCGGCAAATTTGGGCTGGTACATATTTTCTCCTTTAAGACATAAAAAAGGCCGTGAGTTTCGTCACGGCCTTTGGGATTGATACAAATAAAAAAGCCGTGGAGTCCTGAGAGGGTCTCCACGGCTTGAACTTAAGACATAAAAGATCAGCGGCGGAAATTCCCCCTTTTGAGGTTCCACCACCAGTTGTTCAATGACGATATTGTCAGGTTCATGGGTTTCATACGTTTCTTTCCATCAATTTTGCGCTTTCATAGCAGCACGGTTATTTTCTGTCAATATTTTTTTTCAGACCCGATCTTTTTTTGTTGTTTCCATTTTATTAAGCCATAATGCATGGCGGTGCCGGGCATAATCCAGCCGGACTTTTCCCGTGAAGATGCCGCGAACCATCGGCCAGTTGGGCCTGAGCGCTATGGCCGCCATATGAGCGAGAAAGGCCAGGAAAAACAAAACAAAAAAGATATTGTGAATCCACGTGGCCATAAGCAAAACCGTGTGGGACATGTCCGGCGCATAGATGTTTTCGTAGGTTTTGACCAGCCCCGACACAATCAGCATCAGGATGATGAAGGCCATTCCCATATAGGCGAGGCGCTGCTCCGGCAGGTATTTATGCA
>WOYI010587838.1_pt1 | contig 13097 bp, 4 predicted proteins | sample 6423411 | NCBI WGS metagenome assembly WOYI01 (sample SAMN13441803, study PRJNA592873) | oil field metagenome | biome: oil field; feature: oil-well bore; material: oil-contaminated soil; isolation source: oil-contaminated soil from oil-well borehole | place: Germany: Wietze | collected 2016-10-18 ... | reverse complement strand
TGAGAAAAAATCGCCCGCCTGCTGCGAGCGTCGCCAAACGCCCGTGCCGGCGGCGTGCTGTGGGCCATCTTATTTTCCTCAGCCTCTGAGCCTGGAAATCGGCACCGCTGCCGCATTCGAGCCGGCGCATCGGCTGTACGCAGCGGCGGGCTTCGTGCCCTGTGGGCCGTTCAACGGTGACGTCGATGATCCGTACAGTTGCTTCATGACGCGGGCGCTGTAGGCGCGGCGGTCGGGGCGGGGGCGAAGAGCATCGCGACTGAAGTCGCCCCTATCCAGGTAGGTGAGCTTGCGGTTGCCTGTGGGAGGGGCTTCGGCCGCGACGGGCGGGGTACGGCGAAGAGCATCGCGACTGAAGTCGCTCCTGCAGGAGCGAGCGTGTGCTGCTTGGCTTCAGTCGTGCCGCAGTCGCGCGATCGCTCAGATCCCCGCGTACCACGCATAGCCGTAGTCTTCCCGGTAGCCGCCCTTGCCGCCGGCGATGTGCTCGAACGAATCCACCCGCTCGATGCGGGCGATGTACTTGGCCTGCTTGTAGCCGAGCTGGCGGCTCACGCGCAGGCGCAGCGGGGCGCCGTTGTTGATCGGCAGCGGCTGGTCGTCGAGGCCCCAGGACAGGCTCGGATGCGCATTGAAGATCGGCAGGCCGCTGAAGAACATGATCGACAGGGCGATCACGTTGACCCAGTGCATGATGCGGATCGGCCAGGTGTGGCGGTAGACCCGCCGGCTGCACACATGGCCGGGCGCAGCCGCGGCGCCCTCGCCGACCGCCGCGGCTGCGCCGACAACCTCTTCCACTGGAGCCGAGCGTCTTGAAGATCGAGCAAAGATCGACCTTTCACCCCCCGGTGCGCACCACCTCGCCGGCCGGCCGCGACGGCTCGCCGGCCGGCCACGAAGGCGAAGAACCCACCCTGCGCGGCGAACTGTTCAGTGCCGAGCAGATGGAGCTGCACGGGGTGCTGCTGGCGCGACGGCACCGGCTCAGCCCCCGCTCCACGTCCGACCGCCTGCTGCGCCGGCTGGACGAGAACGGCCGCGTGCTCGCCGAGGCCTGCGAGGCACTCACGGCCGCCTCGCAGGCCAACCGCCGCGTGCCGCCGGCGGGCGAATGGCTGCTGGACAACTCCTACCTGGTCGAGGAGCAGATCCGCACCGCGCAGCGGCATCTGCCCAGGGGCTACAACCGCGAACTGCCGCGCCTGGCCGATGCCGGCGCCGAGGGCTGGCCGCGCGTGTACGAGCTGGCGCTGGAGATCATCTCGCACGGCGATGGCCGGGTGGACGACGACAGCCTTGGCCGCTTCATCACCGCCTACCAGGGCATCCAGCCGCTCACGCTCGGCGAGCTGTGGGCGATCCCGATCATGCTGCGGCTGGCGTTGATCGAGAACCTGCGCCGCGTGGCCGCACGGGTGATCGCCGACGGCAACTATCGCGAGATGGCCTGCCAGTGGGCCGACACCATCACCGAGATCGCCGAGCACGATCCAAAGAGCGTGGTGCTCGGGGTGGCCGACATGGCACGTTCGAACCCGCCGATGGCCAGCGCGTTCGTGGCCGAGCTGGCGCGTCGGCTGCAGGGGCAGGGCCCGGGCCTGGCGATGCCGCTGACCTGGCTGGAGCAGCGGCTCGCCGAGAGCGGCTCCAGCGTCGAGCACCAGGTGCAGATCGAGGCCCAGCAGCAGGCCGCCGACCAGGTGTCGATCGGCAACAGCATCGGCAGCCTGCGTCATCTCGCGGCGGTGGACTGGCATGCCTTCGTCGAGCGGCTGAGCGTGGTGGAGAAGCTGCTGCGCAGCGACCCGGCGGGTATCCACGCGGGGATGGACTTCGCCACGCGCGATCACTATCGCCACGTGATCGAGCAGCTGGCGCGGCGCAGCGGGCGCCCCGAGCCGGACGTCGCGCAAAGCGCGCTGGCGCTGGCCCATCGTGCGGCGGCAGTGGAGGTCGCGCCCGGCATCGAGGCACATGTGGGCTATTACCTCGTCGACGACGGGCGCGTCGAGCTCGAGCGGGCGCTGAAATTGCGCTTCGGCCTGCTGGCACGGATCGGTCGCCGCGTGGCGCGCGCACCGTTGCCGGCCTACCTGGGGCTGATCGCGCTGCTCAGCGTGCTGGTGGCCGAGCCGCTGCTGGAGGCGGTGGCGCAAAACCATGCGCCGCTATGGCTGCTGCTGCTGCTGGCCCCGCTCGCGCTGCTGGCGGTGAGCCAGCTGGTGACGGGCCTGGTCAACTGGCTGGTGACGGTGTTCGTGCCGCCGGCGATCCTGCCGCGCATGGATTTTGCCCAGGGCATCCCCGACCAGGCGCGCACGCTGGTGGTGATTCCCGCCCTGTTCGGCAGCCTGGCGGACGTGGACGAGCTGGTCGATGCGCTGGAGGTGCGCTACCTGGCCAATCGCGACCCGAACCTGCACTTCGGCCTGCTCAGCGACTTCACCGACGCGGCCGCCGAAACCACGCCGCAGGATGCGGCATGGCTGGCATGGGCGACATCGCGCATCGAGGCACTCAATGCGACCTATGCCGGCGCCGCGGCGGGCCGCTTCTTCCTGTTTCACCGCCCGCGCACCTATCACGCGCCCGACCGCGTATGGATGGGCCGGGAGCGCAAGCGCGGCAAGCTGGCCGATCTCAACGCGCTGCTGCGCGGCGGCGGCGACGGACACTTCATGCGGGTGGTCGGCGACCTGACCGCGCTGCGCGGCATCACCTACGTGATCACGCTGGACTCCGACACCGAGCTGCCACGCGATGCGGCACGGCGGTTCGCCAGCGCGATGGCCCACCCGCTCAATCGCCCGGTGTACGACGCCGCCGTGGGCCGGGTGGTGCGCGGCTACGGCATCCTGCAGCCGCGGGTAGCCGTGAGCCTGCCCAGCGCCGCGCGCTCGCGCTATGCGCAGCTGTTCGGCAGCGAGGCCGGCATCGATCCGTATACGCGCATGGTCTCGGACGTCTACCAGGACCTGTTCGGCGAAGGCTCGTTCATCGGCAAGGGCATCTACGACGTCGATGCGTTCCAGCAGGCGCTGCAGCAGCGCTTTCCCGACAACGCCATCCTCAGCCACGACCTGATCGAAGGCGCCTACGCGCGCGCCGGCCTGCTGTCCGACATGCAGTTGTACGAGGCCTACCCGTCCAGCTATCTCACGGACAGCCAGCGCCGGCATCGCTGGATCCGCGGCGACTGGCAGATCCTGCCGTGGCTGTTGCCGCGCGCGCCCGGCCCGCACGGCTGGTTGCCCAATCCGCTGTCGGCGCTGTCGCGCTGGAAGATCCTCGACAACCTGCGCCGCAGCCTGGTGCCGGCGGCCTTCGTGCTGCTCCTGCTGGTGGGCTGGCTGGGCGTGGCCCAGGCGGTGTCCTGGACTGCGGCGATCCTCGGCCTGGTGGTGCTGCTGCCGGTGCTGGGCATGATGCTGGTGCTGGTGCAGAAGTCGCCGGACGTGCTGTGGCGCGTGCATCTGCAGATCGTCGCGCGGGCAGCGGGTGCGCAGGGCCTGCGCGCCGGCTTCTGGGTGATGACGCTGCCGCACGAGGCGCTGTACAGCCTCGATGCGGTGCTGCGCACCGTGTGGCGGATGGCGGTCAGTCGGCGCCATCTGCTGCAGTGGCGGCCATCGCGCGACGCCACGCAGGATGCGCACGGCACGCTGCCGTTGCTGCTGCGCCGAATGTGGATCAACCCGACGCTCGCGATCGGCGTGGCGGTCGGCCTGGCGGTGTTCCGGCTGCCGGCCTTGCCGGTGGCCGCGCCGCTGCTCGCCCTGTGGGCGCTGGCGCCGGTACTGGTGTGGTATTCGGGGCAGCCGCAACGGCGCGAGGTGTTCGTGCCAACCGCCGCCCAGCAGCGTTTCCTGCGCACGCTGGCGCGGCGCATCTGGGGCTTCTTCGAAGTGCACGTGGGCAGCCACGACAATGCGCTGCCGCCGGACAACATGCAGGAACATCCGGCCGACGCGATCGCCCACCGCACCTCGCCGACCAACATCGGGCTGGCACTGCTGGCCAATCTGGCCGCCTGCGATTTCGGCTACATCACCGCCGGCCGGCTGATCCAGCGCACCGCCGACACGCTGCACACCATGCAGGGGCTGGCGCGCTACCGCGGGCATTTCTTCAACTGGTACGACACCGTGTCGCTGCAGCCGCTGGCGCCGCAGTACGTGTCCACGGTGGACAGCGGCAATCTGGCCGGCCACCTGCTGACCCTGCGTCCCGGCCTGCTCGCGCTGCTGGATGCGCCGGTGTTTCATCCGCGCCAGCTCGACGGACTGGCCGACACGCTTGACCTGCTGGTCGGCGCGCGGCCGGACGATGACGACCTGATGGCCGCCTGCGGCGAACTGATGGAGCGCCTGGACGATGCCCGCGCCACGCCGCCGGTCACGCTGGCGCAGGCGCGCGACGCGGTACGCCCGATCCATGCCGGCATCCTGGCGCTGGGCCCGCGCTTTCCGATGGATGTGCAGGACGAGGGCGCGCTCTGGTACGGCCGCCTGCTCGAGCAGGCGAACGATGTGCTGGGCGAGCTGGACTACCTGGCGGACGCCGCGGCGACGGAAGGCATCCCGACGCTGCGCCAGCTGGCGGCGGATGCGTCGTCGCTCCAGCCGGCGACCGACAGCGTGATCGATCGCGCCCGCGCCCGCGTCGACGAATTGAGCCAGCTGGCGGCGCTGGCCGGCGACATGGCGGTGATGGATTTCAGCTTTCTCTACGAGCGCCGCCGCGACCTGCTCAGCATCGGCTACAACGTCGACGAGCGCCGGCTCGATGCCGGCTTCTACGACCTGCTTGCCTCCGAGGCGCGGCTGGCCAGCTACGTGGCGATCGCCCAGGGGCAGCTGCCGCAGGAGGGCTGGTTCGCGCTCGGTCGCCTGCTCACCATCACCACGCACGGCCGCCCGGTGCTGTTGTCGTGGACCGGCTCGATGTTCGAATACCTGATGCCGATGCTGGTGATGCCCAGCATCGAGGGCACGCTGCTGGACGAAACCTGCCACGCGGCGGTGGCGCGGCAGATCGAGTACGGCCAGCAGCTCGGCGTGCCGTGGGGCGTGTCCGAGTCGGGCTACAACACGGTCGACGTGCAGCTCAACTACCAGTACCGCGCGTTCGGCGTGCCCGGGCTGGGCCTCAAGCGCGGGCTGGGCGACGACCTGGTGGTGGCGCCGTACGCCAGCACCATGGCGATGATGGTGGCGCCCGCGGCCGCCTGCGCCAACCTCGAGCGGCTGGCCCTGGAAGAGCGCCTGGGACGCTTCGGCTTCTACGAGGCAGTCGACTACACGCCCGCGCGCCTGCCGCACGGGCAGAGCGCCGTGACGGTGCGCTCGTTCATGGCGCATCACCAGGGCATGAGCCTGCTGGCACTGGCCTATGCCCTGCTGGACAAGCCGATGCAGAAGCGTTTCGCGGCCGATCCGCAGTTTCGCGCCAGCGCGCTGCTGCTGCAGGAGCGCGTGCCGGAGACGGTAGCCGAATACCGCCACGCCACCGCCTTCCCGATCCAGCCGGTGGAGGCGGCCGCGGCCGACAGCACGCTGCGCCTGTTCACCGACCCGGACATGCCGCGCCCGGCCGTGCAGCTGCTGTCCAATGGGCGTTACCACGTGATGGTGAGCAGCGGCGGCGGTGGCTACAGCCGGCACCGCGACATGGCGGTGACGCGCTGGCACGAGGACATCAGCAGCGATCACTGGGGCCAGTTCTGCTACCTGCGCGATGTGGAGACTGGCGCGTTCTGGTCCACCGCGCACCAGCCCACGCTGCACCGGCCGGAGCACTTCGAGGCGATCTTCTCCGACGCCCGCGCCGAGTTCCGCGTGCGCGAGCGCGACTACGACGCGCACACCGAGATCGTCGTCTCGCCCGAGGACGACATCGAGCTGCGCCGCGTGCGCCTGACCAACCGTGGCCGCACCGCGCGCACCATCGAGATCACCACCTATGCCGAAGTGGTGATCGCGCCGGCGGCGGCGGACGCGGCGCATCCGGCCTTCAGCAACCTGTTCGTGCAGACCGCCTGGCTGCCGGCGGCGCAGGCGCTGATCTGCACGCGGCGCCCGCGCTCGACCGGCGAGGTGGTGCCGTGGATGTGCCACCTGATGGCGGTGCACGACGTACGGGTGGAGTCGCTGTCGTACGAGACCGATCGCGCCGCCTTCATCGGCCGCGGTCGCAGCCTGGCCCGGCCGCGCGCGCTGAGCGACCGGTTGCAGGCGCAGCTGGGCAACAGCGAGGGCTCGGTGCTCGACCCCATCGTGGCGATCCGCTGCCGCATCACGCTGGCGCCGGAGCAGTCGGCCACCATCGACATCGTCACCGGCGTGGCCGACAGCGACGAAGCCTGCCGCCATCTCGCCGAGAAGTACCGCGACCGCCACATCGCCGATCGCGTGTTCGACCTGGCCTGGACGCACAGCCAGGTGCTGCTGCAGCAGCTCAACGCGGCGCCGGGCGATGCACGGCTGTACGAGCGGATGGCCGCCTCGATCATCTACGCCAACACCTCGCTGCGTGCCGAGCCGGGCGTGCTGCGGGCGAACAAGCGCGGGCAGTCCGGCCTGTGGGGGCAGTCGATTTCCGGCGACCTGCCGATCGTGCTGCTGCGCATGACCGACCCGGCCAACATCGAGCTGGTGCGCCAGCTGGTGCAGGCCCACGCGTACTGGCGGCTGAAAGGCCTGGCGGTGGACCTGGTGATCTGGAACGAGGATCAGGCCGGCTATCGCCAGCAGCTGCAGGACCTGATCATGGGGCTGATCGCCTCGGGTACCGAGGCGAGCCTGATCGACCATCCCGGCGGCATCTTCGTGCGCCCTGCGCAGCAGCTGTCGGTGGAGGACCGGGTGCTGGTGCGCTCGGTGGCGCGGGTGGTGCTCGGCGACACCCGCGGATCGCTCGCCGAGCAGCTGGAGCGGCGCCGGGTGGAGCCGCCGCTGCCGCGCTTCGATCCCACCCGCATCCGCCTGCCCGAACCGGTGGCAGCGGAGCTTGCCCCCGATCCGCAGCTGGCCACGCTGCAGTTGGCCAACGCCTACGGCGGCTTCAGCAAGGACGGCAGCGAGTACGTGATCGTGCTGCTCCCGGGCAGTCCCGCGCCTGCGCCGTGGTGCAACGTGCTGGCCAATTCCGGCTTCGGCAGTGTGATCTCCGAGAGCGGCGGCGCCTGCACGTGGAGCGAGAACGCGCACGAGTTCCGCCTCACGCCGTGGCACAACGATCCGGTGACCGACGCCAGCGGCGAGGCGATCTACCTGCGCGACGAGGAGAGCGGCCACTGCTGGTCGCCCACGCCGCTGCCGCGCCGCGGCAGCGGCCGCTATGTCACGCGGCACGGCTTTGGCTACTCGGTGTTCGAGCACGTCGAGGACGGGATCGAGTCGGAGCTGTGGGTCTACGTGGCGCTGCAGGCGTCGGTGAAGTTCTCGGTGCTGCGCCTGCGCAACACCACCCGCCAGCCGCGCCGGCTGTCGGCGACCGGCTACGTGGAATGGGTGCTGGGCGACCTGCGCGCGAAATCGGCGATGCACGTGGTCACCGAGTCCGATCCGGCCACCGGCGCGCTGTTCGCGCGCAACGCCTACCACATGGACTTCGGCGGGCGGGTGGGCTTCTTCGACGTGGACGGCGGCACGCGCAGCGTCACCGGCGACCGGCGCGAGTTCCTCGGCCGCAACGGCAACATGCGTGCGCCGGCGGCGATGGGGCAGAGTGGATTGTCGGGGCGGCTCGGCCCGGGGCTGGACCCCTGCGGGGCGATCCAGGTGCCGTTCGAGCTGGCGCCGGGCGAGACGCGCGAGGTGGTGTTCCGCCTCGGCGCCGCGCACGACGAGGTGGCTGCCATCGACCTGGTGCAGCGCTTCCGTGGCTCGGCCGCGGCCGCCACGGCGCTCGACGAGGTGCGCATGCACTGGCACTGGACGCTGGGCAAGGTGCAGGTGCGCACGCCCGATCCGGCGGTGGATGTGCTCGCCAATGGCTGGCTGATGTACCAGGTGATCGCCTCGCGCTTCTGGGCGCGCAGCGGGTACTACCAGTCCGGCGGTGCGTTCGGCTTCCGCGACCAGCTGCAGGACACCATGGCGATGATCCACGCCAGCCCGTACAGCGCGCGCCAGCACTTGCTGCTCAGCGCGGCGCACCAGTTCGTCGAGGGCGACGTGCAGCACTGGTGGCATCCGCCCATGGATCGCGGGGTGCGCACGCACTGTTCGGACGACTACCTGTGGCTGGCGCTCGCCACCAGCCACTACGTGCTCGCCACCGCCGATACCGGCGTGCTGGACGAGCGCGTGGCCTATATCGAAGGCCGCGCGGTCAAGCGCGAGGAGGAGTCGTACTACGACCTGCCCACGCGGTCCGAGCAATCGGCCACGCTGTACGAGCACTGCGTGCGCGCCATCGAGCACAGCCGTCCGCGCGGCCCGCACGGACTGCCGCTGATCGGCACCGGCGACTGGAACGACGGCATGAACCGCGTCGGCGAGCAGGGGCGTGGCGAAAGCGTCTGGCTGGGGTTCTTCCTCTACGAAGTGCTCAACCGCTTTGCCGCCACGGCGCGTCGGCATGGCGACGCGCCGTTCGCCGAGCTGTGCGAGATGGAGGCGGCTGCCCTGCGCGATGCGCTGGAAGCGCACGGCTGGGATGGCGCCTGGTATCGCCGCGCCTATTTCGACGACGGCACGCCGCTGGGTTCCAGCGCCAATGCGGAGTGCCGCATCGACTCGATCGCGCAGAGCTGGTCGGTGCTGTCCGGCGCGGCGCTGGACGCGCGCCGGCGGCAGGCGATGGAGTCGCTCGACACCCACCTGGTGAAGCGGCGCGCCGGACTGATCCAGCTGCTGGAGCCGCCGTTCGATCGCTCCGACCTCGACCCGGGCTACATCAAGGGCTACGTGCCGGGCGTGCGCGAGAACGGCGGCCAGTACACCCATGCCGCGGTGTGGGCCACGATGGCCTTCGCGGCACTCGGCGACGGCGCCCGCGCGTGGGAGCTGCTGGGCATGATCAACCCGGTCAACCACGGCAGCGGTGCGGGCGACATCGAGGTGTACAAGGTGGAGCCCTACGTGGTCGCCGCCGACGTCTACGGCGTGCCGCCGCACCAGGGCCGCGGCGGCTGGAGCTGGTACACCGGCTCGGCCGGCTGGATGTACCGGCTGATCGTCGAGTCGCTGCTGGGCCTGCGCATCGAGGGCGAGACCCTGCGCATCGAACCGGTGCTGACGCCGGACTGGAGCGGCTTCGAGCTGGCGTACCGGCATCGCGAAACCGACTACCGGATTGTCGTGCAGCGGGGCGGAGCGGCATCCGCCGGCCCGCGCATCACGCTGAACGGCGTACCGCTGGAGGGAAGCGTCATCCCGCTGGTGGACGACGGCGGCGAACACCAGGTGGGAGTCCAGGTGTGAGGTGAGGCCCGACGGCGCTCCACCATGGCGATCGACCAGCGGCCTCCGTGTGTCGGAGTGCGGCTCCGGAAGCCGCCGCCGGCGCTGCACGTGCGGGCGCATCGCGCGCGCCGACTGCCGCGTTGCGCATGCCGGCGCGGCGAAGCCGCTCTTGACGCCGCCCTCTTGGTAGTATCCGGGTCGCCCCGCCGGCCGGTTCCTTCCATTCCACCGCGAGATCACGGATGCCCCCCACTGCTCACCGATCCGACGCATTTGTCTTCTTCGGCGCCACCGGCGATCTCGCCTACAAGAAAATCTTTCCGGCGCTGCAGGCGATGATTCTCGATGGCGGGCTGGACATGCCGATCATCGGCATCGCCAAGGCCGGCTGGACGCTGGACCAGCTCAGGCAGCGCGCGCGCGAGTCGCTGGAGCACGCCGGAACGCTGGACCAGGGCGCCTACGCCCGGCTCTGCGGACAACTGCGCTACATCGACGGCGACTACGCCGACGCGTCCACCTATGCCCGGCTGCGCGAACTGCTCGAGGGGGCCGTGCGCCCGCTGCATTACCTGGCCATCCCGCCGAGCATGTTCCCGCTGGTGATCAAGGCGCTGGACGATGCCGGTTGCGCCCTCGACGCGCGGGTGGTGATCGAGAAGCCGTTCGGCCGCGACCTGGACTCGGCGCGCGCGCTGAACCGCGTGCTGCATGGCGCGTTCCACGAGTCGTCGATCTTCCGCATCGACCATTACCTGGGCAAGGAAGCGGTGCAGAACCTGCTGTACTTCCGCTTCGCCAATACGTTCCTGGAGCCGATCTGGAACCGCGACTACGTGCAGAGCGTGCAGATCACCATGGCCGAGGACTTCGGCGTGCAGGGACGCGGCGCGTTCTACGAGGAGGTCGGGGCGATCCGCGACGTCGTGCAGAACCATTTGCTGCAGGTGACCGCGCTGCTGGCGATGGATGCGCCGGTGGGTCATGACGCCGTTTCGCTGCAGGCGGAAAAGCTGCGCCTGTTCCGTGGCATGCGGCCGCTCCGGCCCGAGGACGTGGTGCGCGGCCAGTTCGACGGGTATCGCAAAGAACGCGGCGTGGCCGCGGACTCCAACGTGGATACCTTCGCCGCGCTGCGCCTGCACATCGACACCTGGCGCTGGTCCGGCGTGCCGTTCTACATCCGCGCGGGCAAGTGCCTGCCGGTCACCGCGACCGAGATCCTGGTGGACCTGAAGGTGCCGCCGCTGGCGATCTTCGACCGGATCGAGCCGCCGCAGTCGAACTACTTCCGTTTCCGGCTCGGTCCGGAGGTGGTGATCTCGGCCGGCACGCGGGTCAAGCGGCAGGGCGAGGAGATGCGCGGCCAGTCGGTCGAACTGGTCGCCCGGCGCGACACCGTCGACCAGCAATTGCCGTACGAGCGCCTGCTCGGCGACGCCATGCGCGGCGACGCGACGCTGTTCACCTCCGACGTCAACGTCGAGGCGGCGTGGGCGGTGGTCGATCCTGTGCTCGACCTGTCCCGGCCGGTGGAAACCTACCGGCCCGGCAGCTGGGGGCCGGCGGCCGCGGCCCGCCTGGTCGGTGAGGGCGAGGGCTGGCGCGACCCGGCCCCGGAGCCGCCCGGCACGCTATCGCCGTCGCCGCACTGAGCATGCCGCCAGGCATTGATCTGCACGACCGAATCATCCACGGTGCCGGCAGCGCCGGCATCACTCTCCATGACGACGGAATGCCCGTGACCTCTTCCCCGATGCCCGAACTCACCCGGCGACCCGAATGGCAGGCGCTGCGCGCGCATGCCGACCGCAAGGGTCGTCGCCACCTGCGCGAGCTGTTCGCCGCCGACCCCGGACGCGGCGAGCGTCTCACCGCCGAAGCGGCCGGGCTGTACCTGGACTACTCCAAGCAGCGCGTCGATGACGAGACGCTGCACCTGCTGCGCGAGCTGGCCGTGGCCTGCGCTCTGGAGGCACGCATCGCGGCCATGTTCGACGGCGGGAAGATCAACGTCACCGAAGGCCGCGCCGTGCTGCACACCGCGCTGCGCGCGCCGGCCCATGCCAGGGTGATGGTCGACGGCGAGAACGTGATCCCCGCCGTGCACGAGGTGCTGGAACGCATGGCCGCCTTCGCCGGCAAGGTGCGTGGCGGTACCTGGCTGGGCCACGCCGGCAAGCGCATCCGCAACGTGGTCAACCTCGGCATCGGCGGCTCCGACCTCGGCCCGGTGATGGCCTATGAGGCGCTGCGCCACTACAGCCGGCGCGAGTTGACCTTCCGCTTCGTTTCCAACGTGGACGGCATCGATTTCGTCGAGGCCACGCGCGATCTGGACCCGGCCGAGACGCTGTTCATCGTCTGCTCCAAGACCTTCACCACGCTGGAGACGCTGACCAACGCGCAGGCGGCGCGGCGCTGGTGCCTGGCTGCGCTCAAGGACGAGGCGGCGATCGCCCGGCACTTCGTCGCCGTGTCCACCAACGAAAAAGAAGTGGCGAAGTTCGGCATCGACACCGCCAACATGTTCGGCTTCTGGGACTGGGTCGGCGGGCGCTATTCGATGGATTCGGCGATCGGCCTGTCGACCATGCTGGCGATCGGGGCAGACGGCTTCGGCGACATGCTCGGCGGCTTCCACGCGATGGACGAGCATTTCCGCAGCGCGCCGCTGGAGCACAACCTGCCGGCGCTGATGGGGTTGATCGGCCTCTGGAACACCAACTTCCTCGGTGCCGAGACCGTCGCCGTGCTGCCCTACGAGCAATACCTCAAGCGCTTTCCCGCCTACCTGCAGCAGCTCACCATGGAGAGCAACGGCAAGGGCGTGACGCTGGACGGCCGCCGCGTGGACTACGCCACCGGCGCGATCTACTGGGGCGAGCCGGGCACGAATGGCCAGCATTCGTTCTACCAGCTGATCCACCAGGGCACGCGGCTGATTCCCTGCGACTTCATCGGCTTCGGCCAGCCGCTCGCGGCGTTGCCGCTGCCCGACGGCGGCGACCAGCACGAGCTGCTGATGGCCAACCTGATCGCCCAGGGCGAGGCGCTGGCCTTCGGCAAGACCGCCGACGAGGTGCGCGCCGAAGGCGTCGCCGAGACGCTGGTGCCGCACAAGACCTTCCCGGGCAACCGGCCCAGCACCACGATCCTGGCCGAGCGGCTCACCCCCCACGTGCTCGGCGCACTGGTGGCGCTGTACGAGCACGCCACCTTCGTGCAGGGCGTGGTCTGGGGCATCGACTCGTTCGACCAATGGGGCGTGGAGCTGGGCAAGGTACTGGCCAGGCGCACGGCCGCCGAGCTCACCAGCGCGGCCGAGCCCGAACTCGGCCACGACAGCTCCACCAACGCGCTGATCCGCCGCTACCGCGCGCTGCGCGATGGCACGCCACCGCCAGGTTCCTGAGCGCTCCTGCCCGGCAAAAACGATGCGCCCCGACACTCTCCCAGAGAGCCCCCTGTAGGAGCTCACCCTGTGAGCGACAGGTGCGGCCTCGGGGCGAGGGGTGGTCGCGCACTAAGGTGCGCCCCTATCGGCAACAACGATGCACGCCGACACCCTCGCAGAAGAGCCCCCCTGTAGGAGTCCACCCTGTGGACGACCAACACGCCCTTCGGCGCTGCCGACGCCGAACACCACCGCACTGCACCGCCGTACACATCCGCCGATGGTGC
>WOYI010825502.1_pt2 | contig 13109 bp, 11 predicted proteins | sample 6423411 | NCBI WGS metagenome assembly WOYI01 (sample SAMN13441803, study PRJNA592873) | oil field metagenome | biome: oil field; feature: oil-well bore; material: oil-contaminated soil; isolation source: oil-contaminated soil from oil-well borehole | place: Germany: Wietze | collected 2016-10-18 ... | reverse complement strand
AAATCATGAAACGAGGAAAAAGAAATGGCAAATCGTGTTAAAGGTTTTTGGGCGATTGGGGCTGGCATCGTCATGATCGCATTCGGTTCCGCTGGCCTGAATAGCGCCCATGCAGGTGAACTCTCCGAACTCAGTCCCGATGAATTGCGTCAGGTGGACGGCGGCGTATCTCCTCTACAGGCACTGTCCAGTGTAGTCGGCCCTCTTGCGAGGGCTGGTGGTACTGTTGCCGGTAAGGCCGTGAGTGTAGCTGGGCCTCTTGCGAAGGCCGGTGGAATCGCAGCCGGTAAGACAGCGGCAAAAGCCGCCAAGACAGGCGGTGTGGCGGCTGTCGGCGGCGGGATCAGTCTGGCCCAATATTTAGCCGCCAATCAGGCCAGCCCGGTCGCCCGCGATGCCGCGCTGGCCTTCGGCACAGGGGCGCTGACAGCCACCTTCCCGAAGAGTGCTGGGTTCTTCGGTCTGAACTGATACCCGATGTGGCTCGCAATAAACCCCCGGCATAAACTGCCGGGGGTTACCTTTGAAAAAAATCTTAGCTCAACTACTTACTCGCAGAGCCCATAGCTGGATTCACAGCCATCAGTGTTGATCGCCTTTACCAGATCGTATTGTCTGCCGCCATGCGCGGTTCTCGACCAATCAACATACTCGACGATGTTTCGCCCTTGCCGCTCGCCGCGTCCGCCTTTTTCTGGCGCTGGAAAAAACGATGCGGCGCTGTGCTTACTGGCCTGTCCGACAAGCGCCTCCCATTCGCGGATGCGGTCGATCACCTCGGGGTGGCGCCTCGACCAGTTGAGCACATCGTCCTTGCCAGAATTGATGCAAGGCGCACACCCCACCCTATCAAATCCTTCGGAATAGAGTGGGTTGAGCCGTTGCCCTCGGCCAGCGCAAAAATCTACTACTTGCTGGGCGGTCCAATCGACGACAGGGCGTTCGATCCACCACCCTTCGGCGCCCCTTTCTCGCGCTGCCAGTCCTGCACGCCTCGCGCTTTCGTCTCGGCGTGTGCCTTGCCACGACCATGCTTCCGCGCCGGTCGCCAGCACGTCGATCATGTAGGCGTCCAGCGGGCGTCTCTTGAGTTCCTGCGTGCAAAATTGCACCTTGCGGGAGGGGAACCGGCCTTTCCATAGGCACAGGTCGAGATAGGGATTGCCGCTCGGAACCAAGAGGCTGGCAGCCCGCTCGCAAACCGCCAGCGGGATGCCTTCCGTGGGCCAGACGCTCAGGATGTACTCGCGTTTTCGAGCCATGTGACCATCGAAAGTGGCCCGCAACGTCACGACCTCAACGCCCCAAAAGCTGGACAGGTAATGGATGTGCTCAAGCGTGAGCGGATGCTCATTCCCGGTATCGCAAAACAGCAGCCGCACGTCACCGGCGCCCCTTTGGTCGAGGCACACAGTAGCGGCGGCCTGAGAGTCCTTTCCGCCAGATAGCGACACGACATCGACACGGACACGCTCTACAACGTCATCGAATGCCATGGCTGCTTCAAAACATGCTGCGCGCATAGTCGATCCATACGCCGTAAGCGGCGATCATTAAGTCCGCGTCCGAAAGCTCGGCCAGTTCGGCTTTCGTGCGGACGCATTCTTCAAAACGCGGTGTATCGCAAATCAAAAAATCCCGTTCTTCTGGCGTCAGCGGTGTGCGCCCGTCTCGAATGTCGTCAATCCGTTCGTCGGTGAAATTATCATGCTTCATTTTGCTTCGCTCGGTTGCCAGATTTTTGGTCATTCTGATTTTTACCCATGGTCGATATTGCCCCATTCATCCTAATTATGGGGTGATCTAGGCGTGGACTTTTTTTGCATGGATTCCGCAATACAATCCATTGGGGCCTTTACCGTTTTTTCTGGTGCATTGTTTTGCAGTCATACCTCTCGGCCCGCTCCACACCTCCGCAGCGCATCTACATGGGTCATATCTCTCCCCACGCGGGTTCCCTGCCCATTGTCCGTAGCGGTAACCAACTGCTTCTTCGTGGCTTTTTGGCATGTATTGCATTTTCTTTCTCCTGTTTGCATCCGAGGCTGGGTTAGTTACATTTCCGTCCTCATTGGCCCACCCTCCGAAGCACATCAATTCCAGCGCCTGCCAGATCAATCGCAGCCGCCGCGAATGCCTGCTCGGCAACCCATGGCGCGGCTCCTGCATCGTCAATCAGCCGTTTTATGACTACCGGCGCTTTGGCGCGCATTGCCAAGCAGGCGGCCTCAAGGTCGTCGTGGCTTGCGGCGGCGACTTCGGAGCGGCAGGTGCGTACCAGCACGGTCATCGCCACTTCGGACAGCTTTATTGCAAGCGTGTCGATTTGCGTGGTCATGGCAGGGTCTCCAATATTCCCGGAAATCGCCGGGGCCGATTCAGCCCTTGGCTGTTGTGTTAATCATGGACTATAGTCCATGTCTTGTCAAGCCTGTCAGAAAACTGCTTTGCGTTTGGCAGAAAGGCTGATGATTCAAGGCTTTGATGAAGAAGCGCCGTCTTCTGTCCGATGCCTTGAGTCACATCAATGCTCGATATTCCATGGACCTTGCTCCATCTACAAGCCCGCTCACCGGGCGCCCCGCAGAACGGCTCTGGGCCGATAAGACGACCGGGCCGCACCATTGACCTCGCCCCATAGGGGATCGCGGCTCAGGGAGCGCCTGCGGGCCGTTCTTTATGGGGCGAATCGATCCAATTAGCCTTGGAGCCTATGCGCCAAGCTATATTCAAAGCGGGGGCGAGCGTGATCCGGTGCAGGACGACCTGATCGCCGAAGTAATAGCCGAAGAAGAAGCTGGGCAGAAATTCAGCCTACAACCGGGGCAGGCATAGGGGCATGGCAGCAGAGAAACTCACATAGAGACAGGCCGTATCGTGGCCGGTAAATCGCCAGAATCATCGACATTGATCGCGAGTGGGGGCAGCCATCGCAATTCCAGTTTGCGAGCTTCCGGCGTGTTCCGTGGCCCCGTCCAGAAGCCGTGCCAGTGGGCGCGGCGAACATGCGCTCGGGGGATTGCGCGGCCCGCCGCATCGATGTGGGCCTGACGGGTTTCGGCGGCATGGTAGGCCCTGCGCAGCGCAGCGCCGGTCCTCACGCCAACATCCCAAATCGCCGGTTTGTCGGCGGGGAACAACCGCCATCCGTTTTTGGTTTTCTTCGGCTGCGGGTATCCGGGCCGACGCGATCCATCGCCGATCTCGGCGTTTTTGCTGCAAAGGTAAAGCAAGAGTGAAACCATTGGCTCAAGAATTTCTTTCAATTTTTCCGCGACAAAAGCTGGCGGCTTGGCGAGCGGTATGCCGCTCGCGTCGGCATTGGCTGCCGCTACCTCAAAAAATCTATTGATCGCCTCCAGTAGCGGCCAATCCCCAAGGTGCAGCGGCAGTGCCAGCGGACCGTCTTCAATATCCAGAACCAGCCGCAATTCGGCGCGCCCATCGTTCGTATCCTCCTCCAGATGGGCATAAAAACCATGGATACGCCACCTACCCATCCACGCATCCATGTCCGGCGTCTCGACGTATACGCACCATTCGGGCAGCCGAAACAGCACATCGCAGGGCAACGCACCATCAACCGGCGTGTCGCGGATCGCTCCATAAAGCGCCGGGTCGAATCGGTAAATGCCCTGAGTTGTGCGCCACGCGCCCAGCGCGGCCAACCGCCCCATCTCCTCGCCCATACCCTTCGGCATCCCATCACGGCCCACTCTGGCGCTGACGATGGCGTAATACGCGGCCATCGGCAGAAAACACCACTCCGCCCAATCTGGTAGCCCGTCACGTCCGCGCCACTCGCGGAAATAGTCCACCTGCCGCCATGCGTTCGGATATTTCGCGCCCATCGCTGCTAGGTGTTTGCGGGGACGGCATTCTTTTTCTGGCTTATTCTGTTGGATCATTATTGCATCTCATCGTTTTCCGCTTTTTTGCTGGCGCAGCCAGCCCCAGCCGAATGTATATCCAGCACTTCGTTAATTTTAGCTGCGGCCTTGACCATGGTATTTCGCAACCGCTCCATGGATTCGTATGTACCAAAAACACCGGCATCAAGGACCAGTTTTACCGCCTTCCGAAATTCTTCTGGCTGCAACGACCAATCATCGAAATCCAGCCCGGATACACGCTCAAACTGCTCGACGCGCTCGCGCAGATGCTCGTAGTGCCGGATGCGCGAATTGACCTCTCGCTCAAATGAGCGCTGGCGTATTTCATCCAGTTCAGATACACGCTTCGCCGCCATCTTTTCTATTTCTGCACAATCCACTTCCGATATTTTGCGGAATAGGGCGGCCATGAATTGGCGGTCAGCAGGGACAGCCTCTTTCTTTGGCGCTTCTTTGATTGAAACCAGCTTCCCGCCCAGAACTTCGATCAGGCCCCATGCCTCGGGCAACTCGCCGTCCCGGACGATACTCGGCCCAGCTACAATCCACCAATAATCACAATACTGCGCGACTGGCTCTGCCTTTGCTGGGTTTTTCAACTCACGCACCCAATCGTTGCGGAACACCTTGAACTCAAAGCCATGGATCGCCAATCCGCGAGAGGGCCATAGGTTCATGACCACTGCATCAGCGTGGCGTCGAGCCTCGCTGCCCGTACCGTTGCAGACTTCAAAGGCGAGCGCCCACTCAGGTGCTTTATATTTGGCACGAATGAGCGCCTTTATTTCAGCCACTGATGCCATGATCGACCTTCCATGTAGGCGAGTTTTTTGGCTCGCGACAATTTTTTGATTGCCCATTCTGCGCGAGACGCGCTGGAGCGATCCGGGAATTCGGCAGATGCCAGAACGCGAATGGGGGGATTCGCTCGTGTGTAGCGGGCACCTTTCCCTGCTGCATGGGCGGAATAGCGTGCCGCTATGTCGGTTGTGATCCCGGCGTAGAAGGCCCCATTCCGGCACTCGATCAGATAGAGGTGCCACGGCTGGCTCATGGATTGGCCCTTACTGGAGTAGGGCGTGCAATGACGGTCTGCCTGACATCATTCCGAATCGTGTGTTCCTTGACGGTGGCCTTTACCGTTGCGGACTTACCTTCTCTGGGAACAGCACTACCAGCACCGATGTAGATGATGCGGTTGCCGCAGGCATCTTCGCAGATGTGGAGGTACTTCCAGATCGGCGGGAAAGCCTCCGGCTTGCTGAGGTCGATGATCCGCTTGACCGTGATGGTGAATTCACACCGCTGGCCGATCTCGCCAATCCACTCGGAGTGCAGTTCGCGCTCCCGTGCCTCGGCGCGGGCGAGCGCCTTTTCAATGACGCTGCGAGCGGCATCGATCTGGCGCTCTGTAAGGATTTGAACGGCGTCAATGCGCGACATCAAATCGGCCAGAAACTCGCTGCCACCAGCGTGTGCTCGCATCTCGGCGATCACCTCGGACTGTTCTGCACACCAAGCCTTCCAGAGAGCTTGCTCGGCAGCCCGACGCTGAGCCTCGGCGGCCTCCGCTTTGGCCTTGGCGCTGGCACAGCGCTTTTCGTGAGCCGCGATCAGTTTGGCCAGCCGGTCCTCGGTGTAGACCGGCTCCGTCCGTGGCTCCCCCTTCCCGCAGCCGCCGCACAGGTAGCACGTCCAGCCTGTATGGCGCCACCCCTCGCTGCCGCCGAGGCCACCACAGCGCTTACACGTAGGTGTGTAGCTGTAGCGGGCGGTGCCCTTTTTTATATCAATGGAGAAGACGCGCTCGGCATCAATAGCCGCTCCGCTACGAGTGAACCATGTCGGATTGCCTGTTGATGGGGTGGAGTTCTGGGTCATCGCAACCGCTCCCGTGAGCTGTGTAGCCTTAATCATGGATCATAGTCCATGTCTTGTCAAGCCTGTCAGAAAACTGCTTTGCGTTTGGCAGAAAGGCTGATGATTCAAGGCTTTGATGAAGAAGCGCCGTCTTCTGTCCGATGCCTTGAGTCACATCAATGCTCGATATTCCATGGACCTTGCTCCATCTACAAGCCCGCTCACCGGGCGCCCCGCAGAACGGCTCTGGGCCGATAAGACGACCGGGCCGCACCATTGGGCCTCGCCCATAGGGGATCGCGGCTCAGGGAGCGCCTGCGGGGGTCTCTTCATCCCCTTCACCATATTTCGCAGAAATGAGTAGCCAGCAGCGGACGGTGGGCAACGCGCAGCGTTGTCCACGGGCTGCTGCCTCCAGTTGGAGATTGGTTTGCCAGTTATCCACAGGAAGCGCCGCCCAGCTACTTGTAGATGTCTACTTGGGACTAGAACTACTTGGATAAGAGGTTACTTGGGCGAAGATAGGCAAATCGCGTTTGGCCAAGCTGGGCTTGGCTAATTGGTGTTTCATCATGGTTTATTTATTGGTGTTTCATCATGGGAATTATTGGTGTTTCATCATGGGAATTATTGGTGTTTCATCATGGATGACTGCGCCGTTTAGAGCCGAAACCCAGTGTTTATGCGGGTTTCAGAATTATTGGTGTTTCATCATGGATAACTTTGGTAATCCACAGGCTTGTTCGACCGGCGCGGCTGCTTTCGCTGCGTCTGGGCATAAAAAACCCGGCGAGGGGCCGGGTTGGCGGGGCTTGTCGCGTGCTGGGCCACTAGGGGGGGGGGAGGACGTGTGGCGGCGACGGTAGCAGGGTGAGTGTGTCCATGGTGATTCGGAATTTGGCCTCGCGGTAGACGCTAGAAACCATCCGCAGGCACTCCTTGAAGCTGCTAATGAAATTAAGGAGACCTTGATCGTCGTCGGCGTAGTTGGCACCAAACTGCCACTTGAGTTGCTTCCAACTGATAGGGGTCGGCGCCGAGATCGAGTTGTAGCGGTAGGTCATCCAGATGTAGATGTCGATGGCCAGCGGTGAGCGCAACTTGTGCAGCACCCGCATGTCGATGGGGACGCTGTGCGTGATGCACTCCTCAAAAAAGGTCTTGGACAGGGTGAGCTTGCTTTCCCATGGTGACCTTTTTTGAGGGTCATGTGGGTCCCAGAGCAACATGCCATTATCGGTCAGGGTGATATTGCGCCAATGGAACTGCGAGTTAGGACTGCCAGTCAGGGTGATGTGCGACGTGAACAGTCGCTTGGCCTGTTCAGTGAGTATGGTCACGCTCCCGCGTGGACCACCGCCTGTACTCAGCCCCAGCTTTTGGGCGAACTCGTTTTTCGAGCGCCCCAAGGAGATCACGGGTTCCTTCGTCCGTTTGGCTTCGGTGCAGAGAAAAGCAGTGATGAGTCGCGGCATCTTGCCGTAGGGCAGGCCGATGTCCGGGTCGTTCATAATTGTGATCGAGAGGTCGCCGTTCTTGCGCTTGAAGATCGGCCCATCGATCCTGCTGTGTGGCAGTGAGGCGTAGATCATTGCCGTCGCGATGACCCCAAGCTGATTTCGATCTTTGGCGGGATTCTGTTCGATTTCGAGCGATAAATCGAACAGGTCGAGTTCGGTCTGCCGCTTGGGTCGATCCGACCAAGTGACCGCAGGCCGTCCACGTTTCTTCCTCATCTGCGGGGCTGCTACATCATGAGCTAGGGGGGCGACCGTTTGCTTTGCCGTGGGCAGGGGCGGTTGCGGGATCGGAAGATTCTCAAAGAGTTCTGGCTCGGCTGTAGCCTTTTGGGGGGCGTTGGTTTGGGGCGGCGCTGAGGTTGAGGCGTTGACCTTGCGGGCCTCTTTCATGCGCTGGTACAACTCCCTGCCTTTGTGCTCATCGCCGCCCATCTTGGTGTACTTGGCAACCCACGTCGCCTCATCTGATTCGGCATCTCGCGCTGACTGACCATAGCTCATGGTTATGCCAACCGATCTCGGCGAGACCCGCCTACCGTGTTGATACCGCGCATTCCGTTGCCCTTCTCATTGGTTCGGCAGATCGATAACATCATATACTTCACATGTCAAATTTTCGGGAATCATAAGCTGAAAGTCAAAAACAAGCAACCACAAGAATCTGTAAAATGGTGAAAATAAAAAAACGACATATTTATAACTAAGCCAATGATTTTTCAGTAAGAATTATGTTCCATGATATTGACGCACGCAAGTTTGGTGTTTATATTCGCCATGGACAGGAGTTTGATTCGGTCAACGGCAATCCGCCGCAGGACTCAGAACCTCGTTTGAAAGGAGTTTTTTATGAGTAGCTTCGATCCCAGCAAGCTGGGTCAGCCCAGCGGCGGAAGTCGGCCGAATAGAGGTCCGCGTGCTGAGCGTGTTTTTTTGGTTGTGGATGGCTACGAGACCCCCATGGAGGGCTTTCACTACGCCGTGGGGCACAAGGCCGATAGGCCGGATGAGCAGGTCAAGGTGCGTCTGAATACGGTGCAGGAGCGATCCGCCGACCGTCCAAATGAGAACGTGGACAAGATCAAGGCCCAATATGTGACCGGCGAGAATACTCGCGATACGATTTCCGACAAGGCCAAGGCTGGTATCAAGCTGCTTTCATTCGACGACGCGCGCCGTATCGGTAGGGACGAGAACGGTGTCACCGAATATCGTGCTCACTGGCCGAAGACCATGAGCACCAACCCAGACGCCGAGGTGATCTCCGGCTATGCCCATGTGAAGCTCAAGGAGGCGGGTGAGTACAACGGGCGCCGCGCGCCCGCGCAAGCCTATGTCGAAATGATGATGTCCAGCGTGGTGGCCGACAAAGACAGCATCGATAAATCACTTGCCAATGCGCTGGCAATCAAGGATGGGCAAGGCCGCGCCCGTGATCCGCTTGTCATTCTGCGTGTGATGCATGAGGGTAAGGTGGTTGCGTCGCCGCGTGTGTACCCATCTACCGAGCTTGCCAAGGTGTTCGATCAAAACCTTGGCGAGTACAAGGACGTACCGCGCAAGGTCGATGCTGACCAGACCATCGACGCCCTGATGAGCGCAAAACCCGGTAACTCCGACATTGCCAACCGCCAACTCGACACTGCCCGCGCCGTGATCGCTGGTGTCAAGGGTCTCGACGAGCCGCAGTTCAACTCGCCCGATGCGGGTGTGGTTGAGTCGATCCGTAACCTGTACTACGGCGCCAAGGTCGGTGCTTTGCAGGTTGAAGTGATCGCCGCAGAAAAGATCGACTTTGGCGCCGATTCACGCAAGACCTACCTCAACGACAAGGACCGTCCGCAACTCGCGGCCTATACCATCAAGGAGGCTGTCGATGATACGCGGGTGCGCGAAACCCCCGGCTACACGGAAACGGTAGTGGCAGTGCATCGTCACCCGGACGGCGAGCCTTATGCGGTCTTCGCGTCCCCCGTGCAGATGTACCCACAGGTCCAAAAGCTGACCGAACTGCCCTTGAATGCCGCAGGCGAACCTGCATTGGCTGCCGATGCCAAAGCCGAGGCACCCAAGTCGGCCCAACTGGAATCGACTGCGATTGACGGGCCGGTGATGGACGATGACGACGACTACGCCCCGTAATCCGTCCGCTTGATAATGGCGTGTTCATGCGGGCGGGAGTGGCGTAAGGGGCGCTCCCGCCCGCTTTATTTTGGGGTTGGTGTATGGCTTCTAATGATGATCGCAGCGTCGCTCTAAGGATTCTGTGCGCCGCCCAAGCCCCGCGCTACCAACATCAGCGCGACCTTGCGGCGGCCCAGCTTGGGAGTTACGTCTACCTGTCGCCAATGCGTCCGCTGTGGTCGGCATTTCACCGTGAAGTGGAAGCTGATGCTGGGTTTGTTGGCTACCTTGGCGAGTCACGGCTTGTTGAAACGCGGCGGCCCGCGTCGGTCGAATTTCTGGAGCGATTTGAGTTGTTGCCAGCTTCGCCAGAGGCGATGAGGGCGGTGGCGAGCGAACTGGTTGCAGCCAAAGCAAGCGTGGCGCTCAGGCATGGGGCGGAAGAGCGTATGGCCGCCGCGTGGCTTTCAGATGGATCATTCGCGGTTGCCGAGTTTGACGTGTCCGAGCCGGGCCGTCCGTCTCCGCTGGGCACACGCAATGCCGAGAGTCTTGAGCTTGCTCTCGTCGCAATGGCACAGGGCGGCTACTCCCGAGATGTGCCTGATGGCTACGTGGGACGCTACCTTGGTAGCGCCATAGAAGCGCAGCGAGTGTTGGCTGAGCTTGCTGAGGTCAGGCGCGGTAATCATCCCGGTTACGCCGGGTTGTCCGATGCCGTTGCAAATTCCGACGATTTTCTTTGGCGTTATGCGCAAAGCCAGCCTGAGATGGCTGCCCAAGTGGCGGCCAATTGGTTGGCTGCTCGGGATGAGCATAGCGCGAGATCGGGCTTGTCGCCGGAGCGCGTTGGACAGCTTGGCAGCCAGCTTGAGAGTCTTTTGGCTACAAATAATCAACAGTTTTCCGCATTAAAGATGCGCTGGCTCGCTTTGTGTAGCGATGCTGAGAGCATATTGAGACAAGGGATTGCGGATAAGTTTCAGCAGGCTGGTGTAGCGGAGCATCCAGCGTTGATTGCGCTGATGAATGCTGATCTTTTGCGCGACGGCGCGGGTGCCGAGGAAGCAAGGAGCACGGCCCTTGCGGCGCTTGCCGCATTGGAGCCAGAAAAAGAAGTGAGCATGGTGAAAAAACAAAAGTGGGTTGACCTTGCCGAACATGGCATTTACCTCGGCGATCAGCGCATGGCGGATGGCAAGCACCGGCTTGTGGTGCTGGATATGCAGGATCGTGGCGATCCGGCCCGCCTGCGCGAGATCGGCTTTCTCCCCGTGGCCGGATCGCCACGCTACGAGAGGGGCATCTACTACCTTCATGGGGAAGATCAGCGTTTGCGCCCCAAGGCGCTCGCTGCGGCATTCGGCATCGAGCGTTGCCCGCTTGTTGAGGTGGAGCCAGAGGAGATCGACCGGGTTTTCCGCGAGAAGATCAGCGAAAAGTTCGGCGCGAACCTGAACGCGCTGACCATGCGTTCCCGGCCTCTCGGTCAGAACCGGGCGGGCCAGTACGTCTATGAGTCCCCTGCTGGGCGCTTCATTCGTCTGTCGTCAGACAATGCCGTTACAGAGGGATCACAACAGGCCGCAAAGCTCGGCCCGCCTGCATTCCTGCGGGCATCGAATGATGAAGAGTTGCGTGCCTGTGCAGAAGGGTTCCTGTGGACGATCAGGCAGGGTGGCAAGACAGCGTGGCCCGATCTGGTGCGTTTCGCCAAGACGGTTTACGGCAGCGCGGAACCATCTGACGAGCAGTTGCACCACTTGCAGGAGGCGGTCGAGGCGGCGAGCTACCGACGCTTCACGGCGCAGGCCAGTAAGCCCGACGATGCGGCGTTCAGGCTGGCCACCGACTTTTACTACGGCCTTCCAACAGCGCGGATGCGCACCGCCGAAAGTGTGTTCCTCCAGCAGTATTCGACGCCGCTTCCCATGTCGGTTGTCGCGCAGCGCCTCTTGATTGGCAACGACGACCCGACAGGTAGGTCCGTTCTTGAGCCGACCGCTGGCAACGGCGGTCTGGTGAATCTACTGCCGGAAACGATGCAGGTGTTTGGTGTGGAACTTGACGCCAACCGCTTTGCCGCCCTGCGGGAGACGGGGCGCGTTCAGCCGCATCTGGGTGATGCTACTGAGGTGGGATTCCGCCGTGTGTTCGGTATGGATCAGGGCTTCGATTACACCATCGCGAACCCGCCGTTCGGGCAGATGGACGCACCCCAGTTGTTCGACAAGATTCCGAATGTGCGCAAACTCGATCACTACATTCCCTTGCGGGCGCTGGCGGCCCGCAAGGATGCAGGACGCTCGGTGGTGATACTTGGTGCCGACAGTGCGCAATCCGATGGGACGATCAAAGGTGGCGCCAAGGCGTTTTTCAACTACATCCATGACCACTATGAGGTGCATGGACTGACGGAGGTGGATGGCCGCTTGTACGCACGACAAGGTGCTGGGGTCAACGTGCGGCTGCTTGTCATTGGCGACAAACGGGCCACGCCAATTCAGGCTGAGGTTCCAGATAAGCTGCCAATCATTACGAGTTACGACGATCTGTGGCGGTGGGCGGGTCATGTCATCGAGCGCTACGACGCCCCGAAGCCTGATCCGGTCATGGAGGTGGTTGCAGAGCCGAGTGTCAGCGCCTCGGCATTGGGCAGCGTAGAGCCGGTATTTGGGGCTGGCGCGACGCCTGTGCGCGTTGCGGCTGCGACGGGGGAGGTTGACGAGGATGAGGCGTTGTCCAGCTTGCCCATTGAGGTCCGCGACCGGCTTGGCTTTGCGCTTACCGGGCTGCGTGACATCTATACGCGACTGGAGAATGTGGAGCGTGCGCGTGGGAAGGGTCATATCCTCTCGCTGGAAGTTCGTGATGTGCAGGAAGAGGTTGCTCGGAACCGGGCGATGCTCGCGGAATTTCGCGAGCTTGCGCCCCAGAATGGAGTGGACGCGGAGCGTGTGATTGCTGCGCTTGGCGGCGAACCTGACCTGAGCGTTTTTGGTGAGCCAGCACCTGCCGTTGCCGAAGCTCCGACACCGGAGCCGTTGACTGCCGATGGCACTGTTCCGGGTACAGGTGAGGTGAAGGAACCCGGCAATTTGCCGTCTATGGCCGTGGTGCGTGACGCCGAAGGCGCCCTCTACATCGTCACGTATGGGCGTTTCGACCAATTGGGCGCACAGCCTTTCACTCCGGGCGAGCGCCCGGAGATGAGCAGCGAGGTGCAGGTGCGCTTCGATCTGAGCGAGGGTCGCCGCAATCCCGATATGCGTGCAGGGCCGGTGTTCTATACCGGGCATCGTTACGAGTCCGATTGGGAAAATGTCGGCAAGTATCAGCCAGCGGAGCCAGAACAAGTCGCTGCGCTCCCGGATCGCGGTGAACCCACGCAGTCCGGTGGGGAGCCACAAGTGCCAAAGGTTGGCGCTGGGGAGTCTGGCGTAGCGAATTCGGCGACCGGCCCCAATCAAATCGAACCGTGGCAGATGACCTTGCAGGCGTGGAACAGTGATGTGTCTGCATTTCGCGCTGGTTCAGTCATCGGTTTGCAGACTCCGAATTCTGGCACCGATGGGGGCGTACTCAAGCAGCTTGAGTTTTTGCAGTACGGCGTCACCGATTGGGCCAGCCAGAAACTGGCTTCCGCCCAGCGCGGCGAGGTCACTTTGACGCAGGAAGAACTGGCGGAAATTACTGACCGGCTGAAGACGCCTGT
>WOYI010869384.1_pt1 | contig 13119 bp, 10 predicted proteins | sample 6423411 | NCBI WGS metagenome assembly WOYI01 (sample SAMN13441803, study PRJNA592873) | oil field metagenome | biome: oil field; feature: oil-well bore; material: oil-contaminated soil; isolation source: oil-contaminated soil from oil-well borehole | place: Germany: Wietze | collected 2016-10-18 ... | reverse complement strand
ACAGCAAAACATTGAGTTATATCCTAAAGCGACTAGGATTAGCGGTCGTTACAATATTTATTATCATTACAATAACTTTTTTTGTGATGCACGCTATTCCTGGTGGTCCGTTTTTAAGTGAAAAAGCAATTACACAAGAAGTTACTGATGCATTAAATGAAAAATATGGGTTGGATGTTCCTATTTTTCAGCAGTATATAAATTATTTAGGTGGTATCCTTCGTTTTGATTTTGGTCCCTCAATAAAAAGTCGTGGTCGCGATGTAACGGATATCATTTTGGGAGGATTTTCAACCTCTGCTAAACTCGGTAGTGTTGCTGCTGCAATTGCAATAACCTTTGGTGTAACTTTTGGCTCAATTGCTGCAATTAAACGAAACAAAATTGTGGATCGCACGATTATGGTTTCTACGACTGCATTTGTTGCAATGCCATCATTCGTATTAGGAACTTTCTTTCTCATCATATTTGTCGTTTATTGGTCTGTATTTCCAGCAAATGGTGCAACTACGAGTGGTTTAATTTTACCTACAATAACACTTGCCTTGTACCCAACCGCATATATTACTCGTTTAACACGTTCGAGTATGCTTGATGTTTTACAGCAAGATTATATTCGTACAGCAGAAGCTAAAGGTGTCTCAAAGTATTTGATTATTTACAAACATGCTTTAAAAAATGCATTAATACCTGTTATTACTTATGTGGGTCCAATGATTGCATATATTTTAACTGGTAGTTTAGTTGTTGAACAAATATTTTCTGTACCCGGATTAGGCAGACAATTTATCAATGGTATTACAAATCGAGATTATCCGGTCATCATGGGTACGACCATCTTTTTGGCAACACTCGTTATTATAATGAATTTAGTTTCAGATATTATGTATAAAGTCGTTGACCCACGCATTGACTTTAAATAAGGAATGAATATGAATAAAAATCAATCAGGTAAAACATCAAAATTTTATACCAAACCATTTTCTTTCCATGCCGACCTTGATAGTTTTATACCTGCAACTGAAGAGGAAAAACTACAACAAGTTTTATTGAGAGACAGCTCTAGTTTTTGGCAAGACGGATTAAAAAGATTAAGGAAAAATAAGATTGCTGTGACATGTATTCTTATTCTAGCAATTATTATACTTGCTGTCATTTTCGTTCCGATGTTTTGGCCATATAGTTATGAACAACAATTGGGTATTATACAGGGACAGTCTGTCGATGGATCATTTACAAATTTAAAACCATTTGTTTATGGAACAACGGAATTAGAACGAATTGCTAATGGTGAGTTTGTATTTCCACATATATTTGGTACTGATTCTGCAGGTAGAGATTACTTTATTCGCGTAATCTATGGTGCAAGAATATCGTTATCTGTTGGTTTATTTGCAAGTATCATCGTTTTGATTATTGGTACATTGTATGGTTCTATATCGGGTTATATCGGTGGTAAAGTTGATTTATTTATGATGCGCATTGTTGATATCATTTACTCTTTACCAGAAATGTTGATTATCATCTTATTATCTGTAGTACTAAATCAAGTATTTAAGACTGTATTGACTGGAACAATTATAACAACCTTAGGACCTAATATGATTAGTATATTTCTCGTCTTTGGTCTCCTTTATTGGGTAGGCATGGCAAGATTGATTCGAGGACAGATTTTATCATTGAAAGAACAAGATTATGTTTTAGCAGCAAAATCTATTGGCGCATCACATAGTAGAATTATTAGAAAACACTTGTTACCTAACTCTATTAGTGTTATTATCATCTCGACAGCTTTGCAAATTCCAAGTGCAATCTTTACTGAAAGTTTTTTAAGTTTTCTGGGATTAGGTGTATCTGCACCGATGCCGTCACTTGGATCATTAGCAAGCAATGCGCTACAAGGTGTATTCAGTTACACATATCGTTTGGTAATACCTGCTATCTTCATTTTCTTGATTGTTTTGTCATTAAATTTATTAGGTGATGGTTTACGCGATGCATTTGACCCTAAATTGAAAGGATGATATCAGATGAGTCTATTAGAAGTTAAAAATTTAGAGACATCGTTTTTCACCGATGCTGGAGAAGTTAAAGCCGTTAATGGCGTTTCATTTTCAGTGGAAAAAGGAAAAGTTTTAGGAATTGTCGGTGAGTCCGGCAGTGGTAAGAGTGTAACTGCTTATTCAATTATGCAAATATTAGCAGATGCTGGAAATATTGTTGGTGGTAGTATTAAATATATGGATGAAGAACTTGTTGGTGCAAACCGTCAAACTTTAAGAAGTGTTAGAGGAAATAAGATTAGTATTATCTTTCAAGATCCGATGACGAGTTTAAATCCAGTATTCACCATTGGTAATCAACTGATTGAAGCAATCATGCTCCATACAAAAAGAAATAAAAAAGAAGCTATAGAACGCGCAATCGAAATGATAGAACTTGTTGGTATTAATGACCCCAAAAAACGTTTGAAACAATATCCACATGAATTATCTGGTGGAATGAGACAGCGGATCATGATAGCAATGGCACTAGTATGCGAGCCCGATATATTGATTGCTGATGAACCTACGACAGCATTGGATGTCACCATTCAAGCACAAATTCTCGAATTAATGACTAAGCTAAAAGAAGAAATGGGGATGTCCATTATTATGGTCACTCATGATTTGGGAGTCATTGTTCAAATGTGTGATGAAGTAATCGTGATGTACGCTGGTCAAGTTTGTGAAAGAGGTTCGGTTGATGATATTTTTTACAATCCAAAACATGAGTATACGAAAGGTTTATTAAAATCCATTCCATATGGTTCTAAAGCCCAAGGAAAATTAATCCCTATCACTGGATCCCCCGTGGACGTGATGAATCTACCTAAAGGATGTGCATTTGCTCCTAGATGCTCAAAGGCTATGAAAATATGTTTAACGCAACCTTGTGGAGAAGTACCTATTGAAGGCGCACATGCCGCAGCTTGTTGGCTAAACATTAAAGAAGCAATTGAAAAACAAGAGTTAGTTGCAGAAGTCCAGTCACCTCAAGAAGATGGTGAGGCTTAATGGCTAAAAAAATTGAAAAAGACGTTTTAGTTGAAATCAAAGACCTCAAACAGTATTTTGATATTCCAACAGGATTTTTAAAATCTAGAAAATTAAAAGCTGTTGATGGTATTTCCTTTAAAATTAAAAAAGGAGAAACCCTAGGTTTGGTTGGTGAATCTGGTTGCGGCAAAACAACGGCTGGTAGATCAATATTAAATCTATATAAGCCGACTGGCGGCGATATTTATTTTGAAGGTAAAAAGATTGAAACTAAAGTTGATATTGAGCATTTCAGAATGAATGCTGCTATGGTCTTTCAAGATCCATATGCTTCATTAAATCCAAGAATGACTATTGGGGATATTATTGGTGAACCATTAGATGTTCATCACTTATATAAAACGAAAGAAGAACGACAACAACGCATTGAAGAATTGATGGAACTTGTGGGTTTATCTCATGAACATGCCACACGGTATGCACACGAGTTTTCTGGTGGACAACGCCAAAGAGTTGGAATTGCAAGATCATTAGCTGTAGATCCAAAATTCATTGTTTGTGATGAACCTGTATCAGCATTAGATGTTTCTATTCAAGCACAAATCATTAATATGTTTGAGGATTTACAAGAAAAATTAAATTTAACTTATCTTTTTATTGCGCATGACCTACTTATTGTTCGGCATATTAGCGATAGAATTGCGGTCATGTATCTCGGTAAAATTGTTGAGATTGCAGATACGGAGGATTTATTTAATAATCCGCTACACCCATATACTGAATCTTTAATGTCAGCAGTACCATCACCAGATCCTAAAACAGCTAGAAAATCAAAACGTATTGTATTAACAGGTGATGTACCAAGCCCACTGAATATTCCAAGTGGTTGCCCATTTAGAACAAGATGCCCAAAAGCATTTGACAGGTGTTCAAAAGACATACCATATTTAAAAGAAGAGACACCCGGACATTTTGTTAGTTGTCACTTATTAGAGAATTCCAATATATAGTCATATATATTCGAATATAAAAAAAGAAAGAGAGAAAAGAAAAATGAAAAAAATTAGTTTTGTCGTACTATTGTTCGCGTTTGCTGTGAGTATGGCTGCATGTACTCCAGTTGCACACGAAACAGAAGCAGTTAAAGACGTAGATAATTCTGCCGCAGCAGCTTACTCTATGGATTTAACCTCTATTGATGGTTATAATGATGTTGTTGTTGATGGCACTTGGGCTGAAACATATGATGTTATCATTAACTATGCCAGAGTTGAGACAGATGAAGCAGTCAGAAACGAATTATATCATGTTGCTGAGGATTTATTAATGTCAACAGGTACAATCGTGCCCCTATATTATTATACCGACGTTTATCTTGCTTCAACAGATATTACAGGTTTCTTTTCAACACCATCAGGCTCTAAATATTTTAGGAACACTGCTATAGATGGTGATACAACTAACATCAATGTTGTATTATCTTCAGAACCTGATACGATTGACCCCGCACTTAATAGTGCTGTTGATGGTGCAACGATGATTTTACATGCGTTTGCTGGATTAGTTCGTTATGATGATACTGGTGCTGCTTTAGAACCAGATCTTGCGAAGGCGTTTCCAACACCCGTGGAAAATACCAATGGTACAGTCACTTATACATTTGAATTACGTTCTGGTTTAAAATGGACAGATGGTTCTGCACTTACAGCTTCAGATTTCGTTTATGCATGGAATCGTGCTGTAGCAGATGCAACAGCAGCTGACTATGGTTATATGTTTTCCGTCATTGATGGCTACGGGACAGAAGATGGTCTAAATATAGAGGCTGTAGATGCAACTCATTTAGCAGTAACATTAACAGTTGATGTACCATACTTCTTCGAATTGTGTGCTTTTCCAACGTATATGCCAGTTCAACAGGCTGCGGTTGAAGCTAATTCTGAGGGATGGGCAACTGAAGCTGTAACATATGTATCAAATGGCGCATATAAACTTCAATCATGGGAACATGATTCTAATTTAGTATTCGTTAAAAACAATGACTATTGGGATGCTGCTAATGTTAGCATGGAACAAATCACATTCTATTTATCATCTGACGATGTAGCAATGCTAGCTGGATTCCAAGCTGGTAGTTATGATTTCATTGATTCAATGCCTAATCAAGAAATTTCAGCACTATCTAGCACACCTGAATTTAACATTCAAGGTCAATTAGGCACATATTACATTATCTTTAATAATAATAAAGATTTTGTACCTTCCTATATTTCTGAAGACTTAAGCGTAGCTGAATTGATTGCTGCTAATGGAGAAATTCGCCGAGCATTATCATTATTACTTGATAGAAACTATATTGTTGAATATATTGGCCAAGCGGGTCAATTACCTGCATCATCATTTGTGGCCATGGGTATTCAAGATTCGAATGGTACAGAATTCTATCAAGAGGCAGGAAGTAGTACAACTTTTGATGGTTACTATAATACATCCGCAGATGCTTATGCCGACAACTGTGCTGCAGCAGTAGAAACGTTGAAGAAATATTTCGATTATGATGAAAATACAAAAAAATTCACAAACTTTCCAACATTCGAATATTTATATAATACAGGCTCTGGTCACCAAGCAATTGGCGAATATCTCCAATCAGCATTTGCTGCTTATGGTATTTCAATGACACTTGCAAATCAAGAATGGGGTACATTCCTTCAAACGAGAAAAAATGGTGATTATGTTCTTGCTCGTAATGGCTGGTTAGCAGATTTCAATGACCCAATCAACATGCTTGATATGTGGACAACAGATTCTGGTAATAACGACGCTCAATTAGGCAAATAAGTTTAATTAAGTTGCAATAAAAAACAGAATCTCAACAAAGTGAAATAATCCCCTTAGCGTAGACACTACAAACAATTGGAGTAGATGTTTATAGAAAGGGGATTTTTCTTATTATATATCATTGTTATAGTGGATATTGTCAAAGATGTCTATAAGAAGTCTCAGCATTAGATGCTTATATGAAAAAATGATGGAAAAAAATGTGGGATTATATGATGAAAGAAACGCTTCTATTTTGCGAAATGTGTCTAGAATCAAGAGGATATTATTGTTGTCAATTTCACTAATCATGTAGAATCAAAATATTATTTTTCTAAGTAACTAGAAGATATAATGGTAGTGTTAAGAATTTTGTGTAAACGAAATGAATTAAAGTATTAAGAACTCTCTTTAGTGGTTTTATCGTTTTGAGTGCAATGCTTAATTGAACATCTTATCAGATCAGTGGATTGCATTTATCATTTTTTTACGGTTTGGTGATGATAATCAGTTAACATTTTTTCTATGATATTAAAAGTCTCGAAGCAACCATCTAGAATGATGACTATTGATTAATAAAAAAGGCTTAATATCCATCAATCATGGTATTAAGCCTCGCATCGAACATCCAAAGAGATGTTTTATGATTATCTACTAAATAGGAAATCCAATAATGGTTCAATTTTAACTAATACTGGAACGAGTATCAAACTGACGATGCTCATCAATTTAATTAAGATATCCATTGAAGGACCTGCAGTATCTTTAAACGGATCACCGACGGTATCACCTGTCACAGTCGCTTTATGAACCTCAGAACCCTTACCACCCTCTTGACCTTCTTCAACAAGCTTTTTGGCATTATCCCAAGCACCACCGGAGTTTGCCATGAAGACTGCTAGCATGATGGCAGATACTAATCCACCCATTAACAAGCCGCCTAAGCCTTGAACACCTAATAGGACACCAGCAATAACTGGTGATAGAATAGCGATTAATGCAGGAATGACCATTTCTCTTAATGCTGCTTTTGTTGAGATGTCAACGCATTTTGCATAATCTGGGAGGGATTCACCCTTCATGATACCAGGATCGTTTCTGTATTGATTTCTAACTTCTTCAATCATTGTGTTTGCTGCCTTACCAACTGATTTAATAACAAGAGATGTAAATAAGAATGGTAACATTGCACCGATGAAAATACCGATGACTGTACCAGGTTGTAATATATCAATTTCAGTGATGCCAGAAGCTTTTTCAAAAGCGAAGAACAAGCCGATGGATGTAAGCGCCGCGGATCCAATACAGAATCCTTTACCGATAGCTGCAGTCGTGTTGCCGACAGCATCTAAATGGTCTGTGATATTTCTAACCGAACTATCAAGTTTACTCATTTCTGCGATACCACCAGCATTGTCTGCTATTGGACCGTAAGCATCAACGGCAATCGTAATACCTGCTGTTGATAGCATACCGACCGAAGCCAACGCGATACCATACATATCGCCAACAAATAAATAGGATAGGACAATACCGAGACAAAGTAGTAACACGGTTAAGAATGTAGATTGCATACCGACAGAAAAACCGGCAATAATATTAGTCGCGGAACCTGTCCTTGATTGTCTAACGATTTCCTTGACGTGTTTATGCGCACCTGATGTGTAATATTCAGCAATTAAGCCTAAACCGATACCAACAGATAAGCCAATGACGATGGCTAACCAAATACCAATCCAACTTGCTTGAGCATGCCCTTTAAAGAACAGTAAACTTAAGAAAAAACTCCCGATTAACATAAAGCCAACGGCGAAATATGTGGATAGATTGAGCGCTAATTGTGGATGACCCCAATGTCTTGCACGAACAAGAAATACGGCAAACACTGCTGATAATGCACCTAACCCAGAAATGACAAGTGGGAAAATCACTGTACCGATGACTGAATTGAAATCAGCAGCAGATGGCACGGCGACGACAAATGCGTATAGTCCTAAGGTCAATGCTGAAATGATTGAACCAACATAACTTTCTGTCAAATCAGAGCCCATACCTGCAATATCACCAACGTTGTCACCGACATTATCAGCGATAACCGCTGGATTTCTTGGGTCATCTTCTGGAATACCTGACTCGACTTTACCAACTAAATCGGCACCGACATCAGCAGCTTTTGTGAAAATACCGCCACCAACACGTCCGAAAAGAGCAATCATAGAAGCACCAAGACCATAACCGGTCACGATATGAATGGCATGGCTTAGCGCACGAAATTGAATATTAGGATCTGATTGCCATCCGCCATAAGCAACATAAAAGATGTAGAATAACGCGATTAATCCAAATAAACCGAGACCAACAACGGTTAAACCTAAAACAGAACCACCGGTGAAAGCCACACGCAATGCCTCAGGCATGCCATATTTTCTTGCGCTATCAGTTGTTCTAGCATTGGATTTGGTTGCTGCCAACATCCCAATAAGTCCTGCAAGACCGGAAAAGGATGCACCGACCACAAACGTGATTGAAGATCGCCATCCGACACCTTCTGCACCTTCCAAAGAAGGAATCAAGCCAACAAGTGCGAGAATAGCACCTACAATGATGGCGAAGATTGCAATAATCCGATATTGACGTTTCATAAATGCCATCGCGCCTGAACGAATATAAGATGAGATTTCATTGATACGTTCATGTTCTACGGTTATTTTGTTAATCTTATGTCTCAAAACTTGCGCATAAAGCAGCGCAATCAGTGCTGAAAAAGCAGCAACGCCTAATAATATAGTCGTTACATGAAACTGTTCGATTTGCATAAATATGTCCTCCCTTAATAAAGTCACATGAAATGCTGTTTTATTTATTTGTTTTAAAAAAAGCCTTTGTTGGTATTGTACCACAAAAAAAAGCGGTATGTCACCGCTTTTTTTACATCTATGTTATTTTTTATGAATATCGTCCGATATGAACGTCCGCGTCTAACTATTTAAATAATAGGCGTAGACTATTGAGAATGACAAGAATCGTTGAACCTTCATGGGCAACTACGCCTAAAGGTAATCTGATGACACCGAAAACGTTACTTACCAGCAAGACAAGAATGACTGAAATTGAGAATATGATGTTTTGTAAGGTGATAACACGCATTCTTTTTGACAAATTAATTAACTTTGGCAAATTTTCAATGCGGTTGTTCATAAAGATAATATCAGCGGTTTCTAGGGATACATCGGTTCCTGCGCCCATAGCGACACTAACATCTGCTGTTGCAAGAGCCGGAGCATCATTGATACCATCTCCAACCATGATGACATGACGACCTTCGGCTTTGAGCGATTTAAGTTCATTCACTTTATCTTCTGGAAAGCAATTGGCACGATAGCGATCGATGCCTGCTTCAGCAGCAATATATTTGGCCGTGTTTTCATTGTCTCCTGTGACAAGAATGGTTTCTATACCCGCTTCTTTAAGGGCAATGATGGCTTCTTTTGCTCGATCCCTTAATGTATCCATCAAAGCAACATATCCAATAATCTCGTCATCTTTGATAATATTGACGATGGAATGTCCCAAACTTTGGCAATGCGCATAAGCATTTTCTAATGTTTGATTAAGTGTGGCATCAAATCTGCCGACACGCCATGTGGAATTTTTGTAAGTCGTTTCCATACCGCGACCCGATATTTCTGTTGTCTTTGCTGAAAAGGTGTTAACATCACCGTCTAGATAGGTAACAACTGCTTTGGCAAGCGGGTGATTGGATTGTTTTTCTAATGTCAACAAGAGTGATAATACCTCATCTTTATTAACGCTATCGATGATTTCAATTCTTGCTACCTTTGGTTCACCTGTAGTTAATGTACCTGTTTTGTCAACAATGATGGTATCGATACCGATTAGATTTTCAAAGTGTTGACCACTTTTTACAAGTATACGCTTACGTGCGCTATTGGATAAGGATGCAAGCATGGCTGGTGTAATGGAAGCGACAAGCGCACATGGGGAACCGACAACGAGGACAACTGTGCCGCGATAAAAAGCTTCGGATGCAGTCATCCAACCTGCAGCTGACGGAATAGTCATGAAAGCAATTGCCATGAGGATAACGATATATACATAATATCTTTCGATCTTTTTGATTAATGACTGTCCATGTGTCTTGTTTTGTTGTGCTTCTTGAACCAGATTGATAATCTTTTGTACTACGGACTCACTTGGATCTTTTTTTGTTTCGACGATGATGGTCGATTCAATATTGATTGATCCCGCGAATACATCTTCGTTTAAACCTTTAGATACGGGTACGAATTCACCGGTGATGGCTGCTTGGTCAATCGAAGAAGCACCGTCGACAATGGTACCGTCAACAGGGATTTGCTGACCGACTTTGACGATGACACGATCACCAACTTTTAAATCACCGACGGGAACTTCAATTTCTTTACCATCTTTGATTAAAATGGCAACTTTGGGTGCTAGTTTAAGTAAGCTCGTTAGATCTTTATTGCTTCTTGAAGTTGCATAGGATTCTAGAACACCGGTGACGGCGAATATAATGATCAGGATAGCACCTTCCGCATAATTTTTTACGATAAATGCACCAAGGGCTGCTATAATCATCAAAATTTCCACGTTTAATGCTTTATTGTGGATGGTTGCTTTAATGCCTTCTTTGGCTTTTGCATAACCACCGATTGCGAACGCAAGAGCATATAGGGTAATCACATACCATGGATCACCTATTTGGCTTTCAATGACGTATGCGACAATGATTAAAATAATTGATATGATCACACTGATTGTTTCAAATAGTAGTTGTTTTTTGTTCATTTATGATGTCCTCCATCTTTAATACACCTGTATTATATCAAATAAAAATAGTTTAATCTATAAATAAGCACCGTATTTATTATAAATAATCATTTATTTAGAAATAAAATAAATATATTACCTGAAATATATGATATTTCATTAATATTTCTTTTTGTATCTGTAAGGAATGTGTAAATATGATATACTTTTTACGTGAGGTGAAAAACATATGAATTTTAACTATGAAAAAAATCGTATTTATGTCAATGATGAAAACGGAAAGATGATTGTTGAAGCAACCTTCCCTTTATATAAAGATGGTGTTGTGGTCATAGACCATACTTACGTTGACCCTAGTTTAAGAGGAAAAGGTGTTGCTAGTGATTTGATGAAAGCTGTTTGTCAATATGTTGAGAAACAGGGATTGAAAATCATCGCTACCTGTCCATATGCTGTCCCTTGGTTTAAACGCCACAAGGAGTATGCGTATCTGATAGATGATTTAGCACAGGCGGAAGTTACGCCTGAATGTCAAATATAAAAGGAATCTTTTTATGAAGAAACCTTTATTGATTTTAGTTGGTGGTGGATCAGCATCTGGAAAAAGCAGCATCGTCAGTGAAATACTAGCAGCTGCGGGACTCAACGATGTGATTATCATCAAACATGATGATTACTATTTAGATCAACGAGACCTACCGCTCAAAGAGCGCTTGAAAGTCAATTACGATCACCCGCGTTCATTGGATAATGACCTGCTTTTTAAAGACCTAAAAAAACTGCTTGCTTATCAACCTATTGATAAACCAGTTTATGATTTTGAAACATTCACCAGATCCAAAACCATCGAGCATATTAAACCAAAACCAATCATTATCATTGAAGGAATTCTTATTTTGGAAAACGCGAAGGTTAGAAGTTTAGCAGATATTAAATTATTTGTTACCGCTGATGAGGACACACGGTTCATCAGAAGGTTGTTACGCGATATGAATGAGCGTGGTCGTTCGATTGATAGCGTTATCCACCAATATCAAGAAACCGTTAAACCGATGTTCCATAAATATATTAAACCGACGAAGCGTTATGCGGATGTTATTATTCCAAATGACCAAAAACATGATATTGCTGTCGATTTGATCGTCGCGAAAATTAAGCAGATTTTAGGAGAAAGATTATGAAATTAATCGTAGCAGCAATGAAAGAGGAAGTTAATGCCATTAAAGAGCATGAGGTACTGGTGACGGGTATCGGAAAAGTGAATGCGGCGTCCAAACTGACTGAAGCCCTTGTTAAATATGATGTCAAAGCGATTTATAATGTTGGATTTGCTGGAGCAAGCCATCATTACCATGTCGGAGATATCATTGTCATTGAGGATGCCAGTTATCATGATTTTGATTTATCATTATTTGGATATGATAAAGGGCAAGTACCTGATTTCCCACTAGAATTTAAGTCAGATAAAAATTTGGTGAAAGAAGCATTAAAAAAACTTCCTGAAGCGAAAAAAGGGCATTTATGCACAGGCGATTATTTTATGACAGAGGCGATTGATAAACCATATATTGTCGATATGGAAGGCACTGCTTTATATCAAGTGGCCTATATGAAAAAAACCCCTATTATCGCAATTAAAATCATATCCGATATCGTCGGTATGGATAACAACTATGAAAATTATAAAGCGTTTGAAACGGAAAAGGGTGCGATTGAAATCGCCAGAATTGTGAATATTTTATTGAAGGAGTGATCTTATGAAAGGCTTAATGGTCTTTTCTGACCGAATGGAAGATGTTGAAGCATTAGCGACACGGGCATTATTAGTTCGTGCAGGAATAGAAATTGATTCGGCGACGGTTAATCCTTCGCTCGAAGTGATGACCGCATATGGTTTGAAGGTGAAGGTTGATAAAGCACTAAAAGATGTTAAATCAGCCGATTATGATTTTTTTGTTATTCCAGGCGGTGCTTATGTGGCGCACGTAGTCGACAAGGATAAAATCATTAAAAAAACAGCAAGGGCGTTTGCTGAACAAGATAAATTAATAAGTGCGATATGTGCAGGACCTCGTTTTTTAGGGCAAGCAGATCTTTTGGATGGTAAAAAATTTACGTGTTTTCCTGGCAGTGAGATTGATATGAAATCCGGGAAATATCTACCTAAGAAAAAAGTTGTTAAGGATGGCAATATCATCACGGCTCGGGGTGCAGGTGTCGTCTATGAATTCGCATATGAAATTGTCAAATCATTGAAGGATAAAGCCTCAGCGGAGCAATTATTAGCAAGTATTCAACACTGAAAATAAATCATCAAAGCAGCACCTATTAATATACGATATTTATCTTGACATTTTGTCATTTATTGGTATAATTATATGTGCTGCTAGTTTGTTGGCCCGTTGGAGAAACGGTTAACTCTCATGCCTTTCACGCATGCATTCACGGG
>WOYI010473278.1_pt1 | contig 13122 bp, 11 predicted proteins | sample 6423411 | NCBI WGS metagenome assembly WOYI01 (sample SAMN13441803, study PRJNA592873) | oil field metagenome | biome: oil field; feature: oil-well bore; material: oil-contaminated soil; isolation source: oil-contaminated soil from oil-well borehole | place: Germany: Wietze | collected 2016-10-18 ... | reverse complement strand
GCTGGCTTTTCTGGGAGCGCTGGCCACTGTTTTCCTGGTGTTTGCTGTGGCCGGAAGCGCCAGGGGGCCTCTGTCGGATAATTCACTTTTACTTTCCGGCGTTGTCGTGAATGCTTTTTTCTCCGCGGCTATTCTCTTTTTCTTGTCGATAGTCAACAGTATGGAGTTGCACAGCATTACTTTCTGGCTGATGGGCGACTTATCGGGGGCGTCAGCAAAAGAAATTTGCGTGGCGGCTGTTTGCCTGCTTGCCGGTTTTGTTTTACTTTACGCGCAGGCGCGGAAACTGAACTTGATTGTACAAGGTGAAGACACAGCGCAGCAATTAGGTGTCCATGTAGAGAAAACAAAGCAAAGACTTCTGATTATAACTTCGCTTATTATTTCCGTGGCGGTTTCTCTGGCTGGTATAATAGGTTTTGTAGGGATTATGGTTCCGCATTTTATGCGTCTGGTTTTTGGCTCCGACCACCGTCTGCTTTTGCCTGTTTCCGCTTTGTTCGGTGCGTCGTTTTTAATCGTTGCCGATACCATAGCCCGGATTGTCCTTGCTCCGGCGGAGTTGCCGGTTGGAGTTATAACGGCGCTTTGCGGCGCGCCTTATTTTATTTTTCTTTTGAAAAGGAATAAATACTAAGCATGCCCGTAATCGAAGCCAGAAATGTAAATTTCAGTTACGCCGCGAAACCTGTGATGGGAAACATTTCCTTTGCTATTGATGAAGGACAAGTCGTTGCGGTTATCGGGCCGAACGGTTCCGGCAAAACCACTCTTTTGAAAATCATTAATGGTACGCTTTTTCCCGATGCCGGGCAAATGCTTATTGACGGCAAAGAAACCGGTAGATGGCAGCGAAAAGAAATCGCACAAAAAGTAGCCATCGTGCCGCAGGAAACGGCAATGATCTTTCCGTTTTACGCGGAAGAAATTGTGCTGATGGGACGATTTCCTCATTTGGGCCGGTATGGTTTTGAGGATAAGAAAGATTATAAAATAGTCCATGAAGCTATGGAAAAAACAGATACACTGGCCTTTGCCGACCGGCGTTTTAGTGAACTGAGCGCCGGGGAACGTCAGAGGGTCTTGATTGCACGCGCCCTGGCGCAAGAACCAAAAGTGTTGCTGCTGGATGAAAGCACCGTTTTTCTGGATCTGAAACATCAATCTCAGTTTTTAGCTTTGCTGCGACAATTGAACACAATGCAAAAACTCACAGTAATTTTTGTTACGCACGATATCAATCTGGCGGCGCAAAATGCCGATAGAATAATTTTGCTTTACTCCGGCAAAATTTATGCTATAGGAAAACCTGCGGAAGTTATTACCGCGGCGAACATAAAAGAGGTTTATGATGTCGACGCAGGAATAGATTCTAATCCTTATGACGGATCACCTCGCGTGACATTATTGACAACATAGCAGCAATTCTATTTCCAATGGCAACAAACCTGACATGGTGGCCTGAAGAAAGAGAATTGGCAAGAGACTGCCAAATAAAGGAAGCCGGTTAAAGTCCGGCGCTGCCCCGCAACTGTAAGCGGAACGAAATCCACATGATCCACTGGCGTATTAACGTTGGGAAGGGTGGAAAGTAGGTTGCCGCAAGCCAGGAAACTTTATGGTGAGTCTAATTTACTTTGATCCCGAGGGGGAAAGGAGAAGCTCCATGAAGAAAATCTTATTTTTTGTTCTGTTATTTTCATTAGTTGTTTTTTCACCCGTACAAGCCGAAGAGAAAAAAGCCGGTGACGCCATTGTAACGATGGAAGAAATTGTTGTAACCGCGACGAAAATCCCGGAAAAGCGAAAAGATATTCCCCATGCTGTTATTATAATAGATAAAAAGGACATTCAAACGTCCGGCGCTAAGAGTATTGGAGAATTACTGGCAAATGAGCCGGGTGTAGACTGGCAGAGCTATGGCAATTACGCCGGCGCCTCACAGGAGATCCATATCCGTGGAATGCGCGGCAATGCAACCCAGGTATTTGTCAATGGAGTCAATGTTGGATCCCCATCAGTAGGCGTTGCGGATGTAGGAAAGATTTCCATCGATAACATTGAACGGATAGAGGTAGTCAAAGGCTCCAGTTCGCTTCTCTATGGATCAGGAGCGATGGCTGGAACTATTAATATCATTACGAAAAGCCCAAAACGGGATAAGCTGGACCTGAAAATTGGTGCCGGTTACGGTTCGCAAAACACGTATCGTGTAGCGGCGGAAAACGGGATGTTTGTTGCCGGAGATTTTGGATATTACCTGACTGCCGGCAGAACTGAGACTGACGGATTTAGAGATAACAGCTGGTTTCGGCAAAATGATATATCTCTGAAACTGGTATTAGATAAAAGAGACGCAATGAATATCAGTCTCTACGGCGATTACATAGATAGGGATTATGGCATGCCGGGTGTACAACCACCTGAAGGAACACAGGATTATTATGTAGGTGGTGAAAAGTTTTACAATAGCGATTCGGCAACTCTTTTGGATCACAGTGCAGATAAAGACGGTCATGTTGCTCTTAATGTCAAGGGCGAACCTGTGAAATGGTTAGGTTATGATTTCAAAGGTTATTATGCGAACATGGAAAATTACAACTATGCGCGTTACGCTTTTAATGGAACAGGCGCAGAGAACTGGGTAACAAACAAAATACTTGGGGCAGATGGTCATGTGGACATTTATCCATTTGAAGGGGCCAAAATACTTTTTGGTGGCGAATATAAAGACTTTAACTGGGGAAATCAGAGTTATGGTTTGGATTCATCCGGTAACAATACCGGTTCTGAGGCTAAAACAGAAGCGCATGTGTTTACAAAAGGTGTCTTTACAGAAATTGAATACAGACCATTACGGTATGGGAAGGTGTTGGCAGGCTTCAGGCATGAAAACCATTCCGCGTTTGGTTCGGAAAATCTGCCCCTTTTCGGCTTAGTCATAAATCCATTTGAATCAACTGCATTAAAGATCAGTCATGGAAAACATTTTCTGGCTCCCAGTCTCAACGATCTTTACTGGCCGGCTGATCCATACACCAAAGGAAATGCCGATCTGAAACCGGAGGGCGGGTGGCATACTGATGTTAGTCTCGAACAGTCATTACTTAATGACAAGTTATTCATGACGATATCGTATTTTCGCTGGAATGTAGATGATAAAATTCAATGGGAACCCGACTCCCAGGGTGTCTGGAGTCCGATTAATCTGGCAGGTTACAAGGCAGACGGCATAGAGGCAGGGGTAAAGATAGGACCATTTTACGACTTTTCGTTGGCTTTGAGTTATACTTACACGAATGCGGAAGAAGAAAACCGTGCATACACGAAGCAGGATTATGGATGGCCGCCGGATATTCCACCTGATTTTCAATACACCATGGTTAAACGGCACGCGACCATGACACCGGAAAATCTATTCAAGGGCGATCTTAAGTATAAGAACAAACGCGGGCTGACTGCAACGGCAACGGTGCGATACGTGAGTGACCAGTTTGTTTACAATACAGAGTCAACCACTTACCCTGATACTAAAACAGTAACATATACTATCGGTTCTTACTGGACGGCAGATTTGAAAATAGAACAGCGTCTTTACAAACACTGGATTCTGTCCTTGTCCGGTAAAAACATTTTTGATAAAAAGTATGATACCCATTTGTCAATTTTTACCGATCAAACTACATGGGACACCTCAATGTGCCCATACCCGGGAGCAGGGCGGTCGATTTTTGCGAGTGTGGCCTATGAATTTTAACCTTTTCCTGGTTTTAAACTTGCATGTCTGAAATGACAATTGTCTGGATTACGTCAGGAAAGGATTTCATCCTGACGCAATCCGACATTTTTTGTTTTCACTATTCAGGTATTGTTAAAGATCAACAAAATCAAAATAAATTATGCGCAAACAATTAACAAAAATTAATATAACCTTGACATTTTTTTTAACCGTTTTTTTTACGGTTTTTTTCGTAAGCATATCCTGCGCACGCACAGTTATTGATGAAACAGGCCGTAGTATAAATATAACTCCCGCGCCGCAGAGAATTGTTTCTCTTGCCCCCGGCATAACTGAAACCCTTTACGCTCTTGGACTTGACGATAAAATAGCGGGTGTAACCAGTTTCTGCAATTGGCCTTCCTCCGCGCTTCAAAAACCGCGAATAGGCGGTTTTAGTAATCCTTCCATAGAAAAGATTGTTGCCCTAAAACCCGATTTAATCATTGCCACCGCTGACGGCAACAGGAAAGATACCGTGCAGCAACTGGCAAGACTCGGTTTGCCTGTCTATGTAATCAACCCTTTGAACATCAATGGTTTTCTGAGAAGCATTTTACATATCGGTGAAATAACAAATCGGGAAAAAGATGCCGGGAAACTGGTTGAAAAAAATAAAAAGAGATTAAACAATGTCTCGGCGCAAATACGCCACAAAAAGAAACCGCGCGTTTTTTTTCAGCTTGGTCTGGAACCGGTATTTACAGTGGGTAGAGGCACGTTAATCAATGAAGTAATTGAGCTGGCCGGTGGCGTTAATGTTGCCGGTCATGATACCGCCCGCTATCCCATCTACAGCGCGGAAGGCATCATGGGAACATCGCCGGAAATAATTATTTTTGCGCCGATGGTCAATGATAAAAATTTTGCGGCAGTAAAAAGATTCTGGCAAAATTTAGGAGAAATATCCGCTGTAAAAAACAGTAAAATTTATCCGATGGATGCGGACTTAATTAACAGGGCCTCGCCGCGCATTTTTGATGCCATCGAAATAATGGCGCACATTTTTCATCCGGATATAAAATATCACCGATAATGAATTCATGCTGTGCCGTTTGTCACAGCATTATTTAGAAGGACACGAAAGTTATAATATAAAGGAAAACCATGAATTATCCAACTATCCCGATGATCGACACAGATGCTGCCCAAAAGGCGGAAGCAAGACAAAACAACTTAACCAAACCGGCCAGGAGCTTAGGCCGGCTGGAGGATATTTCCATCCAATTGGCCGGAATGAAAGCCGATCCAAGTCCCACCGTTTCCCGCAAAGCGGTGATTGTTATGGCTGCGGACCATGGCGTTGCCCTGGAAGGCGTCAGTGCCTTTCCTCCTGCAGTCACACAGCAGATGGTGCTGAATTTTTTGCACGGCGGCGCCGCTATCAATGTACTGGCGCGTCAGGCCGGGGCCGGCGTGACCATTGTAGATATCGGTGTTGCCTCCGATTTTGATCCATCTTTGTCCGGTTTGCTGCACCGCAAAGTAGCCCACGGGACGCGCAATATGGCCAAGGGTCCGGCCATGACCCGTGCCGAGGCCGAAAAAGCGCTGGTCTGTGGCATGGATGTCCTGGCACAAGTAGCTGAAAAAGGTATCGACTTAATTGCTACAGGCGATATGGGCATAGGCAACACTACGCCATCATCGGCAATTGCGGCTGTGATGACCGGGTTGCCGGTGGCCAAAGTAACCGGACGCGGCACTGGAGTGGATGATGACGGCCTGGCGCACAAGATCAAAGTGATAGAGCAGGCCATTGCTTTGAACAAACCTGATCCGAAAGACGCATTGGATGTGCTCTGTAAAGTCGGTGGTTTGGAAATTGCGGGTCTGGCCGGTGTGATGATTGCCGCCGCGTCGCGTCGCATTCCTGTCGTGGTGGATGGGTTTATTTCTACTGCTGCTGCCATGATCGCGGCCGGTCTGGTGCCGGATGTACGTAAATATCTGTTTGGTTCGCATAAGTCTGTGGAAATCGGTCACCATGTCATGCATAAACACCTCGGTCTGGTTCCCTTGATTGATCTTAACCTGCGCCTGGGAGAAGGAACAGGTGCTGTGCTTGCTTTTCACCTGATCGAAGCCGCGTCCCGCATCCTGAGGGAAATGGCGACATTTGCTGAAGCGGGTGTGAGCGATAAAGAATAGGGGGAATATGCGTAACCTGCGTACTGCTTTTGGTTTACTGACAACGCTGCCTTTCGGAATGCCGGAAGATTGGCGACCCGGTGATAGTGGCCGGGCCGGTATATGGTATCCGATGGTGGGTATTGTTGTGGGTGGGTTGACCTGGTTGTCCTGGCGAGTGTTCATTCTGTATTTCCCGCCGCTGATTGCCGGCGTTCTGACTTTGGTGGTATGGGTCGTTTTAACCGGTGGGCTTCATCTCGATGGCCTGGCCGACTGTTGTGACGGCTTATTAGTTTCGGCAACACCGGAAAAAAGACTGGATATCATGAAAGACCCGCATCTGGGTGCCTTTGGCGGAATTGGACTGTTGCTCGTATTGTTCTCCAAAGCAGCGGCGTTGAGCTCGCTTACGCCTTCTGCCGGTTTAGGCATTATTCTGGCTGCGACACTAAGCCGCTGGTTTATACTGCCTGCCGGATTGCTGCCGCTGGCGCACCCCGGCGGTATGGGCGCCGATTTTGCCTCCGGACTCAAACGCAGCGCCATTTTCATCACGGCAATTTTACCGCTCGGGCTTGCTTTTCTGCTGGGAGCACAAGGTATTTATGCCGTGCCGGTTGCTCTATTTGCTGCGATTGCTGTTTTGGGATTGGCAATAATGCGCATTAATGGTGTCAGCGGTGACGTATTCGGCATGCTGGTTGAAGTAACGGAAACGTCTGTTTTGTTGACCTTCACCTTGTAGGAGTGAAATGAACCAATATCCTTTTCGTCTGGGCACAACTTCCTATATTATTCCGGCGGAGATTTTACCCAATGTTCGATACCTGGCGGGGAAAGTGCAAGATGTGGAACTGGTTCTGTTTGAAGTTGAAGAAGGTTCAGGCAATCTGCCCAACCGTAAACAGATTGCGGAACTATGCAATATAGCTGCCGATAATGATCTGACTTATACTGTCCACCTGCCGCTGGATTTGCGATTGGCAGACGATGGTTCGCCACTCCATACTTCACTCGAAAAAGCTAAGCGCGTGATTGACTGTACCCGGAAATTGGATCCATGGGCTTACGTTTTGCACCTGGATGGGAAATCTGTTCGTGGCGGTGCCGTAACTAAAGTCATGCAGCATTGGCAGGATAATGCCGTGCGATCGCTGGAAATTGTTGGAAATTGGGCAGGCGATGTGAAGAAACTGGCTGTTGAAAACATAGAGGGATATCCATTGAATTTCTATGAGCCGGTATTGGAAAAGATTGCGGTCAGCCGCGCAGTTGATATAGGTCACCTCTGGCTTGATCATAATGATCCTGTTGCGTATTTACGCAAAGCCCTGCCGCGCACAAGTGTTATTCACGTTCACGGCATCGACGGGCGTGATCACAAATCTCTGAAACATGTGCCGACTGAAAAATTGCATGCCGTATTCGATGAACTTGTACGCGCCAAATATCAAGGTGTCTTGACTATAGAGGTATTTTCCGAAGATGATTTTCTAACATCATGTGCGGCAATAAAAGCAATTATGCACTGGAAAGGTAAGTATGTATGAATCCTGAAATCCCCGTAAGCGGAATAACTCTCATTTTAGGCGGCGCTCGCAGTGGAAAAAGCTCATTTGCCGAAAATATTGCGCGCGAAACAGGGAACGCCGTTCTTTTTATTGCCACGGCCACAGCCGACGATAACGAAATGGCTGAGCGTATTCGCCAACATCAGGCTTCGCGGCCTGCCGGATGGCAAACTTTAGAAATTCCTTACAATCTTGGTAATCACCTTGCCTCTCCAGTTACACCTGTTGTGATTGTAGATTGCATCACTTTGCTGGTTAGCAATATACTCATATCGTTGCCGGAAAATACTCCCGACGAAGTTGTCCTGGATAAAATCTGTACAGAGATTGATGAACTTATTGCAGCACAGGCAAGACTTGGCGGACAATGGTTGATCGTTTCCAACGAAGTGGGCTTGGGCCTTGTTCCACCTTATCCATTGGGTCGCGTTTACCGTGATGCGCTTGGCCGGGCAAATCAAGCGCTGGCGAGCGCCGCGGAGCGAGTTATTTTTATGGTTGCCGGAATTCCGATGGTGGTCAAATAGCAGCTATACATAGCGGCATAAATAATTGCGCATAGCATGCATTTGTGTTATCCTTGAGAAAATTCAAGGAGGCGAATACACAGCAACAGGGTTCACGCTGTGCCATGTGGATTCCTCCAGAAAACTTGGATCCCGTGGTGTTGCACGCTCCTACTCGCAAACAGATGGCTATTTTTGGTGCAGTTTGTCCGGCCGATGGTCGAATGGTGACGATACCAGCAGAAACCTTCGACACGCAAAGTTTTCAAGTCTTCTTGAGTCATTTGTTGCGCCGGAGACGTCATGGATGCAAGATGGTGGTGGTACTCGACAATGCCCGTTGGCATCATGCACGAGCCCTGCGTCCCTGGCTCAGCAAACATCGTCGTGTCTTGCGGCTGGATTTCCTGCCACCCTACAGTCCCGACCTGAACCCGGTGGAACGGGTTTGGAAATTGACCCGCCGTCTGTGCACGCACAATCACAACCTTGTCATTTTTAAACTGCGGAAGATGGGTTAATCCCCTTAACCCAAGTTCTGAAAGGATTTAAATAAAACAGGTTGTTCAAGCGAAAGAGCCTGAACAACCTGCATGTTTAAAAACAAACTGCTCTTAATAACCCATCCATTTTACTTTATGGTCTATGTTGTGCTTGGCTTTCATTTTGGCCAGCTCATTCATGACGCACAAACCGTTTCCCAGTTTACAGGGATCCATCTCCATTATTCTGTTGTTCAACTGGTCATACCAGTCCCGATCTTTAACTAGTGGACATAAGTATCTAGCTACAAATACATCTATGACTCCAAATTCACCTTGTTCCGCCTTGTTGCCATTAGCAAAAGCTTCCCTGGATGCTTCCGGCCCAGTGTTCATGCCGCCAAATGCCGGCACAATCGCATTAAATATACCCATAATTATCCAGTTAGCTCCCCAGGCATATTGGGGATCAAGTTCGATAGAACGCTTAGCCGTGGCAACAGCGTCCTGAATATCCGTAATTTCTTCCGGGGTATCTAACTGCAACGTCACACGCTTGGCAAGATTTACCCCATACCAGGTTAGAGCCTTCAAATCATCCTTCGTCAGGTATTTTGCGGCATCAGGCACAAGCACTCCATCTTCCATTGCTTTACGGAATTTTGAATTATTTACTTTCATTGCCCGCATGCCATACTCTGTTCCGACCTCGTACAGGGATATGGCATAATCTTTATCTTCGTCCTCTACAAAAAGGCCTAAAGCCGCATACAGGAAGGACGTTGTGGCCAGCAGATCATAATCTGTCGGCGCCATTTCGGTAAGCCCGGTAACAATCAGCAGCGCACCGGGAAGTCCATCTTTGATAAATTGACCATTTTTTGTCCTGAGAAGTTTATCCACAAGATCATCTACCGACGTATCCAGCATGGGTACGACGGCTTTTTGTATGGTATGTCTTGTTGCCGTACATCCGGATACACCCAGGGACAGCAAAGCAATTAAACAGAGGATTAAAGTACTCTTTAAAAGCAGTCTAATCTTTTTTGTTATCATTCCACCCTCCTTGAAATTTTTTTTCAAATTACATTTGAATTAATTCTTTACGCTGTCCCAGAAAATCAACTAACCACATCGACATATCCGGCCAATAAGTAATTATCAGTAAAGCAATTACCATCATAATCAGGAATGGGATAACATACAAGTATAATCTCGCGATCGGCACTTTAAAACGCAAACTGGTGAGGAGCAGATTCAACCCCACAGGCGGAAACAGATAGGAAACCTGCATATTGGTGAGGAAGATAACTCCCATGTGCACCGGATCTATCCCGAAAGCTAAAGCCGCTGGTATTATTAGCGGGGCAACCACGATAACCGCGGAGAAGATTTCCAGAAAACACCCGACAATCAGGAGAAATACGTTTAAACCAAAGAGGAATGCATATTTTGAGTGCATATTAGTTTGAAGAAACATCATGATATTTTCGGCCGCATGCAAATCAACGAAGGCATTGGTGAGTCCCATAGCGGCTGCCAGAATGCATAATATCGCTCCGGTCATAATCGTGCTTACCCAAAATATCGACATCAGCCTCATAAATTTAATTTCACGGTAGATTAAGCATTCAGTTATAATTACATACACCGCAGTTAAAGATGCCGCCTCGCCGACCGTAATGAACCCTCCATAAATTCCGCCTACAATTACGAAGGGTAGAGGTATTTCCCATATGGCGTCCCGAAGTGATTTTTTGAGTTTCTTGAATGAAAAAGGAATCGTCGGAATTTTCTTAATTCTTGCATAGATCATTCCATAGACCGATACAATTAAGCATAAGAAAATTCCCGGAATCGTTGCGGCAATAAACAGTTGCGTGGTATCAACCTGAGCCACCATTCCATAGAGGATGATGGCCAAACTAGGCACAAACAGAAGTCCGATGTTCCCTGTAGCACTTATCAGTCCCAAAGAAAACTCTTCGCTGTATCCTTCCTTGATGAGGAACGGCAACATCAAAGCGCCAATGGCAATAATGGTGATCCCGCTTGCTCCCGTCATAGCGGTAAAAACGGCACACGCCACAATCGTTATTATGACGGCGCCGCCCGGCAGCCATCCCAAAAAGGCGTTGGATAAATTAACCAGTCGGGTGGATGCCTTGCTTTCTACCAGTATATAACCGGCCAATACAAACAAAACAATGGCCATGATTCCGGGCGCATTCGCCAACCTGCACATCTCAATTATGGCCGATGATATAGAAACGTTAGAGATAAAATGATATATATACATGGTCGCGCCGCCGACTATAACAAATAGCGGTGCCCCGGCTATAGCTCCGAGTAATAGAATAATAGCGAAAATGGTCGTCATTTTTTTATACCTTCCCTTTAAGTAAATTTAACATGCTAATTTTCTGCGGCTTTACTTAGTTTGCAGCGCCTGTTCCGACTCTCCGTTAAGATTACTTGAACCTATCTCCGGAAGCTCTAGCTGCTCTTCGTCTAAGATATCTTTCTTTATGCGCAATAGCGCCCTCAGTATCGTCACAATAAAGAAATAAGGAATTACCAAACTAACCATCCAGTCCGGCACTCCCTGCAACATCAACTGTAGGGAAGACGCTTTTTGATATTGGATGTGGCCGATCGCCGCCACGAGAAAGAACGAGCAAACCACGACAATAAAGATATTGCCGATAATCTCCACGGCCCGCTTCCCCTTCCCGGGCATTAGGTGAAGAAGTACATCAATCCGCATGTGTCTGGCATACTCTGAACACAGCGCACCCCCTACAAAAGCCATCCACAGCACGATACAGCGTGTAAACTCATCTACCCATACGAAACCTAACTTGAAAATATTCCTTATGAGCAATTGACCGAAAGAAGTTACAATCAACAGGGAAAGCAAAAAAATAATTATTACTTTTTCCATGCGCACCAAGTATTCATCCATCCTCTCTAAAAAGCCAAATAAACTAGACATCACTTCTCCTTTTTTTCATGTATTTATCTTTACAATCGGGAAAATGCCACCAACCCTATTGTAAGTAACCTTTTAGAAAAATTTACACAGAAGATGCGTATTTTACGTACAGCTTGCTATAAATCACTTAAAAATCTGGCAGCAATCTGTTCCACAAGATAAGCCCGCTGCGAAACCGAATACCACCCTTTCACATCGGCAAGGAGGGTACCGGGAAAGCTCTCATTCAAAGATTCACTTACAAATTAGCACTATTCGGATAATACGTAATTTATTCGCCCTGCAACAGGAAATACAGGGCGAATAAATTACACAAACGATTTACTTCTTATTTTTGCTTCTATATTCCGCTAAAATACCCTTCACTTCAGCTAATTCGGCCTTGGAATAGTATCCCTTTGCGGCAAATTCATCCCAAACGGGCAGGAGTCTCTTCTTCAAAACATCAAGCTCCGCCGGCGTCATTTTGACTTCTTTCATACCATACTTATACATGGCTTTCAGGCACTTTTCATTGCCGGCGCGGACTTGCCGCCTGAAATCCTTCTCCACTGACATTGCAAAATTATTAATATCAGTTTGCATTTCCTTAGGTATTTGGTTCCATGCCGATGAAGATATAACGCCGCCTGCCGGCGAATACCGTATGTGCATGGGATTGAGGTACTTCATAACCGTATACATCTGAGTGCCGACCGCCCAGATGCTTGGACTAATGAAGGCATCGCATACTCCCGTACGGATGGAAGAGGCTACTTCAGGCACGCGAATCGGTAAAGGACTCGCTCCCAGCGCCTTCAAAGTTCTCTCTTCCAGCGGACCGTACCATGTTAAAACACGGCTTTTCTTGAAATCATCAGGCGTCTTTATCGGGATTTTCGTGGAATAGATTTGATCAAAATCCTGTTCTGCCAACACAATAAGGTGGTATCCTCTCTTTTCAAACCACTGATTAATGCGCGGTCTTAACTTGGAATAAACATATTCCACTTCATCATAACTCTCAAACAAGAACGGGAGTTCCAGCAAGGCCATCTCCGGACAAGCCATCACCATTCCCTGTCCGGAAAATCCGCCTCCCTGCAATTGACCATTGCGCATCTTGGCCAGGATGTCCTGGTCATCCCCCATCGTACCGCCGCAATACCAATCCAATTTAACCTGACCATTGGTAACCTTGAATACCCCTGGGTTAATAATCGATTTGATTAAAGCGGCCCAGCCTACCCCGTCGGGAGCCAGTGTGCCCATTTTACAAAGATACAACGCTTTTCCATCTTTAATTTGTTTAATGTTCTCCGATCCCCACGCTTCACGAGACAAAGACGCAGACCCCATAATAAAACAAACGAACCCCAAACACAGAAGCACTACAACCTTACATTTCATAGAAATCTCCTTTCCCGAAATAATAATTAACCATCCCTGAATTTGTTTGATTTTTGACATCTCTTAATGTGCCAAATTCAACCAGGCAAATTCAGTTGATTATAAGTTGCTAACTCTTGCTATTTGACTTCGATACTATAAAGAACTGCAATAACGGTTTTTCTCAAAACCGTTATGCTAATTAGCCCTGCGGCAAAAACCGCAGGGCTAATTAATTAAACAAACTAATTTACTTTTTCTTTTTGCTTCTATATTCCGCTAAAAGACC
>WOYI010274286.1_pt1 | contig 13127 bp, 11 predicted proteins | sample 6423411 | NCBI WGS metagenome assembly WOYI01 (sample SAMN13441803, study PRJNA592873) | oil field metagenome | biome: oil field; feature: oil-well bore; material: oil-contaminated soil; isolation source: oil-contaminated soil from oil-well borehole | place: Germany: Wietze | collected 2016-10-18 ... | reverse complement strand
TTAGCCAAGGTGCCAAAATCAGCGCCGGCATTGAGGTTGTTGAGCGCTTGGTTAATTTCATACTCGCTTATAGAAAAGATTTGACGTGCGCGCACTTGTTCGGTGGCATCGGGGACGGTGGCAATGATTTTGTCGCGCTGCCAGGCAGCTTCGGCACCCAGGCCGATAAAGAAGCGGAATTCTTCCTCATCATAGTAATTAGCGCCGGTCCAGTTGGCCAGATTTTCGGCTGAACCCAGTTTGGCAGTCAAAGCCTGAATGCGTTGGTCAATAATTTCTGTTGTAGCCTGGTATCCTCCCGCGCGGGCGGCAGAAGCCAACAGTAATTGCTCGGTGAGGAAATCAATGACGGCTTGGGTGGCCTGAGCCTCATCTGGGACAGCCTCGCCTTCTGCGAAGGAAATTTTGAAGCGCGAGAGCTCATCCTGAAAGTAAGCCATCGGGATATTGATGCCATTAACGCTCAGTGCGGCTGGGATGGGTGTTTCTGTAGGGGTTGGTTCCGGTACCTTTGTTGCTGGAACGCTGGTTTCGGTGGAGGGCAATTCAGGCGTTGTGGTTTCAGTGGGGGTAGTGGTACAGGCAGAAAACAAAACGCCCAGAAAGAGGACCAGGGCGATTAGGACGAGAGTTGACTTGTTTTTCATCCCGCTTATTATACCTACATTCCTGGGCGGCACTTTCGAAAGGACCAGGATGAAATCCTGATGAGGCCATCAGTACCCAACAAACAAACCATGGCTGCGAAAAGCAGCCATGGTTTGTTGCGATTGTGATTAACTGACACCGAGGTAAGAACGCCGAACACCATCATCTGCAGCCAATTGGGCAGCCGGACCCTGGATGGTAATTTGGCCTGTACTTAGGATGTAGGCGTAATCCGCTATTGAGAGGGCAGCCCGGGCATTCTGCTCAATAAGCAGGATGGTTTGATTGCGAGTTTGGTTGACTTCTTTGAGTTTGCTGAGCACCCCTTGTGAAAGGACTGGGGCTAGACCCAGGGAGGGTTCATCGATCATAAGCAGTTTTGGATTAAGCATCATTGCCCGACCGAGAGCCAGCATCTGCTGTTCTCCACCTGAGAGTGTGCCCGCAGGTTGGGTCTCACGTTCTTTGAGGCGAGGAAATAACTGATAGACATCCTCGGTATCTTTGGCAATGGCAGCTTTGTCAGTGCGGGTGTATGCACCAAGGGCTAAGTTTTCAGTAACAGTAAGATTCGCGAAGACACGGCGGCCTTCAGGAACCATCGCGATGCCTTTTTTTACGATCACATCTGGCTGTAAGCCAAGAATTTCTTCACCATTGAAGAGGACGGAGCCTTTATTCGCCTTCACGATACCCATAATTGTGCGTAAGGTCGTGCTCTTGCCAGCGCCATTTGCACCAAGAAGTGCTACGATCTTTCCATCCGGGACTTCAATCGAAATGCCTTGTAAGGCTTGGATGCCGCCATAACTTACATGTAAATTCTCGACTTTAAGCATGGGTTTCAACTCCCAAATAGGCTTCAATCACGCGATTATTGTTCTGAATCTCTTCTGGGGTGCCCTCAGCAATAATTTCACCATGGTCGATGACGATGATGCGCGGGCATATGCCCATAACTACCCGCATTTGATGCTCAATCAGGAAAATGGTTAGGTCAAACTTCTGCATGACGGAGGTGATGAAATCCATCAGTTCTTCGGCATCACTCGGGCTCATGCCGGCAGCGGGCTCATCGAGGAGCAAGAGCTGCGGTTTGGTGGCCAGGGCACGGGCAATCTCAAGTTTACGCTGTTTTCCATAAGGTAGGGAGGTCGGTTCGGCATGCGCAAAATCTGCTAGTCCGAGCGCATCCAACAGTTCCATGCCGCTGGTATGCATCACTTTCTCTTCCAGGTTATAACGAGGTGTGCGGATTATAGCTTCAGCCACGTTTGAGGCAATATGTATGTGCATTCCTAACATCACATTACCGAGCACGTCCAGACCTTTGAAGAGCCTGATATTTTGGAAGGTTCGGGCTATGCCGCGGCCAGTAATCTGGTCTGGCTTTATCCCCGAAATATCCTCGTTGTTAAAATGCACCTGCCCCGAAGTGGGGGTGTAAATACCTGTAATGACATTAAAAATAGTGGTCTTGCCAGAACCATTGGGACCAATCAACGCGCAAAGCTCACCTTGATGGAGGATGGTTGAAAAGTCGTTAATGGCGACGATACCCCCAAATTTTTTAACGAGATGATCAAGTTGGAGAAGCACGGCCATCACGCCACCTTGCCTTCCTGGTCATTCCTGCCTTTTGGTTTCCTCAAGAAGCGGAATAGTGCATCCCAAGTAAACTCAGTGTCTCCCATCAGTCCTTTGCGATAGAAGAGGATGACAACTAGAAGTAGGACGGAGAAAATTACCATGCGCATACCTGGAATACCTGGTATCTGCAATGAGCCAATATTGATCTGGGATTCGATTGGGCGGAGCAATTCAAGGAAGATCGTATATAGCGATGCGGAAATGATACTGCCCGTAAGGCTGCCCATCCCGCCCATTACCGTTATACCCACAATTTGGTAGGCAAGAGTATAGTAGAAAACTTTGGGGTCGATGGTGCTGATGAGATTAGCCAGGAGGCCTCCGGCAATCCCAGCGAAGAAGCTGGAGACGATATAGGCCAGGATTTTGTGTTTGAAGAGGTTCACACCCAAGGCTTCAGCGGCTACTTCATCATCACGCACTGATTTCATCGCCCGACCATAAGAGGAATCTACCAGGCGTTTACAGACAAAGACACAAAAACCGAGCATACCCCAGGCATAAAGCAGATTCGTATTACTGGGAATGCCTTTGAGCCCCAAAGCACCGTTGGTTAATGGCTGCAAATTGACCAGCAAGACGCGAATGATCTCGCTGAATCCGAGAGTGGCAATAGCCAGATAATCACCTCTTAGGCGCAATGCAGGCACACCAACGATCAGACTGACCAATACTGTGACGAAGCCACCTATCAATAGAGCCGGTAAAAATGGCAATTCGACATCCCTTAAAAAAGGGACGATTGGTTGCAGGAAAAAGTTAGCGACTTTTTGTGCAGGAGACATGGTGAGCAATGCAGTCACATAAGCACCGACCGCGGCAAAGCCGGCGTGCCCTAAAGAAAACTGACCGGTATAGCCAAAAATCAAGTTAAAGGTAACCGCAAACATCGAATAAATGGCTGAGAGTGTGAGAATGCGCTGGTAATAAGGATTTAGATTTTCCTGGGCAAACCAAAGGAGAATGGCTACTACGGTAATGGCAACAAGTGTAAGATAGAGGTTACGTTTTGCAGCCATCCTACACCTTCTCAGCCTGGACTTCGCCCATAATACCAGTTGGCTTGAAAAGCAGGAGAAGGATCAGAATCGCATAGGCAAATGCATCCCGATAACCTGCCATGGTAGGGAAGAGGGCAACCAACATAATTTCAACCACTCCTAACAGCAAACCACCGATCATGGCTCCCCATACATTACCAATCCCTCCTAGTACTGCGGCAATAAAAGCTTTCAGACCAGGTGCCATACCCATAAGTGGGTTAAGCTGGGGGAATTTAACCGCCCAGAGGATACCACCGGCTGCTGCGAGGGCAGAACCGATGGCGAAAGCAATGGTAATTATGTGATTGATATTGATACCCATCAACGAGGTAGTCTCGAGATCTTTGGAAATGGCACGCATGGCCATACCCACCTTGGTTCTGTTGATAATGTAAATAAGCAAAGCACACAGGATTATGGCAGTAACAATGATGATGAGTGTGTAGCTGACCAATGTGACATTGCCAATTTTGATCTGTGAATCCAAGAAGCCTGGACGGGAGAAGGCTTTTGGCCGCCCACCAAATATGACGATTGCCAGATTTTCGAGTAGGAAAGAAACGCCTACAGCCGCCGCAAACAGATTTATGCGCGGATAATTTCGCAATGGTTTGTAAGCAGAACGTTCGATGATAATACCTACCAATGTGGTCAGCAAGATCGCAATGGGAAAAGTGACCCACCATGGCAGTTGAAAGATGGCTACGCCATAAAAAACCCAATAAGCTCCCAGCATGACCAGGTCGCCATGGGCAAAGTTGATTAAGCGCAGGATTCCATACACCATGGTGTAACCAATGGCTATCATGGCATAAAGTGAGCCCAAGGAAACCCCGTTCATAAGGTTTTGCATAAAAGCTTCAAACGTCATAGTTTATTCCCTGACTTGGCTAATAGCCATTATGACGAATCTGACAAGGCGCCTGGAAAATCCAAGCGCCTTGGTTGTAGGAAGACAGTTTAAGGCTTGACGGTTGTCAAGTATTTGAAGGCACCGTTCTCGACCTGTAAGATAACAGCATCTTTGACGGCATCACCGGTTTCATTAATAGTGATTGACCCTGTAACTCCTGGGTAATCCTTGGTTGCAGCAATGGCATCGCGGATAGCTTTTGGATCAAACGAATTAGCCCGCTTGATGGCATCGAGAGCCAGGTTAAAGGCATCATATCCAAGAGCAGCGAAAGTATTGGGTGTCTCGTTAAATTTAGCTCTAAAGGCATCTACGAAGGCTTTTGAGTCCGGTGAAGTGGCCGCATCAGCAGAATAGTGCGAGCTAATGACTGCTCCTTCGGCAGCAGCACCAGCAATCTGGCCTAATTCAGGCGCTTCCCATGCATCCGACCCCATGAAGAGGCCTGTGAAGCCCATTTCGCGAGCTTGTTTCATGAGCAAGGCGGCGTCACCATAGTAACCAGGGGCGTAAATTGCGTCGGCGTCTTTAATGGCACCAAGTTGTGCGGTGAAATCCTGATCACCATCCTGATACGATGTTTCAGCAACAATACCGTCTTCACTACCGTATAGTTCTTTCCATGAAGTGCGGAAGAAGGCGGAAAGGCCTACAGAGTAATCCTGGGAGATGTTCTTAATAATGGCCACTTTTTGGATGCCATTTTCCTTGGCGTACTTCGCCATCACACGACCCTGGAAAGGATCGATGAAGCAAACCCGGAAGTAGAATTGCTTCCCTTCGGTGACCAATGGGTTAGTTGGTGAATCTCCGATGACAGGAATGCCAGCTTTTTCAGATACTTCGCCACCAGCCATCGAATTGGAAGATCCGTAGCTGCCGATGACAACAATAGCTTTTTCTTGCTGGATAAGGCGCGTCATGGCGGTTGCAGATTCAGTCTTGTCGGAGCGATTGTCTACGAGCACTACTTTGATCGGAACCCCAAGAACTTCCTTATTCTGTTCAGCAGCAAGTTGAATACCTTGATAGGTTTGAGCACCGCCCGCAGCTTGAGCGCCGGTCATAGGTTCGTAGACGCCAATCACAACTTCAGCAGGTTTAGTTTCAGGCGGTTGTTGATCGGCACCCTGAGCTGGGGCTTGAGTTGTCGCTTGAGGTGTGGTGCAACCGGCAATTAAGCCAGCTACAAGTACCATCATACAAGCAACGAGGCACAATTTGGATAACTTCATGATTCTCTCCTTTTTAAATTGTTTGGGTCTGGGTGAGTTGTGGCCAGCGGCTAAGTGTACGAATATATTGCTCTGATCAAGCATATAACCTCCGTTCATACCAGAAGCATTTGCCACAAAAAAAGTATAGCACGTTGTAGGTATTTTGGGGAAAAACAAATCAGTCCGGGTGAATTTAATCCATCAGAAAAGCAATCCTATGCAAAAAGCACATATCAAATCAAGTTGCGTACAATAGATCAACAGGTGGTCAGATGCTACCTCTTACCCGCCAATACCAAGCACATTCCGCATAATGAGGCCTATGCCGAAGCTGAGAGTAGCCACCCCCAGACTGATGGCGGCCATGGTGCCAAAACGCTTGAGAAAGCTTTCGTTATTCACCACCGCGCTATAGAAGGTGAAGGCCATGATGATAAAAACGGCAATGACAAGCATGACTGCCAGGCTGATGAAGACATTGTTGATGAGCAAGTAGGGCAGAATGAGCATTGTCACAGTAATCAAATAGGCAATGCCTGTGTAAATGGCCGCCTTGCCCGGTTTCTTAAGGGAACCTTTTTCTGATGACGTCGAAAGAAACTCAGAAGCTGACATGGAAAGTGCAGCAGCAATCCCGGTGATAAGACCTGAAACAGCCACTAATTGAGTATTTTGCAGGGCAAAAGTAAGTCCGGCGAGCGTTCCGGTCAGTTCCACCAGGGCATCATTAAGACCAAGCACGATTGAACCTGCGTAATGAAGGCTCTCTTCATCTAGCAGAGAGATCAGCTCCTCCTCATGGTGGGCCTCCTCCTCTTGCATTTTTTCCGCTTCAGGAAAATCAGATCTTAATTGGCCGTAGGCTTTTACTGCGTCTTTCTCGCCGCGTTCCATTAAGTTTGCCCCAAATGTAAGGCCAAACAATCTGCTGAGGAAGCTGATAAGTTTCACCTTTCCCCAATCCGGTTTAACTTCAACCCCGGTGTGGACTTTCAATTTGTCATAGTGTAATAACTCCTGGGCAGCAATATTTTCCAACACCAGGCGGTTCTCAGGCGTTGTAGCTTGTTTGGCTAGGTTGAGGTACATGTTGTGACCTGTAATCTCGTCTTTTTGACTTTTAATAATCTGCTTTTTGATAGTCTCGTTCATCGTTCCCTCGGTTTCTAACAATTGTAGTCCTCCTGCGCACAAGGCACAATTATTTTTCGCTGATTCAGGATGCAGGGGAAGAAATTAAGAAAACAGCAGGCTTCAAACTGAAGCCTGCTGTTTGTTTCACAGATTTTTGGATTTTAGTAATCCATGCCACCCTGAGGCATTTGGGGAGCGGGGGGATTCTTCTCAGGAATGTCGGTAATTAGGCATTCGGTGGTCAGGATCATCGCGGCAATGGAAGCAGCGTTCTCGAGGGCACCACGGGTCACTTTGGCGGGGTCGATGACGCCACCTTTGACCAGGTCACCATATTCTTCGGTAAGGACATTGTAGCCCAGATGTTTATTGTTTTCAGCAGCCTGCTTCTGGCGCACGGTCTCGACGACAACCGAACCATCTTTGCCAGCGTTCTCAGCGATGCGGCGCATGGGAACTTCCAATGCGTGCTTGACGATGTTGGCGCCAATTTGCTCGTCAGCCAGGTCCATTTTCAGGTCCTTGATAGCTTCGCGGGCATTCAGCAGGGTGACGCCGCCACCGGGCACGATACCTTCTTCAACCGCTGCGCGGGTAGCAGAGAGGGCATCTTCCACACGATGTTTCTTTTCCTTCAGTTCGGTTTCGGTTGCGGCACCCACACGGATGATGGCAACGCCGCCTGAAAGTTTGGCCAGGCGTTCCTGGAGCTTTTCGCGGTCGTAGTCACTGGTAGTGTTATCGATCTCGACGCGAATCTGTTCGATGCGGCCTTTGATCGAGGATGAGTCACCCTTGCCACCAACGATAGTGGTATTGTCTTTGTCGACGGTTACTTTTTCGGAGCGGCCGAGGTCTTCGATAGTTGCCGTCTCAAGTTTGCGTCCGGTCTCTTCGGAGATGACGGAGGCATTGGTGAGAATGGCAATATCCTGCAGCATAGCCTTGCGGCGATCGCCAAAGCCTGGGGCTTTGACAGCAATCACGTTGAGCATACCGCGTAGCTTGTTGAGAACGAGGGTAGCCAGGGCTTCGCCGTCAATGTCTTCAGCAATGATGAGGAGTTCGCGCTTGCCAACCTGGACCATTTTTTCAAGCAATGGCACGATATCGGATGCAGCGGAAATTTTCTTGTCATAGATGAGGATGTAAGGATCTTTGATTTCGGCGAGCATGTGCTCGGTATCGGTGACAAAGTAAGAAGAAATATAACCGCGGTCGAACTGCATACCTTCTACGTATTCAGTTTCGAATTGCAGGCCTTTGGATTCTTCAACGGTGATAACGCCATCTTTGCCCACTTTGTCCATCACATCAGCAATCAGGGCGCCAATTTCGCCGTCTTGAGCGGAAATGGTGGCCACCTGGCCAATTTCGTCCTTGGTGGTGATGTCGATGGCCTGGTCGTGGATGGATTCAGCCACAGCCTTGGAGGCGGCTTCAATACCATGCTTCAGGAGCATGGGGTTGGCACCGGCGGCTAAATTCTTGAGGCCTTCGGTTACGATGGCGTGGGCGAGTACTGTAGAGGTGGTGGTACCATCGCCAGCGATATCGTTAGTTTTGGTTGCAGCTTCTTTTAGGAGCTGGGCACCCATGTTCTCGAATGGATCCTCGAGTTCAACTTCTTTAGCAACAGTCACGCCGTCGTGGGTGATTGTGGGGGAGCCGTACTTGCGGTCGAGGGCAACATTGCGGCCTTTGGGGCCGAGGGTTGTAGCTACAGCGTTATTGACGGCATCCACGCCAGATTTGAGATAACGACGGGCTTCGTCAGAAAATACTAATTGTTTTGCCATAAAAAATCTCCTTGGTTATGTTCAGATTAGAGAATAGCCAGAATGTCGCTCTCACGCAGGATGAGCAGTTTCTTGCCTTCGTATTTGATTTCAGTGCCAGAATACTTTGCAAACAGAACGATATTGCCTACTGCAACGTCCATGGGAACACGTTCCCCTTTTTCATTGCGGTCGCCGGGGCCGATGGCCAGGACAGTGCCTTTTTGAGGTTTTTCTTTTGCGGTTTCGGGAAGAACGATGCCACCGGCGCTGATCTCTTCTTGCTCGATGGGTTCAACAACGATACGACTACCTAAGGGTTTCATAGTAATACTCATTAATGCCTCCAATTTTATTCGTTAATTTAGCACTCACATGATGAGAGTGCTAATTTCTTTCTCTATAATACTTTTTAGCTTCGACAGAGTCAAGCCGAATTACAATTTTCTTACGAATTATTTACATTTGGTCAGGGGGTTAAAGCTTCTGGCGTGAGGATGATAATGGGTGTGCCGGTCGGGTAAAACTCAAATGGGATTTGAGTGGCTGTTGGCTCCGGGGTGGCAGTCAGGGCAGTATTCACAGGGGTGTTGTCAGAACTGCAAACTTGCTCCCCTGCAGCGGCAATCCTGAGGGCGAGTTGAGCGCCTTCATCCTCCACACCGTCAAACTTGGCATGCAGTTGGCGGAAAATATCCATGGCGCGCTCACATTTATCGTCACCGGGGCGGTGCAGGCCAGAAAGTACTGAACCATAAGTGTAGTAATAAGCCAGCGTATTATCCGTGAGCGGAAGGGGCGCATTAAAAACGATCTGGCTTTCGCAAGGATCTTCTTCGAGAGCATCGCAGGTTTGCTGCTCGTTGCAGCCCACTACAGCACAGCGAAGAACCATTTCAGCGCCTTCATAGTTGCGGGCTTTGTGGTAAATGATGCCAATGAGCCCGTAACTATTCTGGTTATAGGGGTTGATTGAAAGCGCCTTGTAAGCATTTCGAGCGGCCACCATAGGGCTGGATTCAGGCATACGCAGGTAGGTATTGGCAATGGACATGTAGGGGATGGGGTCTTTAAGTCCAAGCTGCTCGTTAAGGCGTACTGCTTTTTCAAAGTATTCGAGCGCGGCATCCCATTGGGTTTCGTTGCGGTAAAGTGCGCCAATTCGCAAGTAGAGGAAGGAAAGGTTGGGTGAAATTTCGGCAGCTTTACGGTAGTAATCAATGGCAACAGTGTATTCGGCCATCATTTCATGGTAATAGCCCGTGACACGTTGTACATCCATGATTTCAGGGCCTTCACGTTGGGCTTCGGCAATATACTGTTCCGCTTCCACCATTTTCAACTGGTCAATCAGGATCTCGGCATAATAAGCTTTGGCGAGCACATTTTTATTGTCAAGGTTGATTGCCAGCAACCCTTCGGATTCTGCTTCCGAAAGATTAGCCTCCCGTTCGGGAACCGAGAGCAAAGCCAGGGAGGAACGCCAGTTGAGCACAAAGGCGCGCATTGCCAGCACATTCGAATTGGTAGGAGCAATTTCCTTGGCCTTATTGATGGTGGCCAGGGCTTCGTTCATGCGGTCAAGCTGTTCCTGGTCAGAGTTGCGGCTGAGGTATGAATAAGTCTGCACACGGGCTAGCTGGACATAAATATCCACGTTGTTCGGCTCGAGCAAGGCAGCTTGATTGTAAGACTGGATCGCTTTTTCAAGATCACCGGCTTGAAAGTGGGTGTTTCCCTCAATCATGAAAGAATTGACAGTTCGGGTAGGGGTTGGGGTAGGGATGAAAGGCGGCCAAATTTCACCTTGGGAATATGCCCGAATAATCGCAATGATCACCACAATGCCGAAGAGCAGGGCCATGACTCGAAATGGATTGGAGGCTCGCTTGGGGTCGCGGAAGAGGTTCTTGCGTTCTCGGATATACATGTCAATTAAGGCATTGAAGTCGGTGTTTGCTGCGGTATTTGAGATCCAGCAGGTGTAGGCGTTGGGCCGGTGATAGGTGTCGGGGTCGCTGTCGGCTCAGGTGTGGGCGGGTTTTTGAGATTCTCCTGGCAAATGCGGATCATCTCATTGGCGTTGAAGATGCCGGTTTCATCATCCGGAATGGTTTGCTGCATGGTGGTGGCTACCGAAACGGCTTCATCGCAGCGGTTGAGCTTTGCCAGGGCGATGCCATATTGGCTGTAATAATTGACTGCAGTGGTACCGTTTTCCAGCTTGAGGGGCACAACGGTAACGCCTTCTGGGGTCACACCGCCTTCCAATGCCAGTGCAAACGAGGGGAGAGAGCCCCGCAGTTGGCCGCTGCGATAAATCATGCTGGCCAATTGGGCATGATAGCGGGCATTGCCCGGGTCGTCCTTAAGTGCCTGATTGGCATACTGAATGGCCTTGGCCCATTCACCCTGGTTGGCCCAGACGCGCGAAATGTAGAAATTGGGTTCGCCATTGGTGGGATTGAGGGAGTATGCTTTGGTAAATTCGAGAATTGCCCGGCTGAGCTCGTTCTGGGTGAAAAGATTGCGGCCGAGAGCAAGATGCAGAGTGGCAATATTCGGGTTTAGTTGAATGGCTTTTTCATACTCTGCAATGGCATCAGCGTAATTTGAAGTAACTTCAAGCACGTAACCGCGCGCCCAATGTGCTTCAACCAGGCCAGGGTTTAGGGCAAGGGCGGTGCGTGATTCAGCAATAGCGAGGTCCATGGTATTGAGGTCGTCCACGCGCGCTTCCACGCGCAAAGCTAAAATATATGAAAGTGCTGCATGGGCCAGCCCGTTGTTAGGGTCCAATTCAACCCCCTTGCGGGCGGCAATTTCGCCATCTTTGTAGTTTTGCATGAAACCTTCAGCCCAACCCAAAAGGGCATAGGCATCGGCCACTTTGTTATTGAGCAAAATGGCATTCTCACTTTGGACTTTGGCTTGTTCGTATTGGTCGGTATAGATGAGCAGGCGGGCAACCTTGAGGTAATAATCAATTTCCCCGGGGTGGGAATTGATGGCCTGTTGGTAGGTTTCAATGGCGTTTACGAATTTACCCTGCCCAAAAAGGTCGGCAGCCTCGGTGGCATACCAAACTGGATCGCGCGTGGGTGTTGGGGTCGGTACGAAAGGCGGGTTAATTTTGGGCACTACCCAAACATTGACATAGACCAACAAGCCGATTGAGATGATAAGAAAAATTATGAGAACCGGATTGCCGCGGTTGCGGCGACGGTTCATCGAGAGTTTTGAGCCTTTAAGATACATCTTTTGATATTATCACGATTTGATTAGAGGGTTATAAGAGGGGGCTGACGGTCAAACGAGAGGGTATTTTGACTTGATCGAGATTTTGCCTTGCTCTGCAAAAAAGCCATTCAGAGGTTGGGAGCGTAGCGGAATGATACCGCCGTTAGCAAAATAATCAAAGGCAAATTCAGTGACATCGCCAGCTTTTTTGCCAGGGATGGGCATCAGGCGGGCGGTGAGTTGCTTATCCAGGCGCAGGGCAAGAGCAGCCATGTCAAGAATTATTGGAAAAATCTCATCAGCAGTGGAGTTGCCGGGAAGCGGAACGACGTCCAGGCCGGTGCCGCAAACGGCCGAACACAACAACAGGCTGTGCAGGTCAAGTCGGCCTTCCCGGGCACGCGCAGCCAGGGTGGAATCCTCCAGAACCGGCAGCATAAGTCCGTTGAAACCTGTGCGGGGGTATATAGCCCGGTCAAGAGTATCTGTTATGAAGGCGGAAGCCACCACGCTGCCAGCTTCACCGAAGGCAGGCAAACCAAGGGCTTCCAAAGCGCAGGCAATGGAGGCGTTGGCATCCGGATGCGGAGCCAGGGTGAAATCCAAACCCTTGAATGTATATTTGTACATAGATGCGAATTTTGTACCCAATTCAACCAGTTTGGCAGCTTCCTGCTCAACGCTTTGAATGAGGTTTCCCCGGGCTTCTGCAAGGGTTTTTGCTGAAGCAAACGCTTGAACGGCAAGAGAAGCACCTTCAATAGCTAAAGCAAAAGCCGGTTGATCAAAATCCCCAAAAGCAGTTGGGAAGAAGGGGCAGAAGGGTTTCACATTGGCAAGCGCAGAAAAATACAAATTCCCAAAGCCGTTTGGTTCAATAGCAGCCAACCTGGTGATGTTTTCGGCGCAGTATTTCGCAGCCCCCAGGTCCAGTTCGTGGTTCGCCGTTGTGACCAGCCCGGTCATGAAAACGTTTTGAGTATTGGCAAGCACATCCGGAATAAGGGCAAAAGATTCGGGAAATTCCGGCAATGCCGGGCCAAGGGAAAGATAGTCCATTCCAACGGCCGAAGCTTCGATGGATAATTCCTGGACTAGCTGAACGATATTTCTCTGTGGAAGCCACTGCGGGAAGGGAGGGGTCGCCAGACGAATCGTCTCGACGATTATCCCGGCCTGGCTAAAAGCTGATTTGGCATGGCGGGCAAAGATGCCCAACTGATCCAAGAGCAAGCGGTTGGGTGGATAACCCGGATTCGCAAAAAGAGTAATGGAACGTACTTTCATATACTGCGCTGCCTCAGAACTTCAAAAGCCAGGACTGCGGCTGAGACAGCGGCGTTTAAGGATTCATTTTTGCCGGCCATGGGGATTTGCAAGGTTTGGGTAACCAGTGTCTGGGCGTCTGAACTAAGGCCTTCAGCTTCGCTCCCGATCAGCAGAGCAGTCGGTTTGTGGAAATCAGCTTCCCAATACCTGATTTGGCCGTCCATGGCAGCTCCAA
>WOYI010079726.1_pt1 | contig 13127 bp, 13 predicted proteins | sample 6423411 | NCBI WGS metagenome assembly WOYI01 (sample SAMN13441803, study PRJNA592873) | oil field metagenome | biome: oil field; feature: oil-well bore; material: oil-contaminated soil; isolation source: oil-contaminated soil from oil-well borehole | place: Germany: Wietze | collected 2016-10-18 ... | reverse complement strand
CAATCCCCGCGCGAGATTGAGGCGCTGCACGGGCTCTATGCCGGGCTGCCTTTTCAGTTCCATGCCAGCAACCTGACCCGGCGCCCCCCGACCGCCTGGTGATATCCGGCTCTTATCGCCTGGTGCGGCACCCGCTGTATCTCTTTAGCCTGTTCCTGTTCCGGCTCTTCCCCTGCATGACGGACCTGACACTGGCCTTCTTCCTGGCGGCGACGCCTTATTTTATGCTCGGTACGTTCCCCGAAGAGCGGAAGTGCTGGCGACCTTTGGTGAGCCGTACCGGCAATATCAGCGTGATGTGCCCTGGATGATCCTCGGACTAAAATTCAAACGTAAGAAATAACGCTTTATCCTACGGGCGCCAGGTCGAAGGGCACGCCGGCTTCCTCTCCGGCGGCCTTGAGCGACTCGACGATCTCGGTCATCAGCGGGACGCCTTCCCGCTGATAGTGTTCAGCCAGTTCGAATTCCTTTTCCCCGTGGATGTAAATCCGATCTTGTCCCGGCAGCTTGGGCGTGGCTTTGAGCGTGCGGAGATAGTCATCCATATCGCGTTTAAAGAAATCGACCGGGCGGAAATTCTCGATCTTGATCGCAGCGAAGAAATGGCCGACATCGGCGGGGCGTTCTTTGGAAGGTGCCCCCACCTGGTCGCCGAAGGCCGCGCCGGCCAGCACGCCTGAGAGCAAATCCACCAGCAGCGACAGGCCGTAGCCCTTATAGCCGCGCAGTTCCGCCGGGCCGCCCAGGGGCAGCAGGCTGCCGCCATTGATCACCTCGGCGGGGTCTGTGGTCAGTTCGCCGTTCGCGTTGAGGCCCCAGCCCCTGGGGATCGGCTCGCCTGCTTTTTCATAGACGGCCACCCGGCCGATGGGCACGATGCTGGTCGCCATGTCCAGTACAAAGGGCCGTTCCTCGCCCGCGGGAATGGCAACGGCGATGGGGTTGGTGCCCAATGCGGGGCGGCTGCCGAAGGTCGGCGTCACCAGGGGGCGGCTGTTGGTCAGGCTGATCCCGATCATGTCCTGCGGCAGCGCCATCATGGCATAGTATCCGGCGATGCCGAAGTGGTTGCTGTTGCGCACGGTCGTGACGGCCAGGCCGGTCTCATCGGCCATTTCGATGCAGCGGGACATCGCCCGGTAGGCGACGACCTGTCCCATCCCATTCCCGCCATCCAGCGCGAGGGTGGCAGGGCTCTCCAGCAGAGTCTTGACGGGTGACATTGGGTCAATGTAGCCCTGGCGCAGGCGGTTGCCGTAATACGTATGCAGCCGGATGATGCCGTGGGAATTCACCCCGCGTAAATCCGCCGAGACCAGCACATCCGCCGCGATCCGGGCGTCAATCTCGGGCACGCCCAGGGCGGTGAAGAAACGAAGTACGTAATCTTTGAGGGCTTCGACTGGATAGGATAATGTTTTACGCATGCGGTCTCCTTGGCGGGTCGAGATGAACGAATTCAATTATAGTCCACACAAAAGGTCCGGTTATACTCATATTTCTTGCTGAAGTAGGAATCCTTAATAGAACCGGCATCCATCAACCTGGCCTTTCCCCGGAAGTTTTGGCAGATGTCCCTTCTGAGACCCCGCGTGCTATAATTACCCCATCTTTGAGGAGAAGAATTATATGAAGCCGAAAATTTACGCCCATCGCGGTGCCAGCAGTCAGGCGCCAGAGAATACGCTGGCTGCCTTTGGACTCGCCTTTGAACAGGGCGCCGATGGGGTTGAACTGGATGTGATGTTGTCAAGCGATCAGCAGCTGGTGGTGATCCATGATGACACCGTTGACCGCACCACCGATGGCACGGGGCGGGTGTGCGACCTGACCCTGGCAGAGTTGAAGCAGCTGGACGCCGGCGATGGCGAGGCCATCCCGACCCTGGCAGAAGTGCTGGACCGCTTTGGCGGCCGTTTCCCGATCAATATTGAATTGAAGAATTACAACTCGGTGTTGGATGCGCTCCCCCTGACCGTGGCCGAAATGGTGCGTGATTACAGCATGGCCGATTCGATCCTGGTCTCGTCGTTCAATCCCTTCAACTTTTCCCGCTTTCACCGGGTGCTGCCCGATGTGCCTCGGGGGATGCTCACCTTCCCCGGCCGAGCGCGGAATATCCTCTACCGCCTGTTCCGCTATGAGGCCTTGCACCCATATTTCAAGGACGTGGACGAAACCCTGGTCCAGGCCGTTCATGCCCGCGGCCAGCAGATCAACGTCTGGACGGTGGATGAAGCCGCGGAGATCCGCCACCTCGCCAAATTAGGTGTGGATATGATCATCACCAACCAGCCCCAGCGGGCGAAGGCCGTCCTGGAGTCGTTGACATGAACAGGACGTTCTTTAAGGTTTGGCGCGTGATTTGGCGGGTGGTTCTGGTGCTGATTTTGTTGGCTGCCGGCTGGCCCCTGTCGTCTGCCCGCGCCGAATCGGCGCCCGCGGCGGAAGCGATCCTGCAGGCGATGACGCCCGAGGACAAGGTGGGTCAGTTGTTCCTGGTCGGGTTCGAGGGCGCTGAACTCGAAGCGGATTCTCCGATCTATGACCTGATCGCCGAATATCATATTGGGGGTGTGGTCCTCCTGGCGGAGAATAATAACTTCAGCTCCGAGGACACCCTGGGCCAGACCCGGGACCTGATCAGCGCATTGCAGCAATTGGAATGGGACAGCACCACAGCAAATGAGGCTGAAGACTCTCCTGCGGGCGGCCCGGCATATGTGCCGCTGCTGGTCGGCATCCCCCAAACCGGTGAAGGTATGACGGGGACGCCGCTGCTCAGCGGGCTGACGCAAACCGCGTCGCAAATGGCGATCGGCGCCACTTGGGACCTTGACCTGGCACTGCGGGTGGGCCAGACTCTGGGGAGCGAATTGGGTGCGCTGGGGTTCAACCTGTTCCTCGGCCCGAACCTGGATGTGCTGGAAGCCACCAGCGGAGAGGCAGCCAAATACCTCGGCGTGGAGACCTTCGGCGGCGACCCGTTCTGGGTGGGTGAAATCGGCAAGGCTTTCATCAATGGCGTCCACACGGGCAGCGAGAACCGGATGCTGGTTGTGGCGCAGAATTTCCCCGGTACCGGCAACTCGGACCGCTCTCCAGAAGATGAAGTCGCAACCGTGCGGAAATCCCTTGACCAGTTAACCCAGATCGAACTGGCACCGTTTTTCTCGGTGACCGAAGCGATGCCCGGTGACCCGAACCGGGTTGATGCGGTGATGGTCTCGCATATCCGATATCAGGGCTTTCAGGGGAATATCCGGGCGACGACCAGGCCGATCAGCTTTGACGCCAACGCCCTGGCGCAGATCATGGCCCTGCCGGAGCTCGAGACCTGGCGCAGCGATGGCGGTCTGATCATCAGTGACAACCTTGGCAGCGGCGCTGTGCAGCGCTTCTTCGATCCAACGGGCGAGAATTTCGAGGCCTGGCAGGTGGCCCGGAATGCCTTCCTTGCGGGCAATGACATGCTCTATGTCAACGACTTTGTCTCCACGACGGCCCCCAATGCCTACACCACTTTGCAGACGACGCTGGAGTTCTTCGTGGCCAAATACCGGGAGGATTCGGCTTTTGCCCAGCGGGTGGATAACTCCGTGCTGCGTATTCTGAACGCCAAAATGGGTTTGTATGGCGAATTCACCCTGGATAACGTCCTGCCGGCCGAAGACGGCCTGGATGCCGTAGGTGCGGGCGACGCGGTGGCATTTGATGTGGCGCAGGAAGCGGCCGCAATGATCAGCCCCAGCCAGAGCGAGATGGATGCCGTGCTGCCTTCACCGCCGATGTGGTATGAGGATATTGTGATCTTCACCGATGTCCGCTCGGCCTATCAATGCGATGGCTGCCCGCCGGTGAACGTCCTCAATACGGATTCTTTTTCCAATGCGCTGCTCAACCTTTACGGTCCTCAGGCAGGGGGACAGATCCTGCAGCACAACCTGTCCTCTTATACCTTCAGCCAGCTGGTGGAAGTTCTGGATAATGTGGATAATAACGGGACCAACGAATATGTGCGGGCCAACCTGCGCGAGGCGGAATGGGTGGTCTTCAATATGCTGGATGTCAACCCCGATTATCCGGCTTCGGACGCCCTGCAGCGAGTTTTGGAGGAGCGGCCGGACCTGCTCTCACAGAAACGGGTGGTGGTGTTCACTTTCGATTCGCCCGTGTACCTGGACTCCACGAATATCTCCAAGATCACGGCCTACTACGCGCTCTACAGCAAGCAGCCGGCGTTCATTGATGTGGCCGCCCGGATCTTGATGCAGGAGTTTAACCCGCGGGGTGCGCTGCCAATCTCATTGAGCGCGGTGGGTTATGACCTGATTTCCATGACGGCCCCGGACCCCGGCCAGGTGATACGCCTGGAGCTGGTGGTGCCAGAGCAGACGCCGGAAGAAGGTGACCTGGAGGCAACGCCCGGGGCGACGACAACGCCTGAGCCAACCCAGGTGCCCAGTTTTAACATTGGGGACACCATCACCATCCGCACAGGCCAGATCCGGGACCATAATGGGCATATCGTGCCTGATGGTACGGTGGTGCGGTTCAATTTCAGGATCTCAGGCGAACCGGGAATCACGCAGCAGTTCGAGACGACCACGGCGGCGGGCGTTGCTTACTTCAATTATCGGATAGAGGCCGCGGGCGGTTTGGAGGTGAATGTCACCAGCGAACCGGCGACTCAATCTGATACGCTGAACATCAATATTGAGCCGGATGGTCAATCTTCAGTCTTTTTGACCTCACCGACCCCCCAGGAGACGCCTACCCCCACGGAAGCGCCTACCGCCGCCCCGACCGAGACGGCGGCGGAAGAGCTTGCCGAGGATGAACCCCGGATGGGTTACCCGACCCTGGGCGAGTGGGCATTGGGTGTGATCGTGCTCGGGCTGGGGGGCGTGCTGGCCTTTTTTGCCGGCCGGCTGTGGTGGAAGACCGACCGCTGGGGACAGCGGTCGGCACTATTGACCCTGATCGGGGGTTTGCTGTCGTATTCTTATTTGAATTTGGGGATTGGCGGCACACGTTATTGGATCCTCAAGTCGGGGACGACGTTTGTGGTTGAGGTGGTCCTGGTGGGGATGTTACTGGGCTGGATCGCCGCCCTGGTCTGGTGGATGTACACGGAGGGGCGATACCCCGGACGGTTCAAGAAGTGACCTCGGGGAAGGATCAGGATTTCGCTCTCGATAATTCTTTTTGATGGCGCAACCTTTTGTCATTGCAGGCCCCTGAGGCAAACCGAAGCGATAGCGGAGGTTTGAGAAGGGGCGTCATTGTCCACGAAGCGAAGCGGAGTGGGAGGCCATCTCAGGATTGGATGACTTACGAAGCTCGTGCAGGTGGGACCGGCTTACTTGTTGGCGGAATTCTGCAATTGCTTCGTTGCACCCTGCGGGTGCTGTTTCGCAATGACAATAGAAATTATCCTTGCATGTCGAACATCAATACTGTATTAATTGTCAATGCGGGTGTGGCGGCGAAGTACCCGAAGCGAAGCGGTAAATAACCTTGGAAATGGACAATTTTTGGTGTGAGCAGGCCAGGATCTCTTTTAGATGATGCTGAGGCCGCCGCGTTGGCCTTCGGCCTCCTCGCGATGGGAGGTGGTTAGAAATTCCGCAGGATCGTCAGCAGGAGGCTCACCACCGTCAACCCGCCGGCGACATAGATCAGGATCCGCTCGGGCGTCTGGACCAGGCGGGGCGGGAAATGGTTGTTGCGGAACGGTTTGGTGATCGGCGCATCTTCGATGAACAGCGCCTTGAGGAAGGTTTCAATGTCCTTCGGACGGTCTTCCGGATGCAGCTGCAATGCCCAATGGATGGCTCGTTCCGTCCGGACGCTTACATTGGAATTGATCTGTCGGATGGGGGTCAGGCTGCCGGGGTTGAGGAAGCGGTCCCGGACGTTGACCGGGGGTTCGTTCGTCAGCAGATGATAAAGCGTGCCGGCCAGGGCGTAGATGTCGCTGCGGGAGTCGGTGTGGCCTGAATCGCCGCCGTATTGCTCGAGCGGCGTGTAGAGGGCGGTGCCCTGCCCCTGCAGGATCGTGATGGTCACCTCGCCGGGGGCCAGCATTTTCACCAGCCCGAAGTCCACCAGCTTCACCAATCCGGAGGGGGTCAGCTTGACGTTGCTTGGCTTGATGTCACGGTGCAGGATGGGGGGATCCTGACTGTGCAGAAATTTCAAGGCGTCCGCCAGTTGGCTGGCCCAATCCAGCACGTCCTCTTCCGGCAGGAAGGAATCGTTTTGCCGCGCTTCCATCATCAACTGGCGTAAGTCCTTGCCGGGGACATAGTCCATCACCAGGTAGTCGCTGTCGTTAATTGAAAAGAAATCAGAAACTTTAGGCAGGTTGGGGTGATCCAAACGGGCGAGGATGGTGGCCTCACGTTGGAATTGGTTCTGGGCTTCTTCGAGCATCTCCTTGGGCAAGCCGCGGTCATATTCCACCTCTTTAACTGCGCAGAGGCGCCCTTCCAGGCGTAAGTCCTCAGCCAGATAGATGCAGCCCATGCCGCCCTGGCCGATGATCTGTTTCACCTGGTACCGTTCTCGGAGTACCGTACCAGCCTTCAGTGGGACTGGCATTGTGTCTAACCTCAAAAACTACCTTCCGGCCCGTCGTTCCTGGGCCTTATTGAAAAGATACGGCCATGATTTCGGCGTCGTGACCGTGATTCTGGCGCCGGGAGCCTCTGGATGTCGTGTTGTTGGCGTTGTTGAAAGAGGCTTTTTCCCGGTGACCAGAATAACTTTGGTAATTTTACCAGAGATACTCTGGATATGTTTAATCCTTTTCGGGTGCTTAACTTCCCTGAAAAGAGTCCATTGGTAACCCCTGCCGGACGTGGTAAACTGTATGGGCATTAGACGGAGATATTATGGATAAAAGTATGCGAATCATTTTCCCATTCACGGCCATTGTCGGCCAGCAGCGCATGCGTCGCGCCCTGATCCTCAACGCGATTGATACCCGCATCGGCGGTGTGCTGATCCGCGGCGAACGCGGCACGGCCAAATCCACCGCTGCCCGGGCGCTGGCAGCCTTGCTCCCCCCGGTGCAGGTGGTCAAAGATTGCCGCTTCGGTTGTGACCCCGAGAAGCCGATCACCTGGTGTACGGAATGCCGGGAGCGGTTTGCGAATGGTGAAGATATTCCCGTTGAAACGCTCCGGACGCCCTTTGTGAACCTGCCCGTCTCGGCTACGGAAGACCGTGTGGTGGGGACGCTGGATATTGAAAAGGCGATCCAAAAGGGTGAGCGTCATTTTGAGCCGGGCGTCCTGGCCGCGGCCAACCGGGGCTTGCTCTATATCGATGAGGTCAACCTGCTGGATGACCACGTGGTGGATATCCTGCTGGACTCCGCTGCGATGGGGATGAATATCGTGGAGCGTGAGGGCATTTCCTTTGCGCACCCCGCCCGCTTCATCCTGGTGGGGACGATGAACCCCGAGGAAGGCGACCTGCGCCCGCAGCTTTTGGACCGCTTCGCCCTGTCGGTGGAGATCCGGGGGATCCTCGACCCTCGCCAGCGGGTCCAGATCATGGAGCGCAACATTGCTTTTGAATCCGACCCTGAGGCTTTCCGTGAGGAATGGCTCCTTCAGGAGCAGGAACTTTCCGAGCAGATTGCCCGGGCCCGCCAGTTGGTGGACCGGGTGCGCTACACCAGCCGGGACCTGCTGGTGATCGCCGACCTGACCGCCAAGATGCAGGTGGATGGTCACCGCGCCGACCTGGTGATCCTCAAAGCCGCGCGGGCACATGCCGCTTTTGAAGGGCGGGAGGCGATCAACCCCCGCGATATCGCCCTGGCGGCTGAATTGGCCCTGCCGCACCGGGTCAAGGCCGGTCCATTCCGCCAATCGGAAATGGGCGTGACCCAGCTGGAAGAATATATTGAACAGCTCAAAGGCGCGGCCTCCGAGGGTGATTCGACCGATGACTCCCAGCAGCAGGCCGACGCGGATTCCGATCAAAAAAAAAGTCCGTTTCCCCCCACCTCGAGCTTAGCATCGAACCCACTGGACCCGAGTCCGTAGAACCGACCCGGCAGGACGTTTTTCAGGATGCCACCGCCCATTGGTGGGAGGGCGGAAAAACCGTCGAACCCGGTGAGACCTTTGAACCGCGCCGGTTGGATACCCCCCTGGACGACATGATGCGTAAACACGGCGGCCGCCGGTCGCAAACGCAGACGGACCGCAAACGCGGCCGCTATATTCAGTCGCGCCCGGCCAACGGCAAGGCGGATGACCTGGCTTTCGATGCCACCTTGCGCGCAGCCGCGCCGTTCCAGAAGGCCCGCGAAGACATGCGGGAAGATGTCGCCTTTGCCGTCCGCAAGGAAGATTACCAGCGCAAGGTGCGGGTGCGGCGGGCTTCCAACCTGATCCTGTTCCTGGTGGATGCCTCCTGGTCAATGGCTGTCGCCGAGCGCATGGCGGCTACCAAAGGCGCAATCCTGTCCCTGCTGACGGATGCTTACCAGCGCCGGGACCGGGTGGGTCTGATCGTTTTCCAGAAGGACCGGGCCACCCTGGTTTTACCGCCCACCAACTCGGTGCTGCTGGCGCAGCGCGCCCTGGCCGATATCCCCGTGGGCGGGAAGACCCCCCTCAGCTCGGGGTTGACCCTGGCCTATGAGGTGCTCAAGCGGGAAAAGGTCTTGCATCCCGACGTGCTGCCGCTGCTGATCGTATTGACCGATGGCGCGGGGAATGTGGCAATGGGCACAGGGTCACCCCAGAAAGAAGCGCACCTGATCGCCGAACAGATTGCGGGAGAAGAGGTGCGGTCGGTGGTGATCAATATGGAGCATGAAGCCTTTGACCAGGGCCTGGCGGAAGACCTCGCCAACCATCTGAACGCGGCCTGCTACACGCTGGCGGACCTGCGCAGTGAGACGTTGTATCGGGCGGTACAGAGCGAGATTTACTTCGGGCCCGGCAGCGGGGCGAAGCAAAGCCAGAAATAGCGGTCCTCATCCCTGGATTTACTGCCCCTCTATGATCGTCTCTGTTTCCTTTTTGTTTCGATACAGGTCCATACCAAGCAATCCGGCCGCATAAAGAAGGGTCGCAATCAGCAGGATGAAAACAAAATCCCGCTCCATTGAATAGGTTGTGGTCACAAAACCCTTCGTGAGGATATGACTGAGGATATAGGCCGCGGGGAACAGGGTGATGCGCTCGATCCATACCTTTGCTTTTGAATTTTTGCGGAAAAGCAATCGCAAGACCCCGCCCACAACAACAGCAAGACCAGCGACCATCAGATAATATACCAGTGCTAATCTTGGCAATTCAGTGACATGGTAATTAGCGTCGTCCCCAAAAATCTGTATGGCTTCTTCATGGGTATTTGGCGAATAGTAAATCGCACTAACAGGGAATTCGTCTCCCGGCCTCATGACAATATTTTGGACCTCCTGGTCGGAAAATAATTCATCCCAGGTTGTTTTCCAGGCGTGGATAAACAGGATGAACTCCGTCCCGTCTTCGCTGGGAACTAAATTGCTGATCTTATAACCTGTGGCCTTATCTTTATCGAATGAGATGATGACTGTCCCATCCTCATTTTCTGTAACGGTCAGCAGATCGTCGGAATACGGTACGTATTGTGGTACCGTCAACCAGGCGAACCCGGTGATCAGAATGGCTGCTATGAGGAGGGCGGTAAGGAAACCGCTTTTCAGCCTTTGCTGCTTCAAGTGTTTCTTGATGCTTTTCAGCGGGACAGTTCCAGCATCCTGGGGCATTTTGGGAGACGTTTGATATTGCTTAAGCGCCTTGCGGCAATCTTCACAATCAGCCAGATGCTCATCCACAAACGCCCTGGTCTCATCACTGACAAGATCTTCAACATACAAGGGGAGTAAATCCCGAACAATCATGCATTCATTTTTCATGGCTTTGGTCCTCCATTTGCTCAACAATTTTGTTCTTGGCCCGGTAAAAGGTGACACAGGCCCAATTTTCCGTCTTAGAGAATAACTTTCCGATCTGTTTGTAACTGAGTTCCCCAAAAACCCTCAGCATAAACACTTCTTTATACGGTTCCGGCAAATTGTGCAGATGGGAATGGATGCGCATTGCCTTATCCTGAACGATCATGTTTTCCTCAGGATTCAGCGAGATCTGGGCATCCAATCTATCCAGATCCTCTATTTCTATCCATCTGGCATGCTTTTTCAAATATGAAAAATAGGTGTTTTTTGCAATCTGGCATAACCATACCCGAATATCACTATCGCCGCGAAACTTATCAATGGCTCGCATGGCTTTGAAAAAGGTTTCGCTCGTGATCTCTTCCGCAAGATCGTCATCACCGGAAAGTTTCTTAATATATAAGAACACATCACTGAAATAAGTCTTATAGATCTTGTCAAATTCGGTCACTTTTCACACCTCTTTGCCTATATGACCGTTAAAAGGCGAAAATCTTACAAAAATAAGCTTCCAAAACAAGCGCTAATTGGGAAACCGTGTCGGTTAAAAAAGGTCAGCGGCCGGTCAATAATCCGCCACCGATTTATACCTTCAATGAGTCCTCTCTGGGTTTCAACCACGGCAGCGTCCCCTTCATGGTAAATACAGGCGTTCTTGTGTGTGTTTTGGCCCAGGTTGGCGGCTGCTGATAATGCGACAGGCCGATCCTCTGACCCGTTGAGGGGGCCGAGATGCGGCTGTCACTCATCTGGAAGACCACGACCACGTTCTTCACGACGCTGACGTCGTGGGTCACGATGATCACTGTGTAGTTATCGGTGGCCCAGGTCAGAGAGCAGCCCCACGACCCATTCCCCATTCCGCATGTCCAGGTTGCCGGTCGGTTCGTTGGCCAGGATCACCCGCGCGCCGCTGGCGAGAGCCCGGGCGATCGCGACCTGCTGCTGTTCGCCGCCGGAGAGCATGTGGGGGAAGCGCCGGTGGATGGACTCGGGCAGGTCCACTTTTTTGATGTATTCCGCAGCGACGAATCGTTATAGCCCCTCAGCCAGTTGATTTCCAAATGCTTTGCCTTGGAAAACTCCGGCAGCACGCTGAGGCTCTCCGTGAAGAGCAGCGTTAGCGTCTGCTTGACCTCGGCTTCAAAACAGTCGATGCCGCAGGGGTTGGCATGGTGAACGACGTCCGGCCTTCGCGGCAGATCCGGGTTGACGATATTGACCCTCCGCATCGGCCACCAGCCCATGCTCACATAGTGCATCCATCTTTTTGCAATTAACTCATTAAGCTAAAAACAGGAGTAACTTCCTGATAAAATTTAGGTATGACCACCCCCGATTGGATCTTCATCTCCACGCACCTCGATGACGCCGCGCTCTCCTGCGGCGGGCTGCTTTGGGACCTGGCACAGGGGGGCGGCCGGGTTGAGGTCTGGACGGTGATAGCCGGCGACCCCCCCTGATGGCCCCTATTCCGCTTTCGCAGGAGAGAACCACCGGCGCTGGGGCAAAACGGGAGGCGAAGCCTTGGCCCTGCGCCGGTCGGAAGACCGGGCTGCCTGCCGGGTGCTGGGTGTGCAGCCGCGGCACCTGGACTTCCCTGATGCGATCTATCGTCTTGATCCAAGGAGCGGCGCGCCGCTGGTGAATAACAATGACGAACTCTTTGGCAAGCCGCCGGAAAGCTGGCTGGTGGAGGCAATCGCGACCCGGCTGGCCGATGAGCTGCCGGTGGACGCCCGGGTCGTGCTGCCGCTGGGATTGGGAGGGCACATCGACCACCGCGCGGTGGTCGCCGCCGGGCAAAGGCTGGGCCGGGCAGCGGCCCGGTACGCCGATTATCCTTATATTTTGACGGATTTTAACGCCCGGCTTTTGACCGAAGGGAGTCTGGCGGTCCTCCCCCGGCCGCTCGGCGAAGACGCGTTGGCAGCCTGGCAGGAGGCCGTCCTCTGCTACCCGACCCAAATCGGCGACTTCTGGCGCGATGCTGCAGAGGCCCGGCTGGCCTTGCGCAATTACCTGGCCGGCGGTGGGGGCAGGTTGTGGGTCCGGAAGTAGGTATTGGTGCTATGGATGGCGTTGGGAAAGTTCTAAAATGATATTCAGGCTGTGAATTGCGATCAGAGCTGGATCAGGTTTTCTTCCCCGGCCAGCAGGCGTTTGATGTTGGCGCGGTGACTGATCCAGATGATGGCGCAAAGCAGCACCCCAAACAGCAGGAAAGCCCACTGGTCAAACTTGAGCCAGAAGGCCAGCGGGAAAAATAAGGCTGCCACCAGGTTCACCAGGCTCATAAGGCGGATTTTCTTGATCGCGAAAAACCAGAGCAGCAGGAAACCCAGGAAATAGAGCAGCCCGAAATAGGCCCCCAGCAGGCCGAAGATCGTTGCTACGCCCTTGCCGCCTTTGAATTGCAGCCAGACGGGGAAAATATGCCCCAGCACGGGCATAATTGAGACCAGCAGCACCAACCCCGTTTGAGCAAACAGCGATCGGGCCACCAGGACGGGCACGAAACTTTTGGTGAAATCAAGAATGCCTACCAGCGCGCCCATCTTCCAGCCCAGGTTGCGGGTGATGTTGGTGGCGCCGATGTTGCCGCTGCCTACCGTACGGATATCCACGCCGCGCGTCCGCGCGAGGAGCATGCCAAAGGGGATGGACCCGAGAAGATAGGCCACGATACAACTGATAAAAAGAAGCAAAATGTGATTCATCATATAAGTTAACCATAAAACCGGGGAAAAGTTACTGGCTGGGAGGTTAATAAAGGGTCAAGGAACCCAGCCCGACAGAAGGCGCTCCGTTCCCTGTTATTTTGAGGGGTGGATTGAATTAATACCGGGGGATTTTCAAAGTTATCCAGCTGACCCTCTCAGCTAAGCTTTCGACCGTCGGGATCTTATCCGCCACCCTCTCCGTAATCCCTTTTTACCTACCCTGACAATTTCATTCGCGAAGAACAAGCCCCGACGGAGACGTTGACTTTGAGCCTGACTCGGTATATACTGAATCAACTTAATGAAAGCAGGTCATTAAAGGTGCCAATGCCAAGACCAGCATACCACAATTACGATTTCAAGCACGCCGGCTCAACCCGCGCGTGCTCTTTTTTATATCCCTTCCGATAGAAAGGAAAAGTGCACCATGG
>WOYI011302360.1_pt1 | contig 13132 bp, 16 predicted proteins | sample 6423411 | NCBI WGS metagenome assembly WOYI01 (sample SAMN13441803, study PRJNA592873) | oil field metagenome | biome: oil field; feature: oil-well bore; material: oil-contaminated soil; isolation source: oil-contaminated soil from oil-well borehole | place: Germany: Wietze | collected 2016-10-18 ... | reverse complement strand
GGACCTTTCAGAGCTTCAGATGCCCGAGGATGACTTCGCTGAGATCGAGTCTGCACTGTACTGACCGTTCCCGGCGTCAGTCGCTAATCTTCCAACGGTCGGGTGGCCGGCGTGGGACGACGTCAACGTCGGCCACCCAGAGCCAATCGCACATATCTCTTCAGCCCACCGAACTTGGGGCCTTCCCGAAGCCCCCTCGCATCACGATAGCTGATGAGCCGACCGCCCAACGATCGGCTCATCAGCGCGTTCCACCCTGCGTAACGGGTGTTCGGCTTGGAGCGGAATCACGGTCTCATGAGTCCGTCCGGAGTGAGTCTTCGGCCGACGAAGTGCCCAGCCCCACGATCGCCTGCCGGACCTCCCACTCATCGGCCCTGCTATGCCTCGCCCACCGGCGTTCCTCATCAGACAGGTCGCGCAGGAATGCAAACCGGCGGCTGACCGCCTCCACCCAGGCGGGCACGTCCACCGGCGTCGTGAGGTGGCCGATGACATCGGTCCAAACCTTCAGCACGAGCAGCCGCCCCACGAGCGCCTCGTCGAATGGCCGTTCACTCACCCACGCAAGATCGTAGAGGTCACGAGCGAGACTCCCGCGGCGATACCGACATACGTGACCGCAGAGTGCGATGCCTGGCTGCGCTGCGCGTAGCGATGCAGGTACTCGTTGAGCGCCGGCTCACCACAGTCGAAGTCGCGAAGACCAGCCTTGCGGCCGAGCCGCCGAACCGCCGAATCTCGAGTCCCCCATGGCGCGGCCCCGTTACTCGTCGCGCATGAGTTCGCGCAGCGCGGCCGTGGCGGGCTGCGGGTTCTCGATAAGGTCAACCACTGCGTCGTACGACTCCGGCGAGAGGATCAGCGTGTCGACCTCCGACTGCACCTGCCCCCAGACAGCCTGTGCCTCACGGGCGACCTCGATGGACTCGATGGCTCGCGAGAACTGCGGATGTGCTTTCAGGACGGTCATCGCCGCGTCGAGCATCTGAAGCTCCTCGATCGGCACGATGGGGGCCACATCGGTATCGTGGCGCGTCACGATGACGCGCTCCTTGCCGTAGGAGGCGCGGTTGAGGATGTCCGCGAAATCGCGAGTTCATGGACGACGTGGAAGCCGACGCCATCGCCGACCACATCACGGCGGCCTTCGAGCGCAAGCTGCACCGCGCGAATCCCGCCGAGGTCACGAGCTGGCGCAACTCGATGGAGTACATGTACAAGGTGCCCAACACGCCCGCGCTGCCAGACGGGTGCGGCGTGGCGATCGAGTTCAGCGTGCCGTACACTTGCCGAGGGTGATTCAGCTCTCGTGCAGCTCCCCCAGCCGCTCCATCGCAGCCTGCGCCACACCCGCCTCAAACATCGCCTCGATGTAGCCGCCGCTGAAGCGCTCGCCGCGCACGACGGTAGTGAGCACCCTGCGGATCGTGGTGAGGCCGGCCGACTGAAGCAGCGCCGGGTTCTCGACGATCTCCGCGAAGTGCTCGTGCCACCCGTCCTCGCCGTATTCGCAGACGATGTGGCGGTCGTACAGCGCCCGCTCCCAAGCACGGACTGCGGGCGAGCACTCGAACCACGGCATCTGCAACACGCCGGGCTCGACCTCACCGCCGCCGACCCAGTGGCCGAGGTTGGCGTCCGAGGCGCGCAAGGGCTCGAAAGCAGCGAGGACTGCTGCGATGTCTTCTTGCGTGGGGTCGCGGAACCTATTCCGCGTCATCTGTCGCCCACTCCTCGTAGTGCGGCCGCCAGAGCATGAACTCCGCATCGAGGCCGCAGCCGAAGCACTCGCGGACCGCCTGCTGAAATGCAAGGTACGTGTCGTGGTCGTCGTGCTTGCTCCAGGCTCCGCGCAGCAGCGTGCGGTTCGTGTCGCGGCACGCACGACCGATGTAGCGGCCGAGCGAGTCGTCGACGCGCGGCGCACCGAAGTAGAACGTCGCGAGCGTCTCCGCGAACGCGACTCGCGTGAACCTGCTGCCCTCGAACACGGGCGCCAGATGGGTGGTCATCGTGTCCCCTCCTCGAACCTACATCAGCCCGATGCTGATCATCGTGGCGATCTCATCGTCTTCCACGCACGCGCGAACCCAGCGCTCGAGCTCGCCCTGCAGGTAGCCACGCCCCTTCCGGGTGAAGGCGTATACGGGCCCGGCAGTCGCGTCCGCCGCAGGCTGCGCGGCCACGTAGCCGCCGTCGAGCAGCTCCTTCAGGAAGCGCGCGGCAGCCCTGCGGGAGAGGCCCGTCTGGCGCGCGAGATCATCTGCCGACGACACGCCGCCGAGCAGATGTGCCGCCATCAGGAACCGTGCACGAACCGTGCTGGCCCACTTCGCGCCGAGAAACATCACCGGGGCACCTCGTCGATCGCTTGGCCCACGGGGCGCGGCAGTGTGATCGGGTGCGGCTCGCGCGACATCCCGCCGGTGGACAGCTAGTACGTACGCACACCGAAGACTTCCGCCGTGAGCGGCTCAAGGCAGAGGTTCCAGTGGAATGCGGTGGAGAGCACCATCCCCGAGGGCGGTGCGTTGGGCGGCAGCGGCGCCTTCACGCGGAGTACCCTGCTCAGGCCGGCCAGCTGGCGGGCCTCGATCGCGTGGACGGCCACCGGGCGGAGCGTCCTGAAGACCACGAGAAGCACCCAGTCGGCCACGACGCGCTCGGGGTCGATCACCATGCCGAAGTCGTCGCCGCGGTCGTCGCTCGCCACCGCGATCAGCGCGCATCGTCCGTCCGGGAGCGCGACGCGGGTGCCACCGCTGCCGGGATCCGCTACCCCGCCGCAGAGCCCCGCCACGAACGCGCCGGCGAACGCGCTAAGCATCTGAAGCGAGGGACCGGGCAGCGAATCGTCGGTCTCGGCCACCACCCGCTCGTAGGCGTTGATGAACTCCAGCCACGTCTCAAGTATCCGCGGGACTTCTCGCATGATCTGCATGAGTGCCACCTCCACGGAGGAGTGTGGCAGGCGGGTCTGACATCGCGTCGGCCGAGGGGGCGCCTACTCCTCCGAACCGGTGCCGCGCGCCACGGGCGGCTCTAGGGCATGGCCGCCTTATACTTGTCCGGCTCGCCCTCGATATAGAAGAGGGCACGATCAAGGTCGCGAAGCGGCACATCCAGGGCCTGGGCGATTCGAACGCATCGATCCAGATACTGCTCGTACAGCCAAGTCGTGAACTCAGTCTCTCCGAGCCACTCAGGACGGTCTTGGCCCAGGGATGCGTAGTCCAGGATCCGAAGAGTCTTCATGGCTCTCACGTCAATGATCGTGTATCGCTCTGGGTCAAACACGGTGAGGATGGCCGAAGCCGACCGGACCTCGACTCCGCTCAGCGCGCACAGAAGCCAGGCTGCGATTCGCGGGTGGCGTGCGCGAAATGCCTCCGCCGTGAATAGCTCAATCGTCTCGTCCCAGTTCGAGTCGAGCTTCTTGCCGGGATCCGTCCAGCTGAACGCTTGGAGCTTCCAATCGGCAACAATCCGACGCAGCTGACCCAAGTTCAAGCCACCTTGAATCGCGGCTCTGTACTCAGGGCTGAACAGTTCCTTCTCAATCTCGCTGGTGCCGTAGCGCTGCGCGCAAGCCAGCGCACCATCCCTTGTCAGTGCGATTCGCTCACCCGTCTGAGTCATGACTGCAACCGCCCATCCCTCACCAACACGACCTTGCTGCCCATCTGAACTGACTCGACCTTCCAGCCGGCGGCGAGGACTTGCCGCATCATGGGCCAGGTGTTGCTCTCCGAATTGGCCCACGCTGTGCGCCAGTCATGCGCAACCGGTGGCAGCGGCCCGCCAATCATCTCCTCGATCTGCTTGTAGCTCAGATCAACGCGATCGGATGTCACCGACCGGAGGTAGTCACCGACCGGCGCGTACTTGGAGCGCCGGCCACGGGTGGCCACAGGCCTCGCCGCCGCAGGACTCGTGCGCTGCAACTCCTGCCTCGCCTCCTCGATGAGAGCTGGCATCGGCGTCATTACCACCGCTCGGACCTTCGGGCGCTCGACCGGGATCACGAGCAGACGCAGCGTCTCCCCCTGTCCGGCGCCGAGCCGTGAGTAATCGCTCCAGTGCAGCTCGTACTCGTTGCCGAGCGCTAGCGGCTCCTCGCGTGTCTTCATGGTGCCGACACCCGCATGCGACGCCCAGTAGAGCGTCCCGGCGGCCTGCCGGCCCTCGAACACGCGGAACGCCGCGCCTACGGTGTTGTCCTCGTTCGACACACGCCGCCATAGCGAATCATCGTTGCTGAGCACGACGACGTAGCCGTCCACGTTCTCGAACGACGCGCAGATGCGCTCGATCCGCGTGACGTCCTTCCAGATGTCGTAACCGCTCAGGTCCTGCGCGCCCTGCTGCACAAGCTCAAACCGCTCTCCATGCCAGTCGACCTTCACGTGTCGCGTCTTGTACTTGAGCTCGACCGCCATCCAGCGCCCGTCGTGGTAGATCCACATGTCGAGGTGTACGCGCTCGCCCGGGAAGGGCTTGTACTCGAGCCGCACCGCCGCATCCGGGTGCCGTCGCTCGATCTCCATGCCGAGGGCAAGCTGGAAGTCGGCCTCTGAGTGAAAGATAGGACGCCTTGAAGCCAACGCCTTGAGGGTCAGTGCAAGATCGATCACGCAGTCCTCCGCCCTACTGGTGCCTCCCGCTGCCGATAGGCGCGCTAACAGTCCTGATGAATGGCGTCACAGGCTCAATTCGGTTCCGACTCTCCACCTCAACGCAGCACCTATGGCAGAGGTTCACGTCACCCCAGGTGGTGTGTGTGATGTGGTTGCGGTCACTAGCATGCCCGCCGCACTTGTCGCACTCGCCAGCGCCTCCGGCAGTTGGCGGGCTCGACCGCTCGGTTCGGCGGAGCGGTGACCGCCGAGCCGTCTTGGGCTCAGGTGCGCTATGCTGCGCGCCCTTCGCATGAGCAGCGGCCTCGGCCTCGTGGTCCGGAAGGCAGCAAAGCCCGCGAGTCCTCACCACCTTGGACTGCTCAGCGAGCGCGCTGAGTGCATCGGCAATCTGCTTCTTCTTGAACTTCGGGAGAAGGTTCTGAATCACCGCCTTCTCGCGGACGTACTTCACGCGAGACATGTACTCCATGATCGCCACCTGAGCAGCCAAGTCGCTCTGAGACACGCTACCCTCCCCACCCTGGGCCATCTTCCGCGGCAAGTGCAGCCTCGCCCGGTGCCTTGAGGTGTGCCAGGAAGTCGTCTTCCTCGTGCTTGCCTCCGCTCCGGCTCTTCTCCACACGCACCATCACCGGAATCCGCGTGAACAGGCCCGAGAGCAGTGCCTCGCCGGTGTTGAGGTTGGGTAGTGCCCGCGCCTCGTCCTCGCCCATCGTCTCGACCACGTCGCGGATATACTTCTGGTCGTTGGGATTCACGATACGCAGGATCAGGTAGCTGTTCGCCTGCGAGAGAACGGTCGCGTCGATGCGGCTCGGGCGCTGCGAGATGAAGATGAGTCCCATGCCGTACTTCCGGCCCTCGGTGGCGATCTGCTTGATCACCGGGAGTGATGGAGCCTCATTGCCGTTCCCGCCCGCAGACCACCCTGGGATGAAGTTGTGGGCCTCTTCGATCACCGTCAGGAAGCGAGGCACCTTCTCATCGATGCGGTCGCCGAGGAGGCGAGACAGTACGTTGGCAACGATTGACTGACGCAGCTCGTCGGAGTAGCCCTCGAGCGAGACAATCGCTACAGCGCCGGGCTTGATGATCGCGTGGAGGTCCTTCGTGGACGGCAGCGGCGTGGAGCTTCCGGAGTACTTGCGGTTCGTCTTGATCATGTTCCAATACTGCCAGCCGGCTTTCCGCGTCTGGCGCCGCACCGCACCTGCCGTCGACGCGCCGACGTTCAATCCCGCGGCGATGCGGGTTATCTCCTTTGGCAGTGGAGCACGATCGTCGATCGCCTTGAGCGCCGCGATCTTCTCGGCCACCTCCGCAATCGCGTAGAAGTGGTCGTGCGCGATCGTCTTCTCGAGGCCGCCGACCTCGTTGTTGCGAAGCGCGGAGTCGAGCGCCGCACGCTTTCCGGAATCGGCTAGCACCTCAAGAATGCCCGTGATCAGAGGTTCTTGCGCCGGGGTGATGACCTCGCCGGACATCCCTCGAATGTAGCCGAGGACCTGGTCGAACTCCTCGTCCGCCAGCCGGATCTCCGGCAAGTACGTGGTCACCGCAGTGTGCTTCGCGATGTGGAGGCCAGAGTAGTCACCGTGCGGGTCGAAGATGAGGATCGGGTAGCCCTTAGCCATGAGCTCTTCGAGGATCTTGCGCGTTGCCACCGTCTTGCCGGCGCCGGTTGATGCCAGCACCGCCAGATGGCGCGACACGACCATGTGGCCGTCCACGAACACGCGCACGTCCTTGTTCCCGCGCTCGGTGCCGAGATAGAGCCGACGATGTTCAGGAGTGTCGCCGACGAGGAATGACTCTATCTCCTCTGCCGGTGGAACGTACACGCGCCCTGCGGGCTGCACCGGATACTTGGGCGGCTCGAGACGGCCGTCACGCTGCACGCCCACCACCGTGCATGTCGCCGTGATCATCTCGCGCGACATGGAGACAACTGAGTCGATCGGGTCGCGCCCCTGGAATGCGAGCTCCTGGGCCGCCTCTCGTGGGAAGAGTGGGTTCAGCCGCTCGATGGTGCCCACCTTCGCCCACACACGATAGGTGTGGCCACCCTCGACGGTGTCGAGCGCCACGAGATCCTGCGCTCGCACAGCATCTGGCCGTACCTGCATCTGGAACTCGGAGGTCGAACTCACCCCTACCACTGTGCCTACGGGCGTGCCTGCAGCATCTGCCACCTCAGACCTCCGGCCTCGTCTTGCGGCTGCGTCTGCCGCTCCCCTGCATCATGATCATCGACTTGAGCGCCTCGCTGTCCGTCATCTCCACGAACTCCCCGGAGAGCAGGCGACCGTACTCAGCCAGAATCAGCTGCCGATACGCCTTGGTCATCCACGACGGGATGGCTGCGTACTTATCCACGATGTCGAGTCCGATCGGGAACGCATACCCGGGCAGCAGAGACGCATACTCGAACGACCGCCGAAGCACCTCTTCGCACTCCTCCGGACCGTAAGCGGACGGAACCTCGATGCGCATAGGGTACTTGGCCGATGTGACACGCACGAACGTGTTCTGCACCTCAGGGAACAAAGCGATTCGATCGTCCTTGATCTTCAGCCGAGAGTTCACGGGATACCACTCGAGCGCCTCGCCCCTACTGAGCGCCAGCGACAGCAAGATGGCGTCGTTGTAGCGGGTCGCATCAAGGATCGCATCGACCTGCGTCTTCGTGCCACGCCCGCGCATGTCGAGCACACCAAGTAAGCGGTCGAAGACCTCGGGGCTCGTCTCGAGCATCTGTCGCACCACGTAGCGCGTCACGCTGCGACCGAACGATCGCTCGACGACGCCACAAACCAGCACGTCCTTCTCCTGCGCTCGCCTGAGCACGTAGTGCTGGAGAAACGCCATCATGCAGACTGCTGGGAGATGCTTGTCGCTGATGTCGTGCCTGCAGCGATCGGTTCCGTGCAGTTCACACCTGCCGCACCAGCCGGCGAACTCACCGAGCACTGGGAGGACATGCTCGCGCTCGTTCTTGCCGAGCATCGCCTCGTAGTCGTCCGGGAAGAACCAGTGCTCAAAGAACGGACCGCTCACGAATTGAAGCGGGCCATGCAGCATCAGCATTCGAATGTCCGAGAATCGTTCATCCTCGAGGGCTGTCACAAGCGCACCGAGCTCCACGAGTTGACGCACCACATCGCCATAGCGGGAGTTTGCCTTGATACCGCCGCGCAGCTGACCAAGCATGAGCGGGAAGTGGTCGAAGGTCTCTCGCTTCTCAAGATCCGGCTCGCCCTGCTTCACGCGGAAGATGCCCGCGCGCACGATGAGCGGCGTGGCGATGCCGACATCAATCCTGGAGATGCCGCCGTCGACGAAGGCGACGGAGCAGGCATCGAGCGGCGCCTGCGGGACTGAGCCGATGCGGTAGAGTCCGTCCCCATCGCGGAAGCCTCGGCGCATCTCCCGAGCGATGCCGAGGGTGGACTGGAAGTAGTCCTGCCGAAGATCGTCCGCAACGAGGAGTGCGTTCTCCGCGATGCGGACGAAGAGGTCCGGATCTGAGTGCAGTTGCTCTGGCAGCTCCGACGTCACACAACCCCCCCAGGTCCGACAGCGCGTAACTTCATCGTCGGCATTGTGACCAGAAAGGTAAAGCCGCACCTCTCGCGTTAGTCCCCAGCCTCATCGCCACTGCGGGGCATGTCACTGCGCTGTGTTAGCCTCGACATACGCGACCGGCTGAAGATCGGAAGGCGCTCGGTGGAAACAACCGCTCAGGCTCGAGCTCTGCTGTGCGAAGCGATGGCCGACCCGAGCGCCGTCTTCCGAGAGGGCCAGCTGGAGGCTATCGAAGCGCTCGTTGATGAGAATGCCCGTCTCCTGGTGGTTCAACGCACGGGCTGGGGCAAGAGCATGGTGTACTTCGTCGCCACCGCCATCCTCCGGAGCAGGGGCCGAGGTCCGACGCTGATCGTGTCGCCACTCCTCTCCCTGATGCGAAACCAGATGGCGGCGGCCGACAGGCTCGGGCTGCACGCTGTGACTATCAACTCGGCGAACGCCGATGAGCATGAATCCGTCTTGTCTCAACTCACCTCAGATGCCGTTGATTTACTGCTGATTGCACCCGAGCGATTCGCCAATGCGGAGTTCCGAGAGCGGGTGTTCGCCGGCGTAGGGCAACGCGTGGGCATGTTCGTGGTGGATGAGGCGCACTGTATCTCAGACTGGGGACACGACTTCCGGCCGGATTACCGCCGCATTGCACGCATCGTTCAGGTTATGCCGGCGAACCTGCCGGTACTTGCGACAACAGCAACCGCGAACGCACGAGTGGTTGAGGACGTCTTCATGCAGATCGGCGAGGGTGCGCAAGTTATCCGAGGCACGCTGCGCAGAGACAGCCTTCGCCTGCAGAACATCGAGCTGCCGAGCTATGCCCACCGACTGGCGTGGCTCGCCCACAAGCTACCCACTCTCCCCGGAAGCGGGATCATCTACGTACTCACGAAGCGCGATGCGGAGATCGTCAGCTTGTGGCTGTCGAGCCAGGAGATCAACGCGCCCGCTTATCACAGTGACTCAGAAGGCAGAGCCGAGCTCGAGCAGGCGCTCATCGACAGCAATGTCAAAGCGCTAGTGGCGACCACGGCGCTCGGAATGGGCTTCGACAAGCCCGACCTGGGATTCGTCATTCACTTCCAGCGACCGGGATCAGTCATCCACTACTACCAGCAGGTGGGACGCGCCGGACGCGCCATTCCGGAGGCGTATGGTGTCCTACTGGCCGGTGCCGAAGATGACGACATTGCGGAGTACTTCATCAGGAACGCGGCGCTCGCTCCAAGTCTGATGGCGGGCATTGTGGACGCCATCCGGGACGCCAGCGAGACGGGCCTGAGCTCAGAGCATCTTGCGTCGCGATTCAATCTGCGCAAGAGCAGAGTAGCCCAAGCATTGAAGGTCCTGGAGACCGACGTTCCAAGTCCGGTCGTAAAGGAGGGATACCGCTGGTATGCCACCCCGGTTGACTGGCACTATGACGAAGCTCGCGCTGAAGCGCTGATCGCAGTGCGCAGGGCTGAGCAACGGCGAATGTCCGAGTACGTGGAGGCTGATGAATGCCTGCAGGTATTCCTGGCTCGTGAGCTTGATTCAGACGACCTAAGGCCCTGTGGCGAATGTGCGGTGTGTGCTGGACATCCAATCGTGCCGACTGGTGTCGACGACGTCCTCGTCGACAAGGCCCTGGACTTCCTGGGCCTACTCGACCTGCCAATCACGCCTCGAAAGCAGTGGCCTGGAGACGCTCTTGAGCATGCTCACGGCTGGCGCGGCACCATCGCTGCAGACCTTCGATGCGAAGAGGGCAGGGCCCTGTGCCGTTGGGGCGATCCCCGGTGGGGCGAGCTGGTCCGCCGAGGGAAGATCGAGGGCAGATTCGATGACGCGCTCGTGGAGGCTGGGGTCCAGCTGATCGCCAACCGCTGGATTCCAGAACCTGCGCCGGAATGGGTCACGTGCGTACCCTCTCTACGACATGGTTCGCTCGTTCCCGACTTCGCGGAGAGGATCGCGGCCAGGCTCGGGCTTCCCTTCCTGAGGTACATCGAGAAGACACAGGAGACCCGACCCCAGAAGGATATGAACAACTCCTGGAACCAGGCCCGCAATCTCGCAGGGGCCTTCCGCGTCGTCCACGATTCCGTCCCCGCTACCCCGGGTCTGCTCATTGACGATATGGTGGACTCAAGATGGACGTTCACCATCATCGGCGCGCTGCTCCGTGAGGCTGGATCTGGTCCTATCCTCCCGTTCGCGCTGGCCGATAGTTCGCAGGCAGGAGACTAGCGGTGCATTCCGGGGTGGTGAGTGCCGATACGCAAGCAGTGCTGCTGCTCACGACGGGTCTGTCAACGCGCACTGCGGAGGGTGTGAATCCCTTGACGCACGGCGAGTACAACAAACTCGCACTCGCGCTTCATGAGAACGGCCTGCGCCCGTCGGACCTTCTCGCCACTGCCGCCGCAGACTTCATCGCGCACGAAGATGCACACACAATCGCGCCCGAGCGCCTGCACCAGCTGTTGCAGCGGTCCATGGCCCTCGCTATCACCCTGGAGGCCTGGGATAACTCCGGCTTCTGGGTAATCAGCCGTGGCGACAAGGAGTACCCGGCGCGTCTGCGTGAACGGCTGAGGGGCAAGGCGCCCATCCTGCTGTTTGGCTGTGGCGAGTCGGACCTTCTCGACCAGGGCGGCATCGCGATTGTTGGATCACGCAACGTCGATGAGGACGGTCAGAAGTTCACCCGGCAGATAGCCAGAGAGGCGGCGGCAGAGGGAATCCAGGTTGTGTCGGGTGGGGCAAGGGGCGTTGATGCGCTAGCAATGGAAACCGCCCTTGTGCGCGGCGGCACCGTAGTTGGGGTGCTAGCGAACAACCTCGCCAAGACAAGCCGCTCCGCCTCAGTCCGTGAGGCCATCCAGGATGACCGCCTCTGCCTCGTCTCACCTTTCCAGCCCGACACTCACTTTGAGGCGTGGCGAGCAATGGACCGCAACAAGTCCATCTACGCTCTGAGTGACTGGGCCGTTGTGGTGTCGTCAGACCTGCGCAAGGGTGGCACCTGGGCTGGCGCGAAAGAGAACCTGGATGGAGGATGGGTGCCGCTGTTTGTACGATCCGGCGGCGAGATCCCGAGAGGTAACGACGCCTTGATTGAACTGGGCGGACTACCTCTGAGCAGCAGTGACCTGGACGATCTGCGCGCCGCGCTCCGGGAGAGCCCCCCGCTCGTTCGAGAGATAGCGCCTGTCGACAAGGTAGATCCCGGCATGCCCCCCTTGACGCTCTTCTAGTTCCGTTCGCGCGACCCGGCCAGCTATCAAACCCGGTCACTGGGTGTCAGCAGGCTCGCAAGAATCGCTGCAAGGCTCGCCCTATCCCCCATCGGCTGTAACGGAATCGCCCCAACGCCCTCTCCCCCGCTAGGTTGCGACGGGTAGAAGACCTCCTGTGTCCCCGGGTACAGCACCCGCACAGTCGCCACATGCGCGCCGTCGCGTCCAAGCGCGTCCCTGTAGGCGTGCATCTTGTGGATGTCGGCGTTCTTCCACCAGATTGCCGAGGCGCGACCGGCACGGTCGTCGTTCTCAGCGGTCTCGGCAGCGGCTGCGTCCCCCTCGAAGTCCTCCACCGCCCACCGATCGATGCGGAATCTCGCGTCGAACAGGTGAAGCGTCTCGCCAACCTTGAGAACAATGCCGGGACGCAGCGTGACGGAGTACGACCGCCATTTCGGATTCGACCGCAGACCGCGAGAAGCTCCGGTTGTAGTGGAGCTCCACCCCATCCTCGAACACCAGCGCGATTCCCTCATTGAGCGTGGCCGACATCTCGCCTCTACTGAGAGGCAGGTCCGTGGACCGCGACTCGGCACGAAGCCGGTCCTCCAGCGCCATGCGGAAGGCTGCGCCCGACGCGTACTTCATCGGCTCGCCCGCCCCGCCAGCGTCTCGGAGATCACCTGCGCCACGCGCCCACCACGTGCCGCCGCCTGCGCCTGAAGGTCCTCCTCGGCGACCATCCCTCTCGTGAGTGCCTCGTCTATCGCCCGAGCGACGTGTTCCGTGGACGTTCCGGCGCGAATCACGTCCACGATCGTTCGGGCCACCGTGGTGATCGGCAGTCCGTCGCGGGATGTGACCTCGGAAGGCTCGAGAGGCGTGGTGTGCATGCGAATGCCTGTGCGCCGCCGCGAACTGGTTCTCGGTAGGGTGAGATGGATCTCGGACGGCATGATGTCGGAGAGGTCGTAGACGTCGAGCGCGCTGTCGTGAGAGATGACGGCGTCCGGCCCCGCCTGAAGCCAGGCGACGTAAAGGTCCTCGCGTGGGGTGCCAGGGTAGCGCGCCATTCGGTACACACCACGGCTCACGCGATCGAAGTTGCCCACCGCCGCGTGGTGTGCGACGAGCTGGCGCGAGTAGCCCGCTCCACCCGCCTGCGCCGTGGTGAAGTAGCCGGCTTGCGACTCGGCGACAGCAAACAGCGCGTCGGCGTCCGGACTGGCTCCTACGGTGCCTTGGTGTGCGTAATGTCCTGCCTTCTTTGACATACTGCACACTATCACTCGATGTGTTCGGCCTGTCAATCCCTGGTCGGACCCTTCACGGCCGTCCCACGCGCATCGGCCCCTCGGGCACGAATCCCTTCCCGAACGGCTCGCCGGTCCCAGATGCGCACAGCTCGGCGATCGGGATCGGCTCGGCCAGGCGCTGCTCGAGCCCCTCGAGCAGCCAGTAGACGCCCCAGCCGCCCTTGTCGCCCTCGAGCGTCGACTTCGGGCGGAACCGGCGGGGCTCGACGTCCGTCACGTGCCCGATCTAGCGCGCGTGCCACGTCACCGGCAGGTCGCGCACGGCTGAGTGCGACGCGTAGATGAACGTCTCGACGGCAAGCCCGCCGCGGTCCTCATCGAGCTTCTTGAAGAACTCCCAGGCCATGCTGCCGTAGGCGAC
>WOYI011160824.1_pt1 | contig 13136 bp, 9 predicted proteins | sample 6423411 | NCBI WGS metagenome assembly WOYI01 (sample SAMN13441803, study PRJNA592873) | oil field metagenome | biome: oil field; feature: oil-well bore; material: oil-contaminated soil; isolation source: oil-contaminated soil from oil-well borehole | place: Germany: Wietze | collected 2016-10-18 ... | reverse complement strand
CTTTCCACCAGACGGTCGACCTTCCAGTGGGGCCGCCTGGGCAGCAGCTTGTAGGTGGCCTGTATATGCGCCTGGGTGCCATTGGAAAGGTTGAAGTCGGTTTCCTGATGGATGAGTTCGCCGGCCATCAGGCTTGGCGTGGCTTCGATGATGCCTTCCCGGGCGTCTGGCGGCAGCCCGCTCAGATAGGAATAATGGGGGCTGGTGCTGAAGGCTTCCTGGGGATTGGTCTCGAATAGCTCCATCCAGGCCTGGTTGGCGGCATAGACGCCCCGCCCCGAGGCAGCCGCCACCATGACCGGATGGCCTATCGCCTCCAGGACATCCTGCGCATAATCCTCTTGCTCTTGCTCTTGCCTATTGTACTCCTCGAGCTGCTGACTCTGGTACTGCATGATCTCCTGGCAGCGCTGCAGCTCCTGGCGCAGCTGGTCTGCGGCAGTATATTCGCTGAGCGTGAGCAGCTGGGCGCCCTGCCCCAGGGGGGTAAGCTGCCAGGAAAAGGCGCGCTCCTTCACCAGCAGCATGTCGTCTTGTGTATGGGAGGCCATTCCGCTGACCCCAGTCTCGGCACAATGGGTGGTGATCTGCGAGAGCTCCTGGGGGCCCTCGCTCCCCTGCATCCAGGATGCCTCTGTCCCAAACAGCGCCTGGAATGCCTCGTTGGCCATTTCGATGCGACCCTCCCGGCCCAGAATGGCGCTGGGATTGGGAGCAGCGAGAAAAGCAGCCTGGACCAAGGGATCCATTGATGGGAAATGGGATTTGCTGGCCATATTCTCCTCCTGCAGGTTCTTCAAGTATGGCTCTCTTGTATGCTTACTTATAATATATCTATGTGCTCGTCATAGCTTGGTCATTTGTCATTTCATTTTTAGTTTAGTTGAATCATGACATGGTGCTGGCTGAGGCGCTCAACAAGCACCCAAGCTGGGTCCTCAAGTCACGCCACGCCTCATCCAGACGAGCTCTCTGCGGAGGCTGAGGTACTTTGGAATGTTGGGACGAGAAAAAAGGGGCAATCCCCTTACCGGGGCCCGGAGAGCATCAGCCGCAGGTAGGCGGCGTCCAGGGCATCCAGCAGGCGGTTCTGGTTCTGGCGGGCGCGCAGCGTGCCAAGATCGATGCCTTGCAAGGGTTGGTCCTGCTCGGCGCAGGCGAACACCGGCCGCCGGACCGCCCCCTCCTGCACCCAGACCAGGCATTGGGCGCAAACACCTTGCATCATGCACTGCATGGGTGGCGCCATGGTGGCCCACACCGCCTGTGGATCGCTGAGCACAGGCAGGCCGCCGGCCAGCGCCTGGCGCAGCTCCGCCAGCAAGCTGCCCCCGCCGATGACCAGCATGGCATCGAACGGCATGTTCCCGCAGCGCGCCAACAGCGCCGCCAGGCCCTGTTCCAGGTCGGCAGCGGCCACCACGTCCCCGGCAGCGGCTGCCGGCTCGGCTGTCTTGAGCCAGCACAGCAAGCGGCCACCGGCCAGATCCCACTGGGCAAAGGGTGCTGTCTCCTGGATGTTGTCCACCTGCGCCAGCACCACCACGTCATGGCCCTGCACACCGAGCTCCCGGGCGAGATCCAGGATGGCTGGCGTGCCCCATTGGGCGGCCAGCAGCAGTACCCGACCGCCCGCCGGCACGCCCTGCAGGTGATGCTGCGCCGGCGTGCCGTTGGGCCCCATGAGCACGAGCTGCTGGCCCACGGCCAAGCGGCTGACCAGCGGGCTCATGCTCCCCCCGGGATAGACCAGCAGGCGAAGGCGGTCCGCATCGCGGCCGGTGCCGCTCACCGCCAGCAGCGGAATCTGCAGGCACAACTCGCCACAGGTCGCAGCACCCTGCTGGGCGGTCTGCAACCGGAAGAACTGCCCGGCGCGATAGTTCCGGGCTGCCAGCGGTGCCCGGATCCACAGCGTGCTGGGGCCCTGGTCGGCAACGAGCTTTTCGGCCACCGTCGCCGTGCACAGGTCTTGCACCATGGCCATGAATTGGGCAAGGTGCTGTTCTTCTGTCGCTGTGCCCAGGGGAGGCAAGACAGCCGCGATCTGACAGGCCGCCTGCTTGCCCGAGGCAATGGCCTTGACCACGCTGCCCTGGAATATGGCATGGGCATCCCCCAGCACGCTCACCTTTGGGTTCGAGGTGAAAAAACCGGTCTGTGTGAGATCCTTGCAGGTCATCTGGCTCGAGGCCGGTCTGGGCTGGCCCTGGGCGTCATGGAGACGGAAATGATCACTTTCCAGGGAAAAATGGCCAGGGTGCTCCCGTTCGTAGATGGTATTGGGCACGGTGCCTGCGGCCACCAGCACGGTGCGCGCCGGCAGCGTGATCTCCTGGACGAGGGCTTGCTGCGCATGGGGCGCGGCATACCTGACGCGCAACCCATTGATCCAGCCGTGCTCATCCAGCTCGGCGGCCACGGGCTCGAGCCCTTCTATGTACAAGACGCCTTCTTCCAGCGCCTTGGAGAGCTCCTGGTGGTTGCGGATATAGGCCGGGGACTGGGCCATGCTCCGCCGATAGACGATGGTCACCCCGCCCCAGGCGCGCAGCAGGGGAATGAAGTTGGGTGGTTCTCCTGCCGCCTGGGCGCGCCGGCGCTCTGCGGCCAGCTCCTGGGCATGACCAAGCCATTCCTCCAGGATGGCCCGGTCCTCGGGACCAAGCGCCCCATCCCAGCCGGTCTCCCTGAGGGCCGCATGGCGCCGAGCGGCGCGCTCCACCTGTTGGATGTAATGGGCCTGCAGCTCGGTGGCCGCATCCACGGCGGTGAGCCCGCCGCCGATGACCACAGCCGGCAGGCGTACCTGCAGGTGGGCCAGGCTGTCGTCCCGGGCCGCACCCGTCAGCTGCAACGCCATGAGAAAGTCACTCGCCTGGCGCATGCCCTTGGCCAGCGAGCCGGGCATGTCCAGCACCCGCGGCAGCCCGGCACCCGTGGCCAGCGCCACATGGTCGAAGCCCAGCTCCCAGGCGTCTTCCAGCGTCAGCGTGCCACCGAAGCGCACCCCGCCTGCTGCGGCAAAGGTCTTGCGGCGACTCAACGTGAGCTGGATCAATTTGAGGAAGTTTTTGTCCCAGCGGGGCGTGATGCCATACTCGGCCACCCCGCCGAAGCCATGGACGATGCGGCGGCCCAAGGGCTCCACCACGGCCGCCCAGTCAGCCACAGGACCTGCCAGGAACGCCTCTGGCAGGGGCTCGATCTTGAGGCCATCCACGGCAAAGACCGCATAGCCGCACATGGTGAGATGATGGGCCAGGGCAAAACCGGCCGGCCCCAGGCCCACCACCAGCACACGCCGGCCATTCCAGGGCAGCTGGCGGTATTCTGTGGGCCGCAGCGGATTGTAGCGGCACAATAGGTCGTAGAGCTCGACACCATGGGGCAAAGCCAGCACATCGCTGAGCACCCTGGTCTCGATGGCGGGGATATCCACCGGATCCTGCTTCTGGTAGATACAGGCCTTCATGCAGTCGTTGCAGATGCGGTGTCCGGTGGCCGGGATCATGGGGTTGTCGGCCATGGCCATGGCCAATGCCGCCAGGGGCAAGCCCTCCTTGCGCAGCAGGTTCATCTCCGAGATGCGCTCTTCCAGAGGGCAGCCGGTGAGCGCCACCCCCAAGGGGTCTACCTTGAAGCGCAGACCCTGCTTGCGCCCCGGAAAACCCTTGGCGCAGTAATCGCCGCTGTGGCCGTGGCAGTAGACGCAATAGCCCACCTGCTGCTGCACCTCCCGCAGGCTGGGGCGTGGATCGGTGAGATCGAAACCGTCGCGGCGGCGCATGCCATCCTGCGGCCCCGAGAGCTGGCCGGGCAGGCCGCCTGGAGCCTGCGCCACGCTCACCAGGGATTGATGATCCAGCTTCCTGGGCAGCCTGAAACTCGCCCAATGCCGCACCAGGTGCTGGCCCTGCGGATCCTGGCGGGCCAGCACGCACCAGTCGGTGAGCCTGGCAATGGCCTCTGCCTGCTCCTGGGGCTGCTCCAGGAGACGCATGGCCAACGCCGCCACGGCGGTCTCGCAGGACTCTGGTCCTGCTGCGCTGGAAATGCCGGCCTGCTGCCACAGCCACTTGCTCAGCGTGGCAAAGTCGTCCTGGGGGGCGGGCCGCGGCTTTCTGGCGCGGCGCTCCACGAACTCGGCGCGAAAACGCACCACGGCTTCTTCTGCAAGAATGTGCTGACGCAACCGCGACAGGGGCTCGCCCAGACCAAGATGCCCGGCCAGGAAGGCTTCCAGGGCGCGCGCGGTGGCCAATAGCCTCTCGCTGGCGGCCACAGCCGCGTCGCCTGTGCCCTGGCGATAGGCCTCGAGCCAGGTCCGGGTGTCCGGGTCGTGCCCAGCGAGGTAGCGCAAGAAGGCCCCGTCGAGTGCCGCGAGACCCTGGGGGCCGTGCCGATGAGGCCATGCCGCAGGCGGGATGCTTGCTGTTTCGCTCATCGGATCATTCTATGATATATCTGCATCTGCTATGAAGACAGCATCACCTCCTGTCTGCCTGGCCATCGCCGGGCATGACCCCAGCGGCGGGGCCGGCATCGGCGCCGACATCGAGGCCATCGGCGCTGCAGGCTGTCATGCCACAAGCCTGATCACGGCACTCACCGTGCAGAACAGCCGCAATGTCTACGCGGTCCAGCCGCTGCCGCAAGACGGCCTGCGCGCCCAGCTGCGCTGCCTATTGGCAGACCTGCCGCCTGCGGCCGTCAAGATCGGCCTGGTTCCCAACCCCGCCATCGCCCGGTGGCTGGCAGAAGACCTGGTTCCCTTGAACGTGCCCATCGTGCTCGACCCCGTCCTGGTGGCCACAGGGGGCGGGCGGCTTGCCGAAGAGGACATGGCCTCTGTCCTCATGGAAACCCTGCTGCCCCTGTGTGCTGTCGCTACACCAAACCACCATGAACTGCGCGAGCTGTACCGCGCCGCTGTGCCAGATCCCCTGCCCGAGGCCTCCCTGGCCACCATGGCCAGCGCCCTGCGCGCCAGGGGCTGTCGCGGCGTGCTGATCACAGGTGGCGATGATGGCCCTGGGCCATGGACAGAGGATCTCTGCTTCACCCATGCCCCATGGCCGCTGGTGTACCGCCAGCGCCGCCTCAAGGGGCCGTTTCATGGTTCGGGTTGCACGCTCTCAGCCAACCTTGCCGCCTATCTTGCCCTGGGCCATGCCCTGCCCGAGGCGCTGGCCCTTGCGGAAGAGGCCACCCATGCGGCACTGCTGGCAGCGGTGAAGCCAGCCCAGGCCGCCCAAGCCATGCCGCGGCGCATCCGCCGCTGAGTCGCTGCAGCCCGGAGCGCTTCACTTGCGCCGGGTGAACCTCATACACTCATCAAGAGCAGGCCGCCTGCTTGCCTCACCGCTGCTGGCCACCTGCGGCACATGTTCCAGTTCCAGTGGCCAAGGTGGCCGTCTTCCTGCACCGCTGGGACCACCGTGGGTGGATATGGTGGTATCTTGGTGGGCTGAACAGCAGGCACCACCAGGCGATACCGTGGCGCCCTGCCAAGCGCAACCAGAATACATACAGCAGACCCATGGTGACAGCAGATAAAGCCTCGCGAGGTACCACGACCATCCCCCGCGGCCTCTATGCCATCACGCCGCAGAGCGCGGGGCTGGCGCTGGATGATTTCGTGCAAGGCGCGCTGGATGGCGGAGCGCTGCTGGTGCAGTATCGCGCCAAGGACAAACCCATCCGGCAGCTCACAGCAGAAGCCGGCAGGCTGGCCGCCTGCTGTCGGGAGCATGGTGCCTTGCTGATCGTCAACGATTGTTGCACGCTGTGCCTGTTGGCGCAGGCTGCAGGCGTTCACCTGGGCAGGGACGACCTGCCGGTGGCCGAGGCCCGCGCCCTGCTGGGAGCAGGCCCGCTCATCGGCGCTTCGGCCTACAACGAGCTGGAGCGCGGGCTCATGCTGGAAAAAGCCGGGGCCGATTACGTGGCCTTCGGCAGCTTCTATCCATCGCCCACCAAGCCTCAAGCCGTGCGAGCCACACCCGCCCTGCTCGAGGCGGCGCGCCACAGGCTTGCATGCTCACTGTGCGTCATCGGCGGCATCGGCATCAGGGAAGCAGGTACGCTTGCAGCCCTGGGCGCTGATCTCATCGCTGTCTCGAGCGGCCTGCTGCAATCTGGCGAGAGTCGAACGGCCATTGGCGACACCGCACGGCGCTATGTCGCCTCCATCGAGGCCGGTTGGGCAGAGTCCCGGCTCACCCAAGCCACCATCAAGAAGGACACACCATGACCAACAATGAGCAACTGTTCAAAACCGCCCAGCAGCTCCTGGTGGGCGGCGTCAACTCGCCGGTGCGTGCCTTTCGGGCGGTGGGCGGGACGCCCATTCTGCTCGCCAAAGGCAAGGGTCCCTATGTGTATGACACAGACGGCAAGGAATATGTGGATTACGTGGCCGGCTATGGTCCTGCCATCCTGGGCCATAGCCACGAGGCGGTGGTGGACGCGGTCTGCCGCACGGCAGCCGAGGGCTTTGGCTGCGGCGCCACCCACCCGCTGGAAATCGAGTTGGCCCGGCTGATCTGCTCGGCCCTACCCGGCATCGAGCGGCTGCGCTTCACCAGTTCCGGCACAGAAGCGGTGATGACCGCCATTCGCCTGGCCCGCGGTTACACCAAACGGCGACTGATCCTCAAGTTTGCCGGCTGCTACCATGGCCACAGCGATGCCTTGCTGGTCAAGAGCGGCTCGGGGGCCGCGACGCTGGGTCAGCCCGACTCGGCGGGCATTCCCCAGGAATTGACCGCCTTGACCATGGTCTGCCCCTATAATGACCTGGACAGCGTCCGGCAACTGGCCGAACGCCACGGCGCTGACCTCGCCTGCATCATCGTGGAGCCGGTGGTGGGCAACATGGGGGTGATCCTCCCCCAGCCGGACTTCCTGCCCGGCCTGCGCCAGATCTGCGATGCCACAGGCGCCCTGTTGCTGTTCGACGAGGTGATCACCGGTTTTCGCCTGGGCTGGCAGGGCGCCCAGGGGCTGTTCGGCATCCGGCCCGACCTCACCATCCTCGGCAAGATCATCGGTGGCGGCTTGCCGGTGGGGGCCGTGGGTGGACCTGCCGCCATCATGGAGCTCCTGGCCCCGCTGGGTCCCGTGTACCAGGCGGGCACGCTCTCGGGCAATCCGCTGGCCATGGCCTGCGGGCTTGCGACCATCACCACGCTGCAAGCACTCGACCCCTACGCACGCCTCGAGTCCCACACCAGGACGCTCACCGGCGCATTGGTCCAGCTTGCTGCCGAGGCGGGTCTTGCCGTCAACTGCAACCAGGCAGGCAGCCTGTTCAGCCTGTTCTTCACCGATCAGCCGGTACGCAATGCCCAGGAGGCCGAGGCTTCCAGCCGCAGCCTCTTCCAGCGTTACTTCCACAGCATGGCTCGGCAGGGCGTGCTGCTGGCGCCATCGGCCTTCGAGGCGGCCTTCGTCTCGGTGGCCCACGACCAGCACACCGCCGAGCGCACGCTGACGGCAGCTCGCCACGCCTTGGCAGCCTGCCGGGCGGTGGGCTAGCGGCACCGGCCCGTGCCGTCCATGCTCCCAGCACGGACGCGCCTGGCGTCCTGTTCAGGATTCAGGCGGCCAGGTTTTCCTGCACATAGGTCTTGGCCCAGCGGTAATCGGCCTTGCCGTTGGGAGCCCGCTGCACCACGGGGCTGATCACCAGCTGCTTGGGCAGCTTGTAATGAGCCAGGTGCGCCTTGCCGAACTCGATGATCTCCTCGGCCGTGGCATGGGCACCAGGCTTGAGCGAGACCACGCCTGCTACTCGCTCGCCCAGGCGCTCATCGGGCACACCCACCACCAGGGCGTCTTCCACGGCGGGATGGCGCTTGAGCACCTCTTCCACCTCCTCGGGGAAGACCTTCTCGCCTGCGGTGTTGATGCAAAACGAGCCGCGCCCCAGGAGCGTCACGCTGCCATCCGCCTCCACCCTGGCAAAATCACCGGGAAAGCAATAACGCACCCCGCCGATATCCCGAAAGGTAGCGGCGGTTTTCTTCTCATCCCCATAATAGCCTTCGGGAATGCTCTCGGAGATGGCGATCTTGCCGATCTCGGTGGAGCCCGGCTTGACCTCCTCGTCGTTGTCGTTGAACACCTTGGTGCCCGGGCCCGGCAGGAAGGTGCCGGTGGGCGGGCTGTAGTCCCTGGTGGTCATCTGGAAGGCCATGCCACCTTCGGTGGCGCCCATGGCGTCGATCAGCGTCATATCACCGAAACGCAACAGGCCATCCTTGATCTCCTTGCTCCACATGGCCCCTGAGGACAGGATGCGCTTGACAGAGGAGATGTCATAGGGCTTACCCTTGGCTTGCGCCTCTTCCAGCGCCAGCAGCATGGGGCGCGCGAAGGGATCACCCACGATGGCCAGATCGGTGACCCGCTCGCTCTCCACCGCCTGCCACAGTTTGTGGGCGTCGAAGGGGCGGTTGCGCACCGTGACCGCCGTGCCACCCATGTTGAGGGGCATCATCGCACCCACCCACATGCCGGTGCCATGCATCAGGGGACAGGCGGTGAGCCCCACCGCCGTTTCACCCATCTCGCGAAGCTGGGCAATGCTGTCCAATACCTCGGGGATGGTCGTCGGCTTGGTCATACCGCGAAACTCGAAGCTCCGCAACAATCCGGCAACGAAGGAACCCTGGCGGTACATGACCCCCTTGGGCATGCCGGTGGTCCCCCCGGTATAGAGCATGTAGATGTCCTGGTCGTCGTGGCCAATGCGCCCTGCGGGCTTGGCGCCGGCGATGGTCTGCTCGAAGTCCAGCGCCCCTGGCACCTCGCCGCCCCCATCCACCTGCAAGAGCAGCTTGATGCCGGACAGCCTCGGCGCCACCTTGGCCACCCGGTCGGCAAAATCGCTCTCGAAGACCACGGCGCTCACCTTGGCGTCGTTGAACAGGTAGACCAGCTCCTCGTCGAGATAGCGGTAGTTCACATTGATGGGAATGCCGCGGATCTTGAAGGCGGCATACTGGGCTTCCAGGTATTCGTTGCGGTTTTGCATGAAAATCGCCACCCGGGAACCCTCACCAAGGCCAGCGCTACCATAGACCGAGGCAAGCCGTGCGGCACGATCGTCGTATTCACGCCAGGTGCGCCGGATTCCTTCATGGGAAAGGGCGATACCCTCCCCGAACCGATCGGCGATGGCCTCCCATAAACTGGCAAAATCCATGCGTTGTTCCTCCTTAGCCTTAGCAAATCGCTATCATACATCAGGCATGCCGAACCATCCTGGGGGATGAACCCCCTGCCGGATGGACGGGCCTGCCTGCTCATCGGGCACAGAGCCTGTGCTGGTACAATCCGGTCCCTGGACTCTCATGTTCAGTATAATTAAATTTAAGCAATTATGGTGATAGACAAAACGGAAACAGGCCGCGCCACACACAATCCATGGCAGGACTGGCGCCGCTCCTGTCATGGATGATATATGTATAGTCTGGAGGTGACCCATGGAAGATGCATTGCAAGCCCTGCGCAAGGAGGTGGCCGGCTGGCTGGCCCGCAACCTGCCACCCCGCCCTGCCTTCAAGCTGCCCCAGTCCTTCCTGGAGGTGGAATCCCAGGAACAGCTGGACTACCTGCGCGACTGGCAGAAGAAGGTCTATGAGGCAGGCTACCTGGGCATGGCCTGGCCTGCCGAATACGGTGGCCGTGGCCTGCCCCCGGAACACCAGGATGTGGTCAACGAGGAGCTGGCCCGGGTCAAGGCCCCCTTCATGTTCAATACCATCGGCCTGTTCTGGGCTGGACCAACCATTTTGCGTCTGGGCACAGAGGCCCAGAAACAGCGCTATATCAAGGGCATCCTCAGCGGCGATGACATCTGGTGCCAGGGCTTTTCGGAACCGGACCATGGTTCGGACCTGGGCAATGCCCAGACCAGGGCACGGCGCCAGGGCGATAGCTACCTCATCGAGGGGCGCAAGATCTGGACCACGCTGGGCCATTTTGCCAAGTACATGATTCTTCTGGCACGCACCAATCCAGAGGCACCCAACAAATATGCGGGCCTGAGCTTTTTCCTCGCCCCCATGGATGCACCCGGCATCACCGTGCGCCCCATCCGCAAGATCACCGGCGAATATGGCTTCAACGAGGTGACCTTCGATGCAGCGCGCATCCCCGCCGACACCTTGGTGGGCGAAGAGGGCCAGGGCTGGCAGGTAGCCATGGCCGTGCTGGCCTTCGAGCGCGGTGTGGAGCGGGGCCAGGCCGGAGGCATGGTGAGCTTTCCTTTGACTGTGGCCGATGTGGCGGCACTGGCGCGCCAGGTGCACCGCGATGGCCACCCCGCCATCGAGGACCCATTGATCGCCGACAGACTGGTGCAGTTTTTCATCGAGGAGCGCGCTTTCCGGGCCAACATGGCCCGGGCCCACCATGAGCGCCTGCTGACCCCGAGCCGTCCCTTTGCGCCCATGTTCATGGGCAAGCTCTATGGCTCGGAACTCATGAAGCGCCTCGCCGATTTTGCCGTCACCATCCAGGGGGCCAACGCGCCCTTGTACCTCGGCGAACCCAGTGCCATCGAGGGTGGCGAGTGGCAGCGCAGCGCCATGAACGCCTATGGCGCCACCATCGGTGGCGGCACCACCGAGGTACAGCACAACATCATCGGCGAACGCCTGCTGGGCCTGCCCAAGGGCTGAGCACGCCCTGGCCGCCCGACCCCCCACTGAGGAGAACACGTCATGTCGCAACCCCTGATTCAATGGAACGATGAGCAGGCCATGCTGGCCGATGCCGCCTGGGACTTCGTGCGCGCCAAGTTTCCCATGGAGACGGTGCGCCGCCTGCTGGAAAGCCGCGATGGCTTCGAACACGCCACCTGGCAGGAAATGGGTGCCATGGGCTGGCTGGGCATCGCCCTACCGGAAGCCTACGGCGGCAGCGGCCTCGGCCTGGGCAGCCTCGCCTGTATCATGGAGGCCATGGGGCAGCATCTGTGTGCCACGCCATTCCTGCCCAGCACGCTGGCCATGCAGGCCATCCTTGCAGCCGGCAGCGCGGCACAGCGCCAGGCCCTATTGCCCGATCTCGCCAGCGGCCAGCGCATCGCCACGGTGGCCTTCACCGAACCACATGGCTCCTGGGAGCTGCGCCAACTGGACACCGTGGCCACCATGGCCAAGGATGGCTATGTGCTGCAGGGCACCAAGCGGTTCGTGCTGGACTATGCTGCAGCCGACGTGGTGGTCGTCTCGGCGCAGTGCCAGGACATGCCAGCCCTGTTCGCCGTGGAGAAGGCGGCGTTCGCCACGGCATCAAGCCGTCGCGAGATCGTCACCGACGAGACCCGGCGCTGCTACGAGCTCAAGCTCGATGGTGTCTGCGTGGACAGCGCCTGTCGGCTGCTGGGTGGTGACATCAGCCAGGCCATGCGCCACCTGGAGCTTGCCGGAGCCTTCCTGATGGCCGCTGACCTGGTGGGTGCTGCCAACGGCGCCTTCGAGCTCACGCTGGACTACGCCAAGACCAGAAAACAGTTCGGCCATCCCATCGGCAGCTACCAGGCCATCAAGCATCCCTTGGTGGACGCCATGATGGGCATCGAGCTGGGTCGCGCGCTGGTCTATCATGCCGCCACTTTCCTGGATGCCAGTGAGGACAGGCAGGCCGAGGTCGCCGTGCGCATGGCCAAGGCCCACGCCAACGACATCATGGCCTTCATGGCCGACCGGGCGGTGCAGTTCCACGGTGGCATGGGCTTTACCTACGATTGCCATGCCGCGCTCTTCTATCGCCACAGCATGTGGGCCCGCCATACCTACGGCGACGCCATCCATCACCGCCGCCATCTGGCCCCCTTGGTGCTCTGAACACCAGGTCACGCCCATCCCGGGCCGCTGCCGGTGCTTTGACGCAGCAGCCCACGGTGTGGCATGATCCACTGTTGTGGCATGGGGGCGGTAGCGCATGGGTATGGTGTTTGTGAATGGCTCATGGCTCGAGCCGGCATGCGCCACGGTATCCGTCTTTGATCGCGGTTTCTTGTTTGGCGATGGGGTCTATGAGGTGATCGCCGCTTATGATCGGCATCCCTTCCGCCTCGGCGCCCACCTGCGCCGCCTGAATCGCAGTCTCGAGGCCATCCGCCTGCCCAATCCCATGGATAACCGGCAATGGGCCGAGTTGATCGCTGATGCCATCGCCCAGGAAAGCAGCACCGACCAGGCCGTCTATATCCAGGTTACCCGCGGGGTGGCGCCGCGGGATCATGCCTTTCCCGACTGCCCGCCCACCATCGTGGTCATGGGGAATCCCCTCAAACCCCCGCCCGCCGCCTGGCTGAGCCAGGGTATTGCGGTGGTCACCATGGCGGACATCCGCTGGCAGCGCTGCGACATCAAGACCACCTCGCTGCTCGCCAATGTGCTGCTGCGCCAGGCAGCCCTGGATGCAGGCGCTGCAGAAGCCGTGTTGCTGCAGGACGGCCAGCTCACAGAAGGGGCAGCCAGCAGTGTGCTGGTGGTAAAAAACGGCGTGCTCCATGCCCCACCCCCGGGACCAGCCCTGTTACCGGGCATCACCGCCGAGCTGCTGCTGGCCCTCGCCAGGCGCCTCGAGCTCCCAACGCGCCTCGGCGCTGTGGGCGAGACCCTGCTGCGCAACGCCGATGAGTTGTGGCTCACCTCCACCACCCGAGAGGTCCTGCCCATCACCATGCTGGACAGGCAGCCCGTGGGCGATGGCCGCGTGGGGCCCTTGTTCCAGCATATGCACCAGGCCTACCAGGAAGCCAGGCGCTGGGATGCCGCCACCATCGATGCCCTGCTGCAACAACCATCCAGCATTACCCTGCATCCCTGATTGCTGGGTTGTCGGCTGGTCTGCAGCAATAAACAATGAAAATGACAGGTGATCAATTCATCCCCCGGAGATCCAAATGACTGATTTCTTGCGTATCCTGATTGCCGTGCTGTTGCCGCCCCTGGGCGTCTTTCTCCAGGTTGGTCTTGGCAAGCAGTTCTGGATCAACGTCATCCTCACGCTGCTGGGGTACCTGCCCGGCATCATCCACGCCGTCTGGGTCATCAGCAAGTACTGAGCGCAAGGCAGCGCGGTGGCGCTGGGCGCCTTTTGCTGCAAGG